>Ga0105053_10001985_pt1 | contig 32290 bp, 13 predicted proteins | sample BON01_FD_78093 | JGI IMG/M metagenome (GOLD analysis project Ga0105053, IMG submission 78093) | Freshwater microbial communities from Lake Bonney liftoff mats and glacier meltwater in Antarctica - BON-01 | ecosystem: Environmental > Aquatic > Freshwater > Ice > Glacier meltwater | place: Lake... | reverse complement strand
GGGGGGGGGGGTGGGGCGGGGGTCGTGTGTGGGGGGAGGGGTGGGGAGGTGGGGGGGGGGGGGGGGTGGGCAGGGGAGAGGAGGGGGGGGGGGGGGGGAGAGGGCGGCGCCAGGCCAGACAGGCCAAAATTAAAAAAACAGGGCCGGGAAAAAAAAAAAAAAGCACGCGGGGCGCGACAACTGACGAGAGGACAAACGACACAAACGACAAACAACGACAACAGAAAGGTTGTGTGTGTGTGTGTCTTTGTGTGTGTGTGTGTGTGTGTTGTGTGGCCGCCGCGAGGACAGAGGGGGCGGACAACGGCAAGCCGGGGGCCGGGGCGTTTTGTTCGTTCCTGTGTGGCGAACGCGCGCGCGTGCGCGTGTGTGTGGGGGGCGCCGACGAGGCCGGGGAGGAAGCGGGGCGGGCGCTTTTCCGCGCGCCGCCGTCGTCGTGGTTTTCATTTCGTCTTCCTTTTTTGGTCGTTTATTCGTGTGGTGCTTTCGCGAAAAGGCGCCCCTCAGCTGATGACGCAGCTGCACATGGTGGCCGGCTTGGGCTCGTCGTCCGAGCCCTCGTCGTCCGAGCCCGTCTCCGACTCGCTGCGGTTTTTGGGGGGGGTGCAAGGGAAGGGGGGGGGTCGGGGCGTGTGAGTGCGGGCGCTGCTTTGTGTTTCAGCGATAAGAAAAAAAGAAAAGCCCGCCGCCCCCCCCCCCCCAAACTCTAATTGAACCAAGGCGTCGTCTCTCACCTGCGCTCAAACTCGCGCACAATCTCTAGGTCCAGCGCGAGCTCGCCCTCGTCGCGCCAGCTGACCGTGCGCGACGGCGGCAGCTCGCCGCTCGGGCCGCGGCCGCCGTTGGCGAGCGCGCCGCCGCCGCCGCCGCCGCCGCTGCTGCCGTTGCCCGCGCCCCCCCCCGTGTCGCCCGAGCGCTTGAGAATGCTCTTGGTGCGCCGCAGGGGCGCGACGCCGTCGAGGGCCTCCGCGTCGGCCGCCAGCTTGCCCCCTGCTGCTGTCTCGCTCGCCCCCGATGCCGGTCCTTCTCCTGCTGCTCCTGCTGCTGCTCCTGCTGCCCCCGCTTCTGCCGAGAATGCGCTCCGGCCGTTGGCCGCCGTCGTCGCCGCGCCGCCGGCGCCGCCGCCGCGCGCCCCTGCGGCGCGCGCGCCGTCGTCCGGCTGCGACGTCGGGGCCTCCACCTCGACCTCGGCGTCCGACACGGGCCCGGACGCCCCGCGCGCCACCACCGGAATGATGATCTTGAACGAGCTCGGCGCAAACCGCTTGTTCCCGCTGCCGCCGCTGCTGCCCCGCTGCTGCTGCTGGTCGTCCCCTGAAGGGGTGGCCCCTCGTCCTCCTCCTCCTTGTTTGTGTTGCTGGTGCTGGTGCTGGGCGCGTGGTGCGACGCCGCCGATGTCAAACTCCTGCTTTGGGTTCAGGACGACGCAGGCCGTCATCCGGGCTTGCTAGAATGCGGGGGGGAAAGGGTGAAGGCGAGGGCGGGGGCCCTGGGCAAACACGAAGAGGGAGGGTGCGCGGTTTGGCAAAATCACACACGAACTCCCGCGGGAAAACGCAAGACGGCCCGCGATGTGGCCGCGATGTCAGGAGACGCGCGGGGTGACGTGGAAGAGTGGGGGCACGCGCATGCGATGCGTGTGTCCGTGAAGGGGTGTGGAGGTCGACAAAGACTGACGATTGCCTGATATGGACGAAAAAGAGAGGGGGGGGGACGGCGCCCGCGGGGACTTCCTCCGACAAGAAATCCGCGCCGCAAAAGAAAAAATCCGAGTGTGACACGTGTGCTCGCCTCTTGTTCCCTAAACACCACGTCCCGCCGGCACCGAGAGCCGGCGGGACTGGGCTGCAACCTCTGCCGTTTGCTCGCGCGCGCGCGCAAACCCCTGCTAGGTCGCAAGTCCCGCGGGAAAGGAGGGGGGGCGACGCGGCGGCGCGGCGGCGGCTGACGCTGACAGACGCAAAAACGCCGGCCGCCGGCCGCTTTTTGTTTTCGCCCCCGCCGCCCCCCCGCCTTCGAATGATCGAATGGATCCCTTACCCGTCCACACCCCCCATGAGCGCCCCGCCAAAGGCGCCGTCGACCGCGTCCGCCAGCAGCTTGCGCCTGTAGCCCGCGGGGACCTCGAAGAAAGAGGGGGCGGGCGCGGTCGTGGGCAGCGGCGGGGGGCCAGGTGCGGCGGCGGCGGCGCCCGCGCTCGCGCCCGCGCTGCCGCCGCCGCCGCCCAGAGGCGAGGCCTGCTTCAGCCGGACCGCCCGCTCAAACGCCAGCTTGGCGTACACGGTCAGCATCAGCGGCGCCTGCATGCACACCGGGAACATGTCGCGCAGCGCGTAAACCACCGACCTCGCGGCACGCCGCCGCTCCCCATCATCATCGTCGCCGTCGCTGCCGCCGCCGCCGCCGCCGCCGCCGCCGCCGCCGCCGCCGTCGTCGCCGCCGCCACCCCCTCCGTTGAGGAAGGCCACCGCCCGCGCGATCGGCTTGTTGGCCGTGCCGACGATCTCTAGGAGCGGCAGCAGCTGGCTGAGCGTCAGCGGCAGCGCGTCCGCCTGCGGGTCAGCGGTGACGCCGTCGGCCATCCACAGGCGCGCGCGCACGAGCCGCGGCTTTTTCTGCGCGGTGGCGGCGGCGGCGGCGGGCTGGCCTCGCTCGCCGCCCCCTCCCTCCGCCCCCACCCCCGCCCCGGCCTCGTCGTCCTCGTCCGGCCCCTCCGCCGCGTCGGGCCCGTCTATCGCCATCTGAAGCACGTTTATCTCCTCCACGCAGTCCGCGGGCGCGTGACGCGCGGCGGCCAGGTAGCGCGCAAAGGCCGAGGGTGCCACTCCGGCGGCTCCAGCTGGCAAGGCCGCTGCCGTCGCCGCTGTTGCGCCCGCCCCTGCCGCCGCCGGCCCGTCGCCCCCGCCGCCCCCGCCCGCCGCCGCCCCCAGCCCGCCGCCCTCCTCGCGCTCCAGCCGGTCGATCAGGCCCCGGAGCGGCGCCTTGGACGTCGACACGGCCGCCAGGCGCGCCGTGACGTCGTACACGCGGCAGCGAGGCCACCCGCCGGCCGACTCGACCAGCTGGCGCGCCCTGCCGTCGGCGGCCGGCGCGCTGCCGCCGAGCCGCCCGCCGAGCCAGGCGCGCAGCGCCGACGCGCGCGCGGGCTCGAGCTTGAGGTCGCGCAGCTTGAGGCGCGTCTTTTTCGTGGTCGAGCTGTCGGCAGCGGCGGTGGTGGCGGCGGCCGCCGCGGCGTCGTCGGCGTCGTCGTCGTCGTCTGCGAAACCAAAGGCCCCGCCGCCAGCGCTTGCGCCCCCGCCTCTTCCCGCGGCCGCCGCCGCCTCTGCCTCTGCCCCGACGCCGACGCCCCCGCCGCCGCCCCTCCCCCCGCGCCTCCCCCAGCTGGCCTCCTCCATCGACGCCAGCAGCTCCTCCTCGATGACCGCGGCCTCGTCGCCTTTCATGGCCTTGCGGTCGGAGCCAAGGTCCATCCACCAGCGGCGCGTGTGGTTGACAAAAATGATCCTGGGGCCCGGAGGAGGAGGAGGAGGAGCAAGGGGCGGCAAGGGGGCCGCCGCCGCCGCCGCCGCCGCCGCCGCCGCAGCCGGGGCAGAGGCGGGGGCAGAGGCGGGCGCGCCTGCTGCTCCGTTGGCCCCAGCCCCCCCTTGGCCCGCCGCTCTTCCCGCGGCTGCTGCCGCCTCCGTCCCGTCCACCACGAGCGAAAAGTGCCCGCGCTTCCAGCTCGGCAGCAGGCCCTCTGCCGCGGCCGCGCCGTCGTCGTCGTCGTCGTCGTCGTCGTCGTCGCCGCCGCCGTCGTCGCCGTCGCTCGCCCCTTCCTCCTCTCCGTGCCCGCCGTCGACGTCCATCGCGGCGTCACCGCCGCGCTCGTACTCGCCGTCCAACTCGGGGCCTCCCACGCGACCGAGGGGCCCGGCCCCCCCCGCTCGCCGCCGAGAGGGCCGCCGCCGGCCGCCGCCGCCGCCGCCGCCGCCGCCGCCGCCGCCCCCCGCGCCCCCTCCTCCCCCGCCCATGGCCGCCCCCGGGTTGATCCCCATCAGCGTCCCGTCCACGCGCAGCCTCGCCCCGACTTTCACCACCGCGTACGTGTCGTGCGGGGCGTACCGCCGCACGAGCAGGCCCAGGCCGGGCAAGGGGCTGCCGAGCTCCCATCGCACCTTGAGCGCCAGGTCGGGCAGCCCCCCGAGCGCGGCGAGCAGTCCCGCCCTGCGCGCCTTGGCCTCGAGGCGGCGCTCGGCGGCGGCGGCGCGGTGCAGGAGCAGGACCGTGGCGCGGTCGCTGGACGCCAGGGCCTCGTCCAGGGGGCGCCAGCCGCGGCGCGACTTGGCGCGGGGGGCGGCGCCGGCGGCCAGCAGGGCGGCTGTGGCGGCGGCGGCGCCGCGAAGGGCGGCCACGTGCAGCGGGTTGTGGCCGTGCGGGTCGCGGAGCTCGAGGGCGCGGCGCTGCGAGGGGGTCGGGGGCCTGGCGCACGTGACGGCCGGCGCGGGGGCAGGCGGAGGGCGTGGCCCGGACGAAAACGCAAACGAAAACGCGGCGCCGTCGGCCGCGGCCGCGGGCTCGGGCTCGGGCTCGGGCTCGGCGGCGGCGGCGGCGGCGAGCCGGGCGGCGGCGGCGGCGCGCGCGGCCGCGTTGGCGCCCGCGCCCGCGCCGTCTCGGCGCGCGGCCGCGGCGAGGAGCGCGCAGATCGCGTCCGCGTCGTCGTAAAAGGCGGCGCGGTGGAGCGGGTACTCGGCCTCGTCGTACGCCGGATCTGTTTTTTTTTGTTTTTCGTTGTGGCGGCGTTAGGTGAGCGAGGGCGAGGGGCGGCGACGGCGACGGGTCGACGACGGGGCAAACAACCATCTCACCTGCGAACGACTCGTGCGCGTCGACAAAGGAGGCTTCATCGTCGCTGGGCTCGTCCCGCGATCCTGGTCGCGCGCTCGGGCTCGGCGAGCGCTCGGTGGAGGCGGCGGGCGCGTGCGGCGTCTCGTTGTCGGGGTCGCCCATCGGGTTGGTCCCGCTTGCCCGGCGCGCGCGCGCGGAGCGCCGCCGGTCGCGGACCTTGTCCCAAAGCTTCATGGATGGATGAGGCGGTCGGTCAATTTGTCAGTCGTTGCCTCCGGCAACCGAGAGCATGCAGCGCGGGATCCTCCTTTTGAGTGAGCGTCGGCGTCGGCGTCGGCGTTCGGCGTCGGCGTGTCTTTTCGCGTGTCTTGATGATTTTGTTGTGTGACACGACCAACCGCCGTCGAGGCGATCTATCCGCTAACAATCACTTCTTCTGCCTCTTCTTGGCCTTGTCCTGCGCCGGCGCGGGCGCCTTGGCCTTTTTGCTGGCCGCCTTGCCGTTGGCCGTGCCCGCCGCCGCCGCCGCCGCGGGTGCGGGCGGCGCCTCTGCGGCAGCGCCGGCAGCGCCGCCGCCGCCGCCTCCGCCCACGGCCGCCTCGAGCGCCGCCAGGCCGGCCAGCAGCTCGCCCTTGGGCCGCTTGCCCGCCTCCTTGGTCGCCTTCCTGGCGCGTGCGGCCGCCTCGAGATCGACCGCGGGCAGCAGCGCGCCGCCTGCGCGGGCCTTGCGCATTGCCGACGCCGCCTCGCCGCCCGCCGCCCGCCGCCCGCTGCCGCGCTCCCCCTCCTCCTTGCCGCCGCTGCCGCCGCCGTACCCTTGGGCCGCGGCCTGCGCGCGCGCCCCGCGTCGCGCGGCCTCCACGACGCTTTTGGGGCCCGAGCGCATCCACGCGGGCTCCTCGCCGCCCTTGTCCCCCGCGTGCTCGGCACCGCGCGCCCCCGCGTCGCCCCCCTCCTCCTGCCCCTCCTCCCCCTCCTCCTCCTCCTCCTCCGCGCCGCCGCCGCCGCCGCCGTCCCCTCCCTTGGTGCCGCGCCGCTCGGCGCGCTCCTGCTCGCGCGCCCGCGCCGCCTCGCCCGCCGCGCCCTTGACAGCCGACTCCTCGTTGCCCAGCTTGCGCAGCTTGCACACGAAAAACCCGTCCAGGTTGTGCGCGTGCGGGTAGAAGCGCCGCGCGTGCTGCGCGATGGAAGGGTGGAAGCGGCCCTCGCGGCAGCGCGAGAGGCCCGGGCGGCCAAAGGCCAGCCCCGTGGACACAACCTTAACGTTGCGGCGGCGCAGGGCGTAGTCGATGACGGCCTCGTTCTCCTCGACGAGCAGGGAGCACGTCGAGTAGACGATCACGCCGGCGCCGCTGCCGCCGCCGCCGCCGCCCTCCCCCTCCCCCCCGTCGCCGCCCGCGGCCTGCCCCCCGCCGCCGCCGCCGCCGCCGGCCCCCTTCCTCGCGTCGACCAGGTCGATCGCCGCGAGCAGCAGCTCCTTCTGCAGGTGCGACGCGCGGTACACGTCCTCCGCGCTCTTGCTCGTCTTGACCGACGGGTCCTTGGACACCACGCCCGTGCCCGTGCAAGGCGCGTCCAGCAAGACGCGGTCGGCCGACCGCCGCCCGAGCACGCGCGGCAGCTCGCGGCCGTCGTAGTTGACGACAACCGCGTTGGTCACGCCGAGGCGCTGCAGGTTGGCCGTGACCGCCCGTAGGCGCTGCGGGTTGAGCTCGTTGGCGAACACGCAGCCCGTGTTGCGCATCAGCGCCGAGATGTAGCTCGTCTTGCCGCCCGGCGCCGCCGCCACGTCGACGACCGTCTCGCCCGGCTGCGGCGCCAGCGCCATCACGGGCATGAACGAGGACGCGCCCTGGAGCATGTAGTGGCCCGCCATGTACTCGGGCGTGGCGCCGATGGGCACGCGGCTCTCGTACACGACGAGGCCCACTTTCGACCAGGGCCCCACCGGGTCGAGCGTGACGCCGCGCGCCATGAGCGCCGCCGCCAGCTCGCGCCGGCGCGCGCGCAGCGCGTTGACGCGCAGCGTGACGGGCCGCGGCTGCTCGCACGCCTCGAGCAGCTCGACGGCCTCGGCCGGCGGGAACAGCTCGAGGATGCGGCCCAATAGGTAGTCGTTGTAGCCGTAGTAGTTGGCGAGGTCGCGGCGCAGCAGGTCGACGTAGTCGCTGCGGCCAAGGGTCGGCGCGCCGCCGCTGGCGCCGCCGCCGGGGGACGGGGCGGCGGCGCGCGGCCGCAGCTTGGCAAAGTTGTCGAGCACGTGCACGGTGTCGCGGATGCGGCGCTTGACCTGGTCGAGCCCACCGTCGCCCTGTGCCCCGCCGTCGAGCCCCCCGCCGAGCTCCCCGTCGAGCGCCGCCGTCAGCGGCGCGGCGATGTTGGTCGCGAGCTCGGCCGCCTCGGCGTCGGCCTCGCGCTCGCGGCGGCGCTGCGCGGCGACCAGCAGGCGCGAGTGGCGCTCGGCCTCGTGCTGCGGGCCGTCCTGCTCGTCGTCGTCGTCGTCGTCGGCAGAGTCGTCCTCTTCTTCGTCCTCACCGCTGCCGCTGCCGCTGCCGCTGCCAAACTCGTCGTCGTCCGGGATGCCGAGGCCGCCGGAGTCGCCGCCGCCGTTGTCGTCATCGTCGAACAGGGCGGCGCCGCCGGTGCGCCGCTTTGTCGGGGCGGCCCGATCGTCGCCGTCGCTCTCCTCCTCGCCGTCTTCGTCCTCGTCGTCCTCCCCGTCGGACCCGCTCGGGCCCTCGTCGCCGTCGCTGCTGCTCCCGCCCTCCATGGAGTCCGAGCCCGACGGCGAGGCGTCGGCGTCGGCGCGGACGGCCTCCTCGTCGTCGTCGTCCTCGTCCTCCGACTCGGGCGCGTCCTTGCGCTTCTTGGCCGGCTTGAGCCACTTGGCGTTCGCGTCCGTGAAGCCCTTGCCGGTGGCGGCCTGCGCCTTGCCCTTGGGCTTCGCAGCGGGGGCGGCGGACTGTTTTTCGTGTTTCGAGGGTGGGGGCGGTGAGTCGATCGGGGCGTCCCTTCCGCGATTGCCGTGTCGCGCGTGCTCGTTCGGTGCCTTCGAGCTTCTCACCTTGCCGACAGTAACCTTGCTAGGCGGCGGCGGAGCAGGCCGCTTCGCCGAAGGGCGCGCGCTGCGGATGTTTTGATGAGGGGGGGGGAATAGGCGGCGCGAAAGTTGAGCAGGGGCGGCGCGCCGCGTCGGGACCCGACCGCGCGGTCTCTACGGCGCGCGAGCGCGCATCAGGCGGTCAAACGTTCGGCTCACACAGTGATGGATGGGGGCACGCGCGCGCGCCGCACTCCAAGCCAGCCGGAACGCACCTTGGCTTGACCATCGCGAACAAAGCCCGTGAGACACGGGGCGTCTGTCTCTTTTGTCCGCGGGGCGCTTCTCTTGGCTGTTTTCGATGCGTCAAAAGTGTTCGTCGTCGCTATGTGCAGCGTGAGTTATATAGAAAGGAAACGAGTGTGGACGGGCTGAAGTGAGGGCGCGGCCGAGCCCCGACGTCGACGGCGGCGCGTGGGGACGCCGAGAATCGCCTGCTGTGTTTTACGCGGCGACGCGCTGCCGCTTCGAGCCCCCTCCTTTGCCCCCCGCCGCCCGCCTGTTGCCATCGTCCTCGAGGGCGGGAGGCGCGCGCCGCGAGGCCACGGGAGACGAGCCCGCGCGCCGCCCGGCCGCCTCCTGCTGCGCCTCCGAGACAGCGGCGCGTACGGCGGCGGCGGCGGCGGCGGCCGCAGTCGCCGCCCCTGCCTCTCCTTCCGCTGCCGGCCATCCTGCCGCTGCCGCCGCCGCCTGCTCCGCCTCTGTCCGCATGCGCGCCCCTGTCAGCAGGTAATCGAGGCGCCAGCGGCCAGAGGGCGCCGACGGGATCCTGACGCGCGGCACGATCAGCGCCTCGATCCAGCCCGTCGGCTCGCCGCACGCGCCGCCGGCCTCGCCGCCGTCGTCGCCGTCGCCGCCTCCGCCGTCGCCACCGTCGCCCGTGTCACCGCCGCCGGCAGCGGGGCCCCCGCCGCGCCGCGGCGGCCTGGGCGCGGGCCCGACCGCCTCGAGGAGCGCCACCGCGGCGGCCAGGCGGGCGAGGCGGTCGCGCGACGCGGCGTCCCTGCCGTCGAGCGGGCCCGCGTCCACGCCGAAGAACGCCTCGGACGTCTCGGGCGCCACAAAGGCCTCGAGCGCGGCGTGGCCGCGGCCGCCGCACGTGGCGTCGGCGAGCGCGGCGCGGCCGCACAGCGCCCAGGCCGGCGCCGGCGGACGGGCGGGGGGCGGCGCAGAGGCCCCGCCGCCCTCGGCCGCGGCCGCCGCGGCCACGGCCTGCGGGTCGGGCTGGCGCGCCCACCCGACGAGGTCGCTGGGCGTGAGGGAGGCGACGCGCGCGACGACGCGCCGCGCGCGCGTGTAGTAGGCGCGCTGCGGCGCAAAGCCGTCGGCGGCGTCGGCGGCGGCCAGCGCGGCGGCGTCGGCGCATGCGCGGCGCCGCTCGCGCGCCGACAGCAGCTGGCGCAGCGTGACGGCCGCAAGGGTGGCGGGCGCGATGCGGCTGGACGGCGCAGCGCCGCCACCAGCCTCTTTGCCCGCCTCGACGGGCGCCGGCGGCGTGTTCTCGCCGGCGTCGTCGTCATCGTCGTCCTCCTCCTCGTCGCCGCCACCGCCGCCGCCGTCGCCCCGGGAAGAAGCAAAGCCCGGCACCGCGGCCTCCGCCGCCGCCGCCGCCGCCTCGGGGTGCGCGCGCCTGGCCGCTCGCACCTCTGCGGCCCTGCCCGCCGCCTTGTCCAGCTCCTCGCGCGGGACGGTGGCCCACCGCGCCGCCCCGCCGCCCGCCTGCACCGACCAAGAGGCCGTCTCGTTGGCCGCCAGGCGCCCCGCCAACCACTGCTCCAGGTGCGGCGCCGAGCCGTCGCCGCCGCCGCCGCCGCCGCCGCCGCCGCCGCCGCCGCCGCCGCCGCCGCCGCCGCCGCCGCCGCCGCCCGCCGATGCCGAGCCCGGCGCGGGCGCCAGCGACAGCTTGGAGGGAGTGCCGAACAGCAGCTGGAGCTCGCCGCCCGGGGCGACCTGCAGGGCGAGGTGGCGCAGCTTGACCCAGGCGCCGGGGGCGGGGAGGCTGTGCGCGTCGAGGCGGGGGCTGAGCGCGGGGCCCGGGCCGGCGCGCGGGCTCAGCGGGCGGCCGCCGCCGCCGCCGCCGCCGCGGTGCCGCTGCTGCTGCTGCTGCTGCTGCTGCTGCTGCGCGCCTTGCGGCAGGACCTTGCTGCCGCGCATGACGGGCAGGATGATCAGCGGGACGGCCGAGCCCAGGTGCGGCAGCTCGGGCGCGGTCAGCATGCGGGCGGCGGCGGCGGCCACCTCGGCGGCGCTCGCCGCCCGATGGAAAGGCGGCGCCGGCGGGCGCGAGACCGCCGCCTCGCCGCTGCCGCCGCCGCCAGCGCCGTCGGCGTGGTCGGGCGCCAAGACCGTTGGCGCGCCCAGGACCTGCACGCCCGCGCGCGAGCGCAGCGGCAGCGGCCGAGAGACCGGCGGCCGGCGCCCGGACGGGCCCTGACGCGAGGGGGGGCGGGCGCCTGCGCCACCGGCGGCAGATTGGGCGGCGGCGGCAGTCTGGGCGGCGGCGGCGGCCGAGGAAGGGGGGCCGGCGGCAGCGGCGGCGGCCGGCTCTTGGATGAACTCGCCATGATGCAGGGCCGGGGGGCAGGTGGCGCTGCGGTGTGTGGATGTTGTTTATTCGTGTGTGTGTGTGGGTGTGGGGGGGCGGGGTAGTAGCGCGTAAGAGAGGGTTGGCATGCCAAGGGCAAGGGGCCGCCGTTGAGAGAAACAAAAAACGCCCCCCCCCCCCGCCCACACTCCAAACACCAAGACCAAGAAAGGCAAGGCAAGGGACTCACTGCTCGGGCAGGGGCACGACGTCCGACCCGTCCCACAGCCAGCACACGACGACGCCGTCCTCCGCCGTGGTGTCGACCGCCAGCACGCGCGCGCGCACGTCCACCAGCCCGGGCGCCTCGTGGTCCGCCTCGGGCAGACGCAGCGACGACAGCGACGGCGCCATCGCCGCCGCCGCCGCCGCCCCCGGCGGCCGGGCAAGGCGGCCTGTCGTCGTCGCCGTCGTTGTTGTTGCTGCTCTTGTTTGTGCTGCTGCCGTTGCTGGTGCTGCTGGCGCTGCCGGCGCTGCTGGTGCCGCTGAGCCCGACACCGCCCCGACCACGCGCGCGAACGCGCCAGTGACGGCCGCGGTCAGTTGGGCGACGCCGCTGGGCGCCGGCGCGGGCGCGGGCGCGGGCGCGGGCGCGGGCAGGTGCTGAGGCTGCTGCTGCTGCTGGGCCGCGCCCGTGCTCGCCACCTGCTGGCGCGTCGCGCGCTGCTGCTGCGCGGCAGCCCACCCGGCGCCGCCCCCAAACACGTCGGCGGCGCACGCGCCCGTGTCCGGCGCAGGAGGCGCCTGCTGCTGCTGCTGCGGCAGCTGCTGAGGCGCCGCCGCCGCCAACGGGGCCGCCGCCAGTGCCGCCGGCGCCGGCGCCTGCGTGCCGGCGCCGCCGCCAAACCCGCCAAGCTGCATCGGCACCTGCGACGCGCCGTAGTGGCGCACCATCGCCGCGTCCGCGTCCCCCAGCTCGGCGTCCCGCCGCGCCGCCAGCAGCCGCAGCGCCGCCAGCCGCGCCCCGTTGGCCTCGTCGCACAGCACCGCCACGCCCGCCGACGACAGCGCCGCCGGCCGCGCGAGGTCGGACGCGCCGACGACGCCGCCGCCGCCCGCGCCCCCGCCCGCGCCCCCCTGCGGTTCGCGCCTGGGGTACGCCGAGATGCCAAAGTGCCCGAGCGGGTGGTCCACGTCCAGGCCGAGCTTGCCGAACAGCTGCGGGCGGTCGTCCCACCCCTGCAGCACCACGTTGCTCAGGCGCAGCAGCGCGCCAGAGGGGGGGGCGGCGCTGCCCCCAAAGCCGTAGTTGCCGCCCCCTGCTCCCCCTCCCCCCCCGACGCCCAGCGTGCGCATCAGGCGCGCGACGGCGCACTCGGTGGCGAAGACGCTCAGCAGCAGGCCCCCCGGCCAGTGCAGCCCGGCCAGCGGGTGGGCGAAGGACGCGTCGCCGCGCGCGCGCGCGGCGGCCGCCAGCGCGTCGGCGCGCTCGACGGCGGGGGCGAGCGACTCGTCGGTGACGGTGAGGCGGCAGATGAAGTCTGTGAGGGTTTGTTTGTTTGGTATTGGTGTTGTAACAGGGGGGTAGATGGTTTGATTTGTTTGGCGGAGGAGAGATTTTGAGTTAATGTTCCGCGCTAGTCGTAAGCGGCGCTCGGCAGACGAGAACGACTGCGCGACGCGCGGTTTTTGCAGCGTGGACGACAATCCCGCGTGACCGTCCCTCCCCCCTCTCTCTCTCTCTCGTCGCTCTCACCCGTCCCGCGCGTGGCGACCGGCTGCGACACGTCCTGGACCATCACCCACACGCTCGCCCAGTTGTCGCGGTTGCGCGACTCGCGCTGCTGCTGCGTTCTCGGGGGCCACGCGCGACGGTGGCCCCACACCCGCTCGATGGCCTGGGCCAGCGTCTCGACAGTGTGCGCGCCTCCAGTAGCAGCAGCGGCGGCAGCATGAGCAGCAAGAGCAGGAGCAGCAGCAGCAGCGGCGCCACCACCACGGGCGCCACCGCGTTCGCTCATCGATGCCGGGACAAATGCGTGCGATTCAAAAGCTTTTTTGGGGCGGGTGATTCGAAACAAGGGGTCCTGCGTGGGGCGCGGCGTTGCTGTGGTCGAGTCAAGAGAGCGAGCGGAGTGGTCAAGAAGGTTTGCGCTTTTGGTCCTGTGTCAAGGGCAGTGGGTCGCCCTTGAGCCGCGCGGCGCCGACGGCGAGACGTAGTGTTGACGTCCGCGCCCGCGACGCCGATGGCTCGAAAAACCCGACACCGGCGCCAACCCCGCAGACACACACACACACACCTCCCACACTCGTTCTTCTCCACGTCTCACTCCGAAACGATCACCTACTCCCAATGAAAGTCAAGGTCAAGCCCACGGCGGGCGGCGCCATGCTCGAGGTCGAGCTCCAGCCCGAGCAGACCATCGCGGAAGCAAAGCTCCTCCTTGGGCCCGACGTCCGCCTCATCTACAGGGGCCAAATCCTCAAGGACGAGCGCACGGTCGAGTCTTACGGTGCGTGTGACCTCCTCGCCTGATGGGGCGCGCGCCGCCTCTGGCGCGGCGTGACTGAGAGAGAGAGAGAGAGAGGGAGCTGTGCTTCCCTCGCACTCGCAACTGCACGGTCGCGGTTTCTTTCCCGAGGGGATACGCTGACATGCGAGCCCGTCTCTCCCCTTTTCCACCCAAAAAACGTACCCAGGCATCGACGAGGACCACGTCGTCCACATGGTGCGCAGCAAGGCGCCGTCGGGCTCGCCCGCTGCTATGCCGTCGGCGCCGTCGCCGTCGTCGACGTCGGCGTCGGCGTCGGCGTCGGCCGGGGCCGCGCCCTCCGCCGCTTCTGACGGGCCCGTCGCCGCCGCCGGCGTCGGCATGCTGCTCAGCCTGCCCCCCGAGGCCCTGCGCGGCGTTATCGAGTCCCTCCCCGGCATGCGCGAGCTGTTCGAGCGCGCCCCTGAGCTCCGCGCGCTGCTGTCCGACCCGCGCGCGCTGCGCGAGGGCCTGCGGCTCATGGGCAACCCGGCCCTGGCGCGCGAGGCCATGCGCGGCTCGGACCAGTCGCTGCGGCGGCTCGAGTCGCTGCCGGGCGGGTTCAACGCGCTGCGGACGATGTACGAGACCGTGCAGGCGCCGCTCGAGGAGGCGGCCGCGCGCGCGGCGTCGGGCGGCGGCGGCGAGGGCGCGTCGGGCGCGGCGGGCGCGGCGGCAGCGGCAGGGGGCGGCGGCGCGCCGTCGGCGGGCGGCGCGGCGGCGTCGGGCGCGGCACCAGCCTCGACCCCTCCGAGCGCCCTCCCCAACCCCTGGGCGCCGGGCACCGGCGGCGGCGGCGGCGGCCTTGGCAGCAGCGGGGGCGGCGGCGCGTCCGAGTCGCCGGGCGGCGCCGCGCTCGCCGCCCTGCTCGCCGGCGCGGGCGGCGGCGCGCTCGGCGGCGGCGGCAACGGCGGCGGCGTCACCGCCGCCGACTTTCAGAGCCTGCTGTTTGGGGGACCGGGCGATGCAAACGGCGGGCTGGGGCTCACCCCCGGCGGCAACGGGCCCAACAACGTCGGCGCGATGGCCGACCTGCTCGAGCAAAACCCGGCGCTGCGCGAGGCGGCCGCGGGCATGATGAGTAATCCCGCGGTGGTCGAGGCCGTGCTGGCGTCCACGCCCGCGCTGCGCGAGGCGGTGGAGCGCACGCCGGAGCTGCGCCAACTTCTGGCGTCGCCCGAGCTGGTGCGTGCGCTGATGACGCCGCAGGCGCTGCGCCAGTCGGCGGCGCTGCAATCAATGCTGCTGCGGGGGGAGCCGGGCAGCGCAGTGGCGGGCGGCGCCGCGGGGCCCGGCGCCGACCTGGCGGCGATGATGGCGACGATGATGGGCGGCGGGGCTAATGGTGCGCCAGCAGCGGCGGGCGCGGGCGCGGGCGGGCCTGCTGCGGGCGGCTTGGAGTCGCTCGGGCCGATGCTGGCGGCCCTGGGCATGGGCGGCGGCGGCGGCCTCGGCGGCCTCGGCGGCCTCAGCGGCCTTGGCGGCGGGTTTGCCCCCCCCGCGTTGCCCGCGCCCGTCGCCGACCCGGAGACGCACTACGCCGCCCAGCTGGCGCAGCTGCGCGACATGGGATTCTACGACCCCGTGGAGAACGTGGCGGCGATCCAGGCCGCGGGCGGCAACGTCAACGCGGCGGTCGAGCGGCTGCTGGGCGGCGGCGGCGGCGGCGGCGGCTTTGGGGGGGCTTGAGTCAGAGGGAGCGGAGGTGACCGGGAGGCGCGGGGGGAGCGGGGGGCGCCCGGCGTGGGCGACTTGATCTACTGCTCGATCGACGTCGCCGCGAGCGCGTTGGGGCGGCGGAGGGTGGCGGGGGAACAGCGACGGGGGGTGGTTGGGCGGGCGGTGGCGGGCGCCCTCCCCCCTCCCCCTCTCCTCTGATGGGTTTGGCTGCCTCTCTCTGTCTCTTGCTCGACGCGGTTTAGGCGCGAGGTCACGATGACGCCACACACACACACTCAGAGACACACACGCCTAAACGTTTCCACTGCTTGTTGAAAGTTGCCCCGCCCCGCAAGACGGAGGCACAAGAAGGACCCATGCCGCGCGGCGCCGCCGACACAGCCGGTCGCGATCCTTAAAAAGAAAAAGGGGGGGCTCTTTTCACACCTACGCTTGTGGTCGACCGCAAACCACCCGATCGCCCGGCGCACCACCCCACGCCGACTTCTGGTGGTATCGCGCGGTCGTCACCGGCGAGCGTGCGCGCGCGCGCCGAGCCTCTTTCGGAGCGGGAGAGCAAAGCCGTCTGCTTGTGCGCAAACGCGCGCAAGCGGGCGGGCGGCGGCGGCGGCGACGGCGGCAGCGCGCTCGTTGGCCCCTGATCGCCGCGCCGCGCTGCCCGTTTAGCAGCAGCGCACATGAGGCGCGCGGGGAGCCCCTCGAGCGTCGGCTCCGGGCTCACGGCACGGTGAGAGGACACGTCTTACGTGTTGTGCTGGATCTCCAACCATGTGTTTCAGTCGCGAATGACTCATCACCCCCCCTTCCTTTCCCCCCCACACGACGCCGAAAAACGACGCCCTCCCCCCCGCTGCTGCCGCAGGACCGATGGCGCTGGCGGCGGCGGCGGCGGCGCGGGCGACCCCCTCGCCCCCGGGCAGCAGCAGCAGCATGATCAGCAGCAGCAGCAGCGCCAGGGCCCCCTGACCACTGCCGTCTTCGGCGTGCTCTACACCCTCGCCAAGGAGAAGATCAGCGACTCCAAGGCGGTGGCCTTGGCCTCCGTGGTCGTCGACTTCTTGCTGATCGGCGGCATCCTGCTGCTGCCCGAGTATCCCTGGGCGCTGCCGGCGGGGCACGGCCTGCAGCGGCTGGTGTTCTACATCGAGTTCCACCTGCCCATCGCGCGGACGGTGGGTTTTGTCCGAACGGTCTCTTTTTTGAGGGACAGGGAATTCTTTTTTTCCCTGTTTTTGTGGGGTTTTTTTCCTCGCGGGGCCCCGCAATCTTTTTTTGGCCCCAGTTTCAGCTGAGATGCGCCTCCACCCTGCACGCCTGGTCATCACGCAAACAACCTAAACCATACACACACACACACAACAACAAAAACAACAACACGCGCGCGCCAAAAAAACATAGGGCTACACCTTTTACTTGTGCGTGTTCTACCTGCTGGTCGCGCTGCTCAGCCTGTCGCTCGCGCTGTGCTGCTGGGTCGGCTGGTGCTTCACGAGCGACAGCTGGCCGGCGCTCTGGCCCATCAAGGTGGCGCGCGTGGTGGTCTCCGTGTTCGTGTCGATCTTCTACATGGCGTCGCTCAACGTGTTCCTGATCGCGCTGCAGTGCTCCCCGGGCGGCACGGTGAGCGGGGACGTGGGCCTGTCGAGCGCGCGGGCGTGGCCGGTCGTGCTGGCGCCGCCGGACGAGGCTGGCACGGGCGCAGCGATGGGGGCGGTGGCGTCGGCCTCGCGCCGCCGCCTGCTGGCGTCACTGGGCGTGCCCGCCGGCGGCGTGCCCTTCCCGACGAGCAAGTGGATCCATCTGATCTACGCCAAGGGTGAGCTGTGTTGATGATTGTTTTGGGGGGGGGAGAGTCGCAGTTGCTCTGCTCTGCGTGGCCGCCGCCGCCGTCTCACGATCGCCCGCCCGCCCGCCCGCCCGCCCCCCGCCGCTCTCCCTGAAAAACCCGACGAAAATCATTCGACCCAAACAAAAACAACCAAAACAAACACAGACTGCCTGTCAGGCCTCCACGCCATCCACGCCGCCGTGTCTGTCGTCTCCAGCGCCGCCTTCTTCGTCTTCGCCCTGCTCGTCGTCGTCGCCGACTCCGAGTCCGACCCGCTGTCCCGCTCGCTGCTCGCCTCGCCCTCGAGCGCCGCCGAGCTGCGCATGCTGCTGCTCAAGACGGCCATCACGGCCGCCGACATCCTCCTGCGCGCGCGGCCCAAGTGGCAGGCGCCCGTGTACGCCGCAGGGTGCTGCGCGATGCTGTGGGTGCACGTGCGCCGCGCGCCCCACCTGACGCCCTGGGTCAACGCGCTGCGCGGGGGCCTGCTCGCCGTGCTCGCGTGGGTGTCGCTCGCCTGCCTCGCGCTGACCTACGGGAGCCGGTGGGACCGGTTCGAGACCTCGGGGCCGCTGGCCGACGCCAGCGGGCACGGCGGCGCCTGGGTGTGGTCGCCGTGGGACTTTCGCGCGCGGGTGTCGGTCGCGGCGGCGGCGGGGGCCCCCCTGGCGTTCGCGGCGGGGGCGGGGGCGACGTACGCGCGCCTCTACTTCGCGTGGCGGGCAGGGCTCAGGTTTCGCGTCGGCGCGCTGCCGGCGGCGGCGCGGCGCGCAGTGGCGGCGGCGCTCGGGCTCGCGCCGACGGCCAGCGGCGGCGGCGGCGCGGGCGCTGGCAACGTCGGCTTTGGCGGCGAGGCGGGCGACGACGGCGAAGACGAGGCCGACGGCGACGACGACGACGACGACGACGACGAGAGGACCGCATTCGCTGCCGCCAGTCACGGCGGCGGCAGTGGCGGCAGGACGGGGGCCAGCGGCAGCGGCGGCGGCGCGCTTGCGCTCGCGCTGGCGGCCATCGGCGCCGTCGACGACGGCATCGGCGCCGCCGCCAACGGCGGGCGCGGCGCGCTGACGCCGCTGTCGGCCGACCCGGGCGGCGCCCGCGCCGCCCTGCGCGCCCTGAGGCGCGCGCACCGCTTCGCGGCCGACTTCGACGTCGAGGTCGCGTCGCGCGTCGCGCGCTGCTGGGACGAGGGCGGCGAGGGCGGCCGGCCCGACCCCGCCGCGCTCGACGCCGCAGAGGCCGCCCTGCTGGCCGGCTGCGCGGCGCACTTCCCGCGCTCGGCGGCGCTGCGCGTGGCGTACGCCAACTTTCTGATCGATGTGCGCGGGGACCACGCGAGGGGGCGCGAGCAGTTGCGGATGGCGCGGCGCCTCGAGCCGAGCATGTCGCTGCGCTTCTGCCTGTTTGCGCGCGAGCAGGAGAACAAGCAGCGCATCGGCGGCGGCGACGGCGACGGGGCGGCGGGCGGCGGCGGCGGCGGCGGAGAGAGCGACGACGGCGCGGGGGGCAAGGAGGGCGGCGGCGGCGAGGGCGGCGGGGCGGCCGCGACCGACCTGGTCGCGTACGTCGAGTTCCAGAAGAACATGCGGTCGCTGATCGGGTACCACCGCGCGGCGCTGTCGGCTACGCGCGACTTTTGGCGCCTGCTGCTCGTCGCGTCCTCGTCCTCCTCCTCGTCATCCTTCTCGCAGTCGCCGCCATCGTCGTCGTCGTCGCCCGGCCACTGGTTTTCTCACGCGCTGCCGTGGACGGGCCGGCGAACGACGGGGGCGGCGGCGCCAAGCCAGGCCCAGGTCGCCCTGCCGGCCATGGCCGCCGCCTTCCGCCGCATCGGCCACATGGAGGCCGCCGCCGACCGCGCCTACCGCCTGGTGCTCGCCCGCTACCCGCGCTCGCCGCGCCTGCTGCGCGCCTACGCCCGCTTCCTCGAGCACGCGCGCGGGGACCCGTGGGCGGCGGCGCGGCGGCGGGGGCAGGCCGACAAGGCCGAGGAGGCCGAGGAGGCGCGCGACACGCGCCAGGCCGTGCGGGCGTTGCGCGAGGGGCGCGCGCGTTGGGCCGCCGCCGAGGCCGCCGAGGCCGCGTCGCGGGCGGCGGCTGCCGTGCGCAGGCGCCGGCGGGCCCTCCTGGCGCAGCGCGGCCCAGGCGGCGACACGGGCGGCGACGCCGAGCTGGCCGCCCTGGCCGCCGCCGCGCGCGCCGCCGCCGAGCGCGCCGCTGCCGTGGCCGCCCGCGGCGGCCTCCTGCCTCACACCACCGCCGGCGCGCACGGAGAGGGCGACGAAGACGACGTCGACGGGTCGGGGGGACCCGCTCATGCCGCTGCCGCGTCCCGCGCGGTCGGCGTTGTGACGGTCGACGCGCATGGCAACGTGCGGTCGGCCAACCGCGCGGCGGCGCGCCTGCTCAAGTACGGCCGGGGGGAGCTGGACGGGCGCAATTTGTCGGCGCTGATGCCTCCGCCGTCTTCGGCGGCGCACCAGTCGTACATGCGGCGGTACGTGCTGGAGCAGGGGGGGGAGGAGGGGGGCAGGAGGGGGCCGGGCGCGGGCGGGCGGGCGAGCGGGTCGGCTGCTGCTGCGGCGACGTCGGCGGCGGCGGCCTCGGGCGCCTCGGTGTTGCCGCGCCTGCGCCTGGTCGACAGGGGCAGCTTCGAGGTCCTGGGCCTGTGCCGGGACGGCTCCCTCGTGCCGCTCCACCTCGCCGTCACCCGCGTCTCCGGCTCGACCATGCTCGACACGACGCTGATGGGCACGCTGCGCCCGGTGCTGGTTCCGGCGGCCGCAGCGGCTGCGGCGGCGACGGCGGCAACGAGCGGCGGCGGCGGCGGCGGCGGCGGCGAGGATGGCAGCGGCAGCGGCGGCGGCGGCACGCAGCAGCATCGCGTCGCGCGGGCGTGGCTGACGAGCACGGGCGAGGCCATGTCGGTCGAGCCCGCCCTGGCCGACATGCTCGGCTACGGGCACCACGAGCTCGTCGCGCCCGTGCTTCTGTACCAGCTGCGTCAGCAGACGCGGGTCGGCACGGGAGGGGGAGGGGCAGGCGACGCGGACGGCGGCGAGGCCGGGGACAACGGCGAGGGCGGGGCAGCGGCCGGGGGCCAAAGCTCGGCCGCGGGCGGCAGGGCGGGCTACAGCGACGCGGGCGGCGGTGACTACGACGCGCAGTCGGCGGGCACGGGCGCGGAGACCGTGCGCATGCTGCGCGACGCGGCAAGGGCGGTCAAAGCGGGGTCGGCGGGGGCGGCGGCCGGCGGCGGCGGCGGCGGCGGCGGCGGCTCGGCTTCTGCCGCCGTCACGTTTGCGTCGCTCGTCGCGGCCGAGCCGGAGCGGCTGCAGGCGCTGGTGGCCGCGGCCGCCGAGCACTCGGTGCGCCTAGCCGCGCTCAGCGGCGACGGCGGCGACCCGCCGAACGCTGGCGGCGGCGGCAGCGGCGGCGCTGCCGTGGCCGCGGCCGCCGCCGCCGCCGCCGCCGCGCGCGCCGCCGCGCGAGAGGCCGCCGCCGCCGCGCTGCGCCAGACGCACGAGATCGGCCTGCGCCACCGCCTCGGCATGGTCGTGCGCGTGTCCGTGTCGTTCCGGCCCGCGGGCGTGGCGCGCCAGCGCATCATCGAGCTGCGCGTGTCGGCCGCGGACCGCGAGGTGGCGCGGCACGGCGGCCCCCTGTACCTGGCGCTGGACGCGCGCGGCCGCGTGGCGGGCGCCTCGCGCGGCATGGCCGCGCTGCTCGGCCCTCGGTCGTCGCCGTCGTCGTCATCGTCGTCGCCGTCGTCGTCCCTGGTCGGCCGGCCGCTGGCCTCGCTGATGGCGCCCGCGTTCGCCGTCGCGCACGGCGCGCGCTGGCTTCCGGCCGCCGGGGACGCGGCGTCGGCGGCGGGCGGCACCGACGCCCTGGTGTTGGCTGCGGGCGCGGCCGAGGGACGCGGCGCCGGCGGGCCGTCGTCGTCGTCGTCGTCGTCTGCTTTGGCGGCGGCGGCGCCGAGCGCCCCTTGGTGGTGCGCCCAGATGGCCGGCGCGACGCGGGCTTCGTGCCTTGTCGGTCGCACGGTGCCCCTGCGCCGCGTCGGGGGCGAGGGCATCGTGTACGTGCGCCTGCGGCCGTCCCTCGGGCCGATGCTGATGCCCGCGCACGCCGCGGGAGGCGGCGGCGGCACGGGCGGCGGCGGCGGCAACGGCGGCGGCGCCCGCAGCGGCAGGGACGGCGACCACGCCTTTGTGCTCTGGGCGGAGCGGTCCAGCGCCGCCGCCGCCGATGACGAGCGCCGCCTGGCCCTGCGCGTGTGTCCGACGACGGGCCGCATCACGGGGGCCACGCTCGGCACGCCCGCCTCGCTGTTTGGCGTCGACCCCGCCTCGCTCGTCGCGGGGCCAAGGCCGCAATCGGGATCGGGACAGGGCGTTGCGCTCGGCTCGGCCGGCGGCGGCAGCGGCGGCGGCAGCTGCGGTGGGCTGCGCCTCGACCACGTCGTGACCGCTTTTGACGAGTGGATCCGCGATCCCGCCAGCAGCTCTGGCGTTTCTGCGGGCGGCGGAAGCAGCGGTGGCGGCGGCGCGCGGGGCAGCGAGCGGGGCGCCGAGCGCGCTCTGGCGGCCGCGCTGGCGGCGCTTCTGGAGAGCGCCGCCGGCGTCACCAGCGGCGGCGACAACTCTGGCGGCGGTGACGCCAGCGTCCCGGGACCCTCGGCCGGGTCCGCCTGGCACGTTGGGGTGGGAGACCTGGTTGAGGTGCGCCGGCGGCTCGAGGCCGTCGCCGCCGCCGACGCTGCGGAAAGAGCCTCCGCGGGCGGTGGCGGCGGCGGCGGCGGCGGCTATGGCGGAGGCGGCGGCGTGGACCCTGCCGCCGCTGCCGCCGCAGCCAGCCCCGACGCGTCGTCATCATCCTCGTCCTGGCGCGCCCGCTCTGCACGCGCCCTCGTCAAGCCCGCGCTGATGGAGGTGCTTCTCTTGTCTCCGTCAGAAGCGCGGGCCGTGTTTGAGCGCACCCCCGGGCCCGGCCGGGGCGATGGGACTGGCAGCGGCAACGGCAGCGGCAACGGCGGCGGCAGCCGCGGCGGTGGCGCGCCACCCGAGCCCGTGCTTTCCGTGAACCTGTGGCGCGCCGACCTGCTGGCCGGAACGGTCGAGCTGGCCGTCACGCCCGCGCCCGAAGCATCAGACGCCGCGGCACCCGCGGCGGCCGGGCACAAGCCTCACCGCCACCACGGGGCCGGCGGCGACGGCGGCGTCGGCGGCAAGGGCGGCGGCGGCGGCAAGGGCGGTCTGACGGCGGCGCCGGCGCTGTACGTCCTGCGCGCCGACCGGGCCGCGTCGGCGCTGCTGGGCGCGTCCGCTGCCGACCTCGCCGGCCGCCGACTTGGGCGGGTGCTGCGACCAGCCGACCAGGAGCGCGGCGCTGGCGGCGCTGGGGCCGAGGCTCCTGCCGCCCTTGCCCCGCCCGCCGCCGCCGCCGCCGCCGCCGCCGCCGCCGCCCCTTCGGAGGTCGAGGCCGCGCTGCTGGGTGCGCTCGCGGCGGCGGCCGAGTCAGAGCGCCGGAGGCGCGAGCGCTTGCGCCGACGCCAGCGGCGCCTCCAGGGCTTGCCGGACGAGGCTCGCGGGCGAGGAGATGCCGCTCCGATGCCGGCTCTCTCTGCTCTGTCGTCGCCGCCGGCGTCCCCGCGGCCCCAGCGCAGGGCGGCGGCGGCCGGCGACCCGCCCCGCCCGCCGCCGCCCCCGCTCCCCTGGCTGAGGGCGGGCACGGTCGCCGACCCGCTCGCGTGCGGCCTGCGGCCTGGGTCGGGCGAGGCGGGTGACGGGGCGTCGGGCTTCCGACCCCTCGTGTCGGTCCAGCTCTGCTGCGTGCAAGGCGGAGAAGGCGGGTGCAGCGGCGGTGCGGGTGGCGGCGGCAACGGCGGCGCGCCGCATCCGTCCGTCGTCGCGATTGTCCGGTTTGGTGGCAGCGGCAGCGGCAGCAGAGGCGGCCTCGGCGGCTCGTCCGCGTCGTCGCCCTTCTGGGCGCACGGCGCCCCGGGTCTTCTGCGGCGCATGCTGACGCAGGGCTCGGCGCCGACGGCTGCAGAATTCCCCCTGCGCCGGCCGCCCGCGCTGGCCACCGGTGCTGCCGGTGCTGCTGCGCGCCCCTCCGCCTCCTCCTCCTCCCCCTCCTCCCGCTCGTCGGCGTCGTCCGGGGGCTCGTCCGGGGGCTCGTCACCGTCGTCTCCGGTGTCGCAAGCAAGCGCGGACGACGGGACTGACGGCCTTGGCCCGGACGCCGCGCCTGCGAGCGACCGAGGGGGCGCCGCCTCCCCCGCTTCGCCCATCGAGCCGCCGCCGCAGCCCCCACGAGCGCCGTCGCCGGCGCCGCCGGCCCCCCCGGTCCCCGACTGCGAGGCCGCGGGGGAGGACGTCGTCGCGGCGGCTGCCTCAGTGCCGCTCCCGGCGCCCATCGTCGCCCGCGATCAGGAGCGGGAAAGGCACAAAGCGCCGGACGGCCCTGGGCCGCGAGGACGGGGCGTGCTGCTCCCAGGGGCGGCCACAATGGCGCTCTGCGGCGGCGGCGGCGGCGGGGGCCGGGGCAGCGCCCGCGAATCGGCGGCGCTGGCTCGCCGAGCAGCGGCGGCGGCGCCCGCCGGGGACAGCGGCGGCAGCGGGCCCCTCGCGGCCGCGGGCCTCGCGGCCGGCGGGCGGCAGCACGCGCACCGTCAAGCGCAGGACGAGGACGAGGACGACGAGCGCGACCGGCTCAGCCCGGACGACGTCACGCGCCACCTCCTCGGCCCGCTGCTCCGGGAGCGCGGCCCGCGGCCACTCGCGGGCGACGACGGCGCGTATGGGGGGGCGGCGGCGGGCTCGTGGCCGGCGGCGGCGGCGGCGGCTGTCGCGCGGGTCCCCGGCTCCTTCCCGCCGGCGCCCGAGACCGTCATCGTGGACGGCTACGGCGACGGATCGCGGCAACAGCGCCAGCAGCAGCAACACCAGCAGCAGCAAGTGCAGCTCAAGCGGCAGGGGGGGGCCCCCGGCAAGCGCGGGGAGCCTGGGGCCGGGGGCGCCCGCGCGGCCCTCGCGCGCGCCCGCCGCCTGCGTCGCCTGCGGCGAGCCCTGTGCGGGGACGCGGCGACCGCCGCTGTGCGGCGCTTCCGCATCGGCACGCTCGCCCTTCTGGCGGCCGTGGTGCTCGTGCACGCGGCCTGCTTCGCGCTGTTCGCCCGGGCGCTCGACGCGCGCGCGGGCGAGGCGGGCGCGGCCACCGCGGGCGCTCGGTGCGTCGAGCTGTCCCACGGCGCCGCCGCGCTCGCGCGCGCGCTCGAGGCGGCCGAGCGCGGCGCCTATCCCGTCGCCATCGACGCCCACCGAGCGTCGCTTGCGGCGGCTGCGCCACCGCCGCCGCTCGTCGCTGCCGCAGCCGTTGCGGTTGGCTACGGAGGCGCCGGCGGCGGCGTCGCACCCGCTGCCGCTGCTGCTGCTGCCGCTGCCGCTGCTGCGGCCGCAGCAGTCGATGCGGCGTCCGTCCCCCCGTTCGCGCGCGCCGTGCAGCAGCTGGCGCCGCAGATCCGGACGCTGGCGAACGAGCTCGAGCTTGAGCACGAGCTGCTCTACTTTGGCGCGCCAGCCGTCAGCGCCGGACAGGGAAGGGTCAAGGGCGGCGGCGGCGGCGGCGCCCGGGCGGCCGCGGCGGCGGCGCTCGAGCGCGACGCGTCCCTGCGCGCGCTGTGGATCTCCCCGCCGTCGGTCCTCGCCGACGTCACGTTGGGCAACGGCACGCGCGCGCGCGAGGCGGTGTCGCTCTTTGAGCTGGGCAACCGCTACGTGGCCGCGCTGAGAGAGGTGGCCAGGGCGGCCGAGGAGCGGGCGGCAGAGCGGGCCGCACGGGCGGCAGCCTCGGGGGCCGCGCCGGCCCCCCCGGCCCCGCCGCCCCCCTCTCTCGCCGCCACGCGCGAGTGGCGCTTCGTCGTCGCCAACGGCCCGGGGGCCCTTCAAGAGGCCTACCGCACGTCCGAGTACCTCCGCGCCCTGTGCGCGCTGCGCGGGATGTCGGGCGCCGCCGCCGTGGCCGCCGCGTTGCTGGCCGCCGAGGGCGTCGGCGTCACGCTGGCGGCGGCGGCGGCGGCCGCGCTGCTGCTGCGCGCTGTCTTGGCGCACCGAGTGAGCGTCTTCGGCATGTTCCTGGGCGTGCCTCACCGGTCCCTAGTGTCTCTGGTCGCACAGTTTGGCGCCGCCGAGTCGGACGAGGCGGCGGGCGGCAACGGGGCGGCCGCAGACGAGGCCGCAGACGAGGCGGGGCAAGCGGGGGATGAGGGGGGCGAGGGCAGGGGCGAGCAATGGCAGCTTCAGCAGCAGCAGCGGCGGCAGCCAGACGCAGGAGAGGGTTCGGTGGAACTTTCGCGCCCCTCTTCGACGTGTGGCGGCAACGTGGCGGGAGGCGAAGGAGGAGGAGGGGGGGGAGGCAGAGGGGGGGGTTCCTCTGCGCCGGAGGCGGCGTCCTTCTCCCCTCGCCACGCCGGCGGCCGCTCCGCCGCTGGGGGCGGCTCCCGGGGGCGCGCAGCGGCGACAAGGCCGGGGCCTGGTGGCGGCGGCGCCCGCGTCTCGGGCGCCGTCGGCGCCGAGACGCTGCGCCTAGCCCTCCCGCTGGCCCTGTGGGGCGCCGCCCTGCTCGCCGCCTACGGCTCGAGCCACGCGGCGCTGTCGGCCTCGGCGGGAACCGTCGCGGCCGCGCGCGCGGCCGGCCGGCTGCAGGGCGCCGCCGCCGCCGCGCGCTTCTGGTCGGCCGAGGTCGCGTTCCGGGGATCCGAGCAGCAGGTGCAGCTGAATCAGCCGCCGGGACAGCCCAGCACGGATGAGGCAGGGTGGGCGCACGTGCGCGGCGCCCAGCGGCGCCTGGCGGCCGCGGCCGGCGAGCTTGCCGACGCGCGCCGCACGCTGCTCTTTGGCGGCGACGCACTCTTCGGGCCGTCCCCCGCAGCTGCCGCCGCCGCCGGAGAGGCGCCTGCTGCGACGGGGGCGAGCTTGCTGGAGCCGGCGTCGTCGGCGCTGCTCCCTCTGCCCACGCCGCAGCTACCCGGCGCGGGCGGCCTGCGCGCCGTGCGCGCTTACCCGGGCGCCGCGTTTGCCGGCGGCGGGTCTGGCGGCGGCGGCGGCGGCGGCGGCGGCAGCGGCAGCGGCCCCGCCTCGTTTGGCGCCGTCGACCTGCTCTTCGGCGTCATGGCTGAGGCCGAGTGCCTGCTGCAGCTGCGCGATGCCGCCGAGCGCGCGGCCGCGGGCGCGCTCGGCGGCAGCGCCGCGGCAGGCGGGTCGGGGGCGTCGCCGTCGTCGGCGTCCGGGTCGCCTGCCGGCGGCGGCGGCGGCGGCGGCGGCGAGGCCTCCTCCGCCCTCTGTCTGTCGCGCGGCCACCCCTTTTACGAGGCGACGCGGTGGGGCCTCGACTCGCTCGTGGTCAGGCTGGCGGACGAGGCCGCCGTGCTGGCTTCCGTGCCCCCTTCCGCCGTGCTGCGCATCGGGGGTGGTGCTGGCGCTGGTGCTGGTACTGGAGATGGTGCCCGCGACGGCTCTGGCGTTGGGGCCGAGGCTGCCGCTGTTGCCGAGGCTGCCGACGCCGACAGCGCCCCAGCCGCCGCCGGCGCCAACGGCGACGACGCCGACGCGGCCGCGGCCGCTTTTGCGTACGCCTGGTCCGTCGGCGGCGGCGACGTCCGCGTCGGCCTGGACGCCATGACGCGCGCCGCCGCCTCAGGCCTGTCGTCGCTGCTGGCCGCGCAGCGCGCCGCCCACGCCGCGCTGTTGGCGGCGCTGCTGGCGGGCGGCGCGCTCTACTCTGCGCTGGCGCTGCGGCCGTTTGCGCGCGCGGTGGCGCTCGAGGGCGGGCGGGCGGCCGAGCTCCTCGGACAGCTGCCTATGTCCGGCGGCGGCGCGGACCCCGAGCGGCTGCTGGAGCGGGCGCTGCGCGGCGGTGACAGCGGCAGCGGAGGAGATGCGCGGGACGGCGACGACAACGGCGGCAGCGACGACGAGGGCGACGGCGAGGCGAAGGTGGACCTGGCGGCGGGCGCGGCGGGTTCGGCGGGGCCGGCGGCCACAGCTAACTTGTTCGGTCTGCGGCAGCGGCGGGCCGGCTTTGCCGGGGACGCGGCGGTTTGAACACATTGATTTGGTGAATGCGACGATAAGCCCTTGTTTCTCGTTCTTGGCCCAAAACTCCCGCGGCTGGACGGACACGAAATCGCCCCCCGCTGCTGCTCGCCGTCGGCTTGCCGTCGGGCGGCGCGTCGGGCGCCCCCGTCTCGAAACGACAAAACAAATGGCCGTCGCTGCTGCCTCAACAAATTCCTGTCACAACAAACGACCCCGACCCCGTCCCGCGGCGAGCTCAACCCAACCCACCCGGTCTCCGGCGCTCCCCCCCAGACCGCCCAACCTCCGCCATACCCACCGCACGGCACTGCTCGGGCCCGAGACAGCCCCCACTTTTTGGAACGTTGGATCGATGAGCGAGCGGCCCACGGACCACCTGGCGCCGAGCAGCAAGCGGCGCCCGGGCGCGCAGCTGACGAAGGACGACGCCGAGGACAACAGCGACGAGGCCGAGGTGAGGAGGAGGAGGAGGGGGAGGCCCCCGCGGGTTGTTTCCTTCGAGACCCCCCGCCGCAAGAACTGACAAACGCGCCCCTGTCCCTGCACCCGCAAACGAAAAAACCAAAGGCCGGTGAGTGGGGCAAGGCCGACGACACCGTCCTCGCGCGCCGCAAGATCGTGCGCGTCCGCCGCGGCACCAGCGCGGTCGCTGCAGAGCCCAGCGCGGCCGTTGACGAGGGAGCCGCGGGCGGTGCGCCGTCGGCGGCGGCGCCGGCAGCGGCGGGCGCGGCCGCGGGGGCACCTGCGGCGGCGGCGGCCAACCCGTTCGCGGGCCGCGGCCTGCTGAGTGGTGCCGCGCCGGCAGCAACCAAGGAGGCCACGCCGGCCAACCCCTTTGCCGCGCTGAAGGGCGCGTCGCTGCTGGGGGCGGCGGCGGCGACGGCGCCTGCTGCCGCCGCTGCCGCTGCTGCCGCTCCTGCTGCTGCTGAAGCTGCCGCCGCCGCTCCTCCAGCCCCTCCTCCTCCTGCTGCTCCCACCGCCACCGCGGGCAACGGCCAGGAGCCGTCCAAGGAGGGGCCCCCCGAGTCGGACGAGAAGCCGGCCGAGGCGCCTGCGGCGGCGCCCGCGGCTGTGTTTGGCGGCGGCGGCGGCGGCGGCTTTGGGGCCTTTGGCGGGTTGGGCGCGGGAGGGGGGGGCGCGGCAGGGGGCGGGGCAGGGGGCGCGGGCTTTGGTAGCTTTGGCACATTCGGCAAGGGCGCCGGCGCCGCGGCGTCGTCGGGCGGCTTTGGCGGCTTTGGCGGCGGCGCTGCCGCTGCCTTTGGCGGCGGCGCGGGGGCCTTTGGCGCGGCGGCCGCGGGCGACGAGGCCGGCAAGGCCGCCGCCGCCGCCACCGCCTCGGTCTTTGGCGCCCCCACCCCGGCCTTTGGCGCGCCCGCGGCCGGAGCCCAAGGCGGGGACGCTGACGCGGACGGCGACGACGAGGCCGCCGACGAGGCAGGCGAGGCGGCGGCGGACGAGCGCAACAAGGCGCCGCTGGCGGCCGCCGAGGAGGCGGCGGCGGCGGCGGCGGCGGCGGCGGCGGCGGCGGCGGCGGCGGCGGCGGCGGCGGCCCTGCCCCCGCCGCCCACGGGCGAGGAGGGCGAGAGCACAGCGTTTGCCGCCGAGGGCGCGCTCTTCGAGTTTGTCGACCACAAGGAGTGGCGCGAGCGCGGGCGCGGCGAGGTGCGGCTCAACGTGCCGCGCGGCGCGCGGCCGGGTGCTGCTGCCCCCTCTGCCGGTGCCGGTGCTGCGGCGGCCAAGGCGGAGGCGGCGGCGGCGCCCCATCAGGGGCCACCGCAGCCGCCGCAGCAGCGCGCGCGCCTGATCATGCGCCAGCGCGGCGTCGCGCGCCTCCTGCTCAACGCGTCCCTCTACCCGGAGATGGCAACCAGCGCGATGCCCGGCGAGGGCGCGCGCGGCGTCACGCTGGTTGTGGCCAACGCTGCGGCAGCTGCGGCGCCTGTCGCGGCGGCGGCGGCAGCGGGCGGCGCGGCCGGCGAGGGCGCGGCGCCTGCCAGCGCGGGCGCGGGCGCGGGCGGCGGCGGGGGCGGCGAGGCGGCCGTGCTGCGCACTTACGCCCTCCGCTTCAAGAAGGACGCGCTGGTGGCCGAGTTCCGCGCGGCCGTGGACAAGTGGCGGGTCCTGGTGGTTGTCGGCAAGGATGAGGCCAAGGGGGACGAATGCGTCTGACTTTTTGGCTCTCTCTCTCGCTCTTTTTTTCTCGAAACACGACGGCGCGCGGCGAGAGACAAATCGAAAAGTCATCGCCGAGCGAGGGCTTGACTCGCCCCGGTCCCGCCGCGCGTCCACCACCATCCTTATCCAAGCTTGCAAAAGAACGAACGCGAACACGAACACACTCGAGTACACGGAGAGAGACGTCAAGAGGGACGTGGACCCTCGTGTCATCCCTTGCGGGCGTCGCGCCCTCCGGCTGCCCCCAACTCCCTTGCCCGATCGACTGGCGCATGTGATGCTGTGCACGCGCCCAGCTTGAGGCGCGCGACTCTCAGTCGAGCGGAAGCATCAAGAGCGAAAGAGAGAGAGACACTCTCGAGCTCGAGCCCCCTCCTCCTCCTCTTCGAACACGCCCTCCTCTCAAGCCTCCCGCGCCCGGCGCAAGCAGCTGAGCAATCAGCCTCCCAGCAGTCAACGAGGATCCACTGTGCTGCAGCAGGAAACCCCATCGAAATCCTCACGCTGTTCGCGGCGCCGGGCGCGGCGTGCGCTGGAGCGTTGCCGCCGCGCGCCGCCGAGGCGCAGGCCGAGGCCGAGCGGCGAGTGAGCAGCAATGGAGCAGCAGCAGCAGCAGCAGCAGCAGCAGCAGCAGCAGCAGCAGCAGCAGCAGCAGCAGCAGCAGCAGCAGCAGCAGCAGCAGCAGCAGGAGGAGGAGGAGGAGGAGCGCGAGGTGGCGCCTTTGGTGACGGCCGCGTCCTTCCGCACGACTTACGGCTTCACGACCACTTGCGGCTTTGACGTCGGAGGGGGGGCGGCGCCAGGGCCCGCCGGTGCGTCGTCTGGCGCGACCATCGTCGTCGTCGCCGGCGTCGCCGGGGACAGCGGGCCCCCGGACGCCGCGAGCGAGAGCGTCAAGAGCGTGCTGGAGGAAGCGGCCGATGGCGGCGCGGGTGACCAACCTCAACAGTCGAGCCGGCGCCGCCGCCAGCGCCCCCGCCCCCTCGACGCCGACGACGACGACGCCGGAGAGACCGGCGGCGGCGGCGGCGTCGGCCCCCCCTGCGCGTGGCTCATGCCGCGGCTCGGCGCGCCCAGCGTGATTTGCGCCGCCACGAGCCGCGCCGACAGCGGCTTGCCCGCCGCGGCCGCGGCCGCCGCGGCCACAGCGGCTGCCGCTGCCTCGGCCGCCGCATCGGCGCGGGCGCTGCGCGGCGCGGCCGGCGACGTCGCGAACGGCGCCGGCGGCGGAGACGACGACGACGGCGACCTGCTCGCGCGCGTCCCCTCCTCCAGCAGCGACCCGCGCGGGCCCAGCGCGCGCGGCGTCGGCGCCCTGCTCGCGATGTTGAGCCGCGAGCAACTGGAGCAGCTGCAGCAGCAGCAGCAGCAGCAGCAGCAGCAGCAGCACCACGAGCAGCAACATTCCAAGCCCGTGGCGGCCTCGCGCCTGGGGGTGGAGGGCGCCGATGGCGGCGGCGGCAGCGGCCGCGGCGGCCTGGCCGGCGGCCTCGCGGCCCTGCACCTGGACGAGGAGGCGCTCCTGGCGGGGGACGAGGGCGGAGACCCGATGCCGTCAGCGCCTCCCACCTCTGGCGGCCACGCCGCGCGAGGCGAGCCAACCCCCTCGCCGCCCGCCCCCTCGCTCGCCGAGCAGGCCAGCGCCGCGGCCGGGCGCCAGAGCCGCGCCGCCGCCGAGCAGCGACGGGAGAGCGGCTTGCCCGAGCCTTCCCCTGGCGCCTGGCGGCCCTCCTGTCGGCCGCATTCGGCGCCCATCCCTCCGCAGAGCCCCGCGCCGGGCCCCTCGTCACCCTCGCCGCCGCCGCCGACCCAAAAGCACCAGCACGAGCAGCAGCAGCCGCAGAAGCCGCAGCAGCAGCAGCGGATCCCTGTCGTCTCTTCCGTGCCCCGCGCGCGCAGCAACGGCTGCACGCCGCGCAGCGCGGGAGGCATGACGTGGGCGGACCTGGACGACGACGACGACGACGGCGGCGACGACGAGGACGACGCCGGCGGCAACCAGGGCAGACCCAGGCCGCTCGGAGGGGGAGCACGCGCGGGCCAGGCGGCGGCGGGCGTCGCTGCTGCCGCGGCTGCGGCTGCGGGTTTGGCGGCCGCCGGCCCTCCCAGCCCGTCGAGCGCCAGCGCCCCCGCCACGCGCCAGGTCGTCGTGCGCGGCTTTGACGTCGGGCGGCAGGCGCCCTCTGCGCCGCCGCCCAGCGTGCCGCCGCCGCCCGCCCTTTCGGCCGCCCCACTCGCCGCCGCCGCCGCCGCCGCCGTGCCGCCCGCAGCAGCAGCAGGAGCTCCTTCCGCCGCCTCTTCCGTCTCGGCGCTGACGGCGGCGTGGGGCCATCAGCAGCAGCAGCAGCAGCAGCAGCAGCAGCAGCAGCAGCAGCAGCAGCAGCAGCGGGCGGGCGCCGCCGGCGCCCCTAGCCCCTTCTCCGCCGCCGCTGCCGCCGCCGCCGCCAGGCCCGCCCGCCCCCTCCCGCCCCCTTTGGTCGAGGCCTGCTGCGTGGCGGCCGGCTCGTCCCTGTCCCCGGAGGTCGAGCGCCTGCTGCGCGCTGTCTCGGGCGGCTTCGCCGCTGGCGCCGCGCCCGAGGTGTGCCGCGAGGGCATGGGCGGCTCCTACTTCCTGCGGGACGCCTCGGGCGCGCGCGTCGCGGTGCTCAAGCCCGTGGACGAGGAGCCGCTCGCGCCGCTCAACCCAAAGGGCTACGTCGGCCGGCGCCTGGGCGACCCTGGCTGGAAGGCGAGCGTGCGCGTCGGCGAGGCGGCCATGCGCGAGGTCGCCGCCTACCTGCTCGACGCGTCCGGCGGCGGCGGCGGCGGCGGCGACGGCGGCGGCGGCGGCGGCGGCGGCGGCGGCGGGTCGCGCCGCTTCGCGCGCGTGCCGCACACGGTGCTGGTGAGGTGCTGGCACCCGGCCCTGCATTATGGCCGCGACGGGCCGATAGGCGCCGGCGAGCGCGCGCCGCGGGCCAAGCTCGCCTCGCTCCAGGCGTACGAGCGGCACGTCGGCGACACCAGCGAGGTGGGCGCGTCGCGCCTGTGCGCACGCGACGTGCACAGGATCGGCCTGTTCGACCTGCGCATCGGCAACACGGACCGGCACTCGGGCAACCTGCTCGTCCGGCCGCCGCCGCCGCCGCCAGGGCCGCCCCGGCGACCGGGCGACCTGCTGCTCGCGCCCGCGGCGTTCGCCGAGCTCGTGCCGATCGACCACGGGTTCAGCCTCCCCGACGCGCTCGGCATCGACCCCCCTTACCTCGAGTGGCTGCACTGGCCGCAGTCTCAGCTCCCGTTCGACCGCGAGGAGCTCGCGTGGGCGGCGTCTCTGGACGCGAGGCGCGACGCCGCGACGCTGCAGCGCGCGCTCCCGGCCCTGCGGCCCGAGTGCCTGCGCGTGCTCCAGGTCTCGACGTCGCTGCTCCAGCGATGCTGCGCCGCCGGACTCACGCTCGCCGAGATCGGCGGCGTTTACGTTTTTTAGGGTTTTTTAGGGTTTAGGGTTTAGGGTTTAGGGTTTAGGGTTTAGGGTTTAGGGTT
>Ga0105053_10001981_pt1 | contig 32333 bp, 26 predicted proteins | sample BON01_FD_78093 | JGI IMG/M metagenome (GOLD analysis project Ga0105053, IMG submission 78093) | Freshwater microbial communities from Lake Bonney liftoff mats and glacier meltwater in Antarctica - BON-01 | ecosystem: Environmental > Aquatic > Freshwater > Ice > Glacier meltwater | place: Lake... | reverse complement strand
GAACCGCGAAGTACTGCTGGGCTTGGGCAATTTCAGGTTTGCGTGGGTCACCGTTTTGTGCGATGAGATAACAGGCGAAGCGGGAGAGGTGATAGTCCTCAACAGACCTCTTGCTGCCAGAGCCCAGATCGACCATTTTGCCGGCCCCGGCAAAATGGTTATCAGGGTTATTGCCAGATGTCTCACATGAGGCCATGGCACGTTCAATGGCTTGTTCAAACCGGCGCCATTGCGTGTATCCCAGCAGGGGTTGCAAATCGCGAGCCCGCCAGTATTCGGCGTTGTGCTCATTGGTTTGCCTCAGGGATTCAAATCCCGATGTAACTACTGTTGCTGGTCCAGTATTCAATTTGGCGCCCCTTTGAATGTTTGCGATTCATTATGAGCGATTCAAGGCAGCGATCAGGCAGCCAGTGCAGATTCCAGTGCATCAACAAACATTGCTGCCACATCAAACCCGGTCTGGTCAAAAATTTCCTGAAAGCAGGTCGGGCTGGTCACATTGATCTCGGTCACGCAGTCACCAATCACGTCAATACCTGCCAACAACAAGCCGCGCGCCGCTAGCACCGGGCCAATCGCCTCGGCAATCTCGGAACAATTAGGGTTAGACGCCAATTACCTATGTGGCCCAATCAAAACGGGCGTTAACAGCTACTATTTAGATAGCAATCCACTCACCTCAACGCTCCGCCCCACGCGCTACCTTCGGTCTCTGACGCTTGCCGGGCGTGACGGAAATGTCAGTTTTGCTGTCTTTGCGCAGCACCGTCAGGGGCGCGGCTACACCGGGCTTGAGGGCTGCCACTGCACCCAGCAACTCGGTCACATTACCTACTGCTTTGCCGTTGACTGCTGTGATCACGTCGCCGGGCCGTATGCCCGCCTGTGCAGCCGGGCCGTTTTGCAGTACGCCGGTGATGATGACACCGCTTTTGGCTTTGACATTGAAGGTTTCGGCCAGCTCGGCATTCAGCTCTTGCGGCTCTACGCCTATCCAGCCGCGTGTGACCTGGCCGTCTTTGAGAATGCTCTCCAGTACCTGCTTGGCGGTTGATACGGGGATGGCAAAGCCAATGCCCATGGAACCACCCGAGCGCGAATAAATTGCAGTGTTGATGCCCATCAGGTGGCCGTTCACATCGACTAGCGCGCCGCCCGAGTTGCCGGGGTTGATGGCGGCGTCGGTTTGAATAAAGTTTTCAAACGTGTTGATGCCAAGCTGGTTACGACCCAGCGCACTAATGATGCCACCGGTGACGGTCTGGCCCACGCCAAAGGGGTTGCCGATGGCCAGCACCGGGTCGCCGACCTGCAGGGTGTCGGAGCTGCCCAGCACAATCACGGGCAGCTTGTCGAGCTCGATTTTCAGGATGGCCAAGTCGGTCTCGGGGTCGGTACCTATGACTTTGGCCTTGGCCTTGCGGCTGTCGTTGAGGATGACTTCGATGTCGTCTGCGCCTTCGACCACATGGTTGTTCGTCAGGATGTAGCCGCTGGGGCTGACGATGACACCGCTGCCCAGGCCAACCTGCGGCTCGCTCTGGCCACCCTGGTCGCCAAAGAAGAATCTGAACCAGGGGTCGTCAGTCTGCGGGTTTTTGGCGGCTGCCTTGCTGGTGTTGATGCTGACCACTGCCGCCGACGCAATTTTTGCCGCCGAGCTGAAGCTGCCCATACCACCAGGATTTGGCCCAGCACTGTGCTGCACGTTGCCTGCGGGCGCTTCAATGACCGACACCGAACCCAGGCTTGGCCTGCGATCCAGCCACTCGGGCTTGAGGGTCGCGACGACAAAGTACGCCGCCACAAATACAGTCACGGATTGGGAAAACAAAAGCCAGAGTTTGCGCATATAAGGGGCTATCGGGATAAAGTTGAGGGCGGATTATGGGGTTATCGGCTTAGGAGATTTTCGTCTAGTTTGCATGACCGCAAAAAGCGATAATTTAAAAGCAGCTCCCACCACACTAGGAAACCGACATGAAAGCTGAAAGCGTTCTCGCCACTATTGGCAACACTCCGCACATTCGCATCAACCGCATCTTTGGTGCGGCCTGCCAGTCGCACCAGATTTACATCAAGTCCGAGCGCAGCAACCCCGGCGGCTCGATCAAGGACCGGATTGCGCTGGCGATGGTGGAGGCGGCCGAAAAGTCAGGCGCTTTGATGCCCGGCGGCACCATCATCGAGCCGACATCCGGCAACACCGGTGTGGGCTTGGCCATGGTGGCAGCGGTCAAGGGCTACAAGCTGGTGCTGGTGATGCCCGACAGCATGAGCATCGAGCGCCGCCGCCTGATGCTGGCCTACGGCGCAAGCTTTGATTTGACTCCGCGTGAAAAAGGCATGAACGGCGCGATCGCCAGGGCCAAAGAACTGGTGGCGCAAACGCCCAATTCATGGCTGCCGCAGCAGTTTGAAAACCCGGCCAACATCGACATCCATGCGCGCACCACCGCCGAAGAAATTCTGGCCGACTTCCCCAATGGCATTGACTACCTCATCACCGGCGTTGGCACTGGCGGGCATTTGACGGGCGTGGCGCAGGTGTTGAAGGCGAAATTTCCCAACACCAAAGTGTTTGCGGTCGAGCCCAGTGCGTCGCCGGTTATCAGCGGCGGCAAACCGTCGCCTCACCCGATTCAGGGTATAGGTGCAGGTTTTATTCCCGTCAACCTCGACACCGGCTTGCTTGACGGCGTGATCCAGGTTGAAGGCGATGCCGCCAAAGATTACGCCCGCCGCAGCGCGGCCGAAGAAGGCCTGTTGGTCGGTATTTCATCTGGCGCCACGCTGGCCGCGATTGCCCAAAAGCTGGTGGACATTCCCGCAGGTAGCACGGTGCTGGGCTTTAACTACGACACGGGTGAGCGCTATTTGTCGGTCGAAGGCTTCTTACCGTGATGGATATGACCCCCACGCTCCCCACTGCGTGTGGTTCACTGCCCCCCGAGGGGGCTAGCTTTGCTCGGGGCGGCCCAGCGCGGCAGCTGGCTAGAGGCGAGTTGCTAGCCGCGTTTGATACGCTGTTAGAACCCGAGCGCTTTAAAGACTACGGCCCGAACGGCCTGCAGGTTGAGGGCAAGCCTGAGGTGCGCAAAATCGTCTCGGGTGTCACAGCCAGCCTGGCGCTGATTGAAGCCGCCATCGCTGCGCAGGCCGACGCGATTTTTGTGCATCACGGCCTGTTCTGGCGCGGGCAAAGCGGCGCAGTCACAGGCTGGATGAAGCAGCGTCTGGCCTTGCTGCTCCAGCACGACATCAACCTGTTCGCCTATCACCTGCCGCTGGACGCGCACCCCACGCTGGGCAACAACGCACAGCTTGGCTTGAAGCTGGGCTTGGCCGCGCATGAAGGGGTGGCAGGGCGCTTTGGCGAGCAAAACCTCGGCTGGATGGGTGGCAAAGCCGATGGCGGCAGTTTTAGCGGCCTAGATGAGCTTGAAAACACCGTAAAACGCGCCCTCGGAAGACCTGTTACGGCTGTAGCCCAACAAATGCACATACGACCAGCTATTAAAAATATAGCGTGGTGCAGCGGTGGCGCACAAGGTTATTTTGAAGCCGCCATTGCCGCAGGTGCCGATGTTTTCATCACGGGTGAAATCTCGGAGCCGCAAGCGCACTATGCACGCGAGATGGGTGTGGCCTTCATCGCCTGCGGCCACCATGCGTCAGAGCGCTACGGCGCGCCCGCCGTGGCGACGCATGTGGCTAGCCAGTTTGGTTTGGCGCATGAGTTTATCGACATCGACAATCCGGCTTGAAGAATATGAACAAGCCAATCCTCATCACCATGGGCGATGCTGCGGGCATTGGCCCGGAAATCATTGCCAGGGCTTATCGAAACGCACCTAGTGACATGCTGGGTTGTGTGGTGGTGGGCGATGTGGCCACACTGCGCCGCGCCGCTGGCCTGGTGGCTGACCCCTTGGCCTTGCCTGTGGTGCTGCTTGAGGATCTGGAGTCGGCCAGTAGCCTTCCACCCAACTGCATTCCGGTGCTGCAAAAATGTGAGCTTCTTTCGTCGATATGGCCCGTACCTATTGGGCTGGTGAGTGCTCAGGCAGGGCAGGCAGCGGCAGATTGCATCGTTTGGGCCGCGCGTACGGTGCTTGCAGGCGAAGCGGCAGCCATGGTGACTGCGCCTATCCACAAAGAAGCCCTGGCCGCTGCTGGCGGTTGGGCGGCTCGCTTTCCCGGACACACCGAAATGCTGCAGTTTGAGGCGGCTGCGTTTTTGAACAAGCCTGTGAGCGAAGTGCCGGTGCGCATGATGCTGGCCAATGACGAGCTGAAAACCGTGCTGGTCAGCATTCACCTGTCGCTGCGACTAGCGATTGAGGCGGTGACGTTTGACAGCGTGCTGCAAACCCTGCGCATCACGCACGCCGCACTCAGCGCTAGCCTGGGGCGTGCGCCGCGCATTGGCGTGGCCGGGCTCAACCCCCACGCAGGCGAGGGTGGGCTGTTTGGCGTGGAGGAGCAAACCATCATCGCCCCTGCCATAGCTGCCGCTCGGGCTGAAGGTCTGGACGTGAGCGGCCCCTTCGCGCCCGACACAGTTTTCATGCGGGCACGCGATATTGCTGGCAAGCCAGGCGAGTTCGATGTGGTGGTGGCGATGTACCACGACCAGGGGCTGATTCCGGTCAAGTACCTGGGTGTGGAGCAGGGCGTTAACGTCACGCTGGGCTTGTACAACCCGCAAGGCCAGCCCTTTGTGCGCACCAGCCCCGACCATGGGACAGCGTTTGATATTGCCGGTAAGGGGAAAGCCGATCCGTCCAGCCTGATGGCGGCTATCCGTATGGCGCGAAAACTCGCAAATGACAGTCCCGCTCCGCTACAATCATGGGTTGACCCCAACAAGCCTATTTCAAGCCAGTTCTTGAAGGACTCTCATGACCGAAGTTAGCGCAAATAACGCACTGGGTGTGCCCAACGGCTCACCAATGGATAAAGATAAAAGAAATTGGATAGTCACCACAGCCGTCGTAGGCGGTGTCGGCGTAGCTGCCGCTGCTATACCTTTTGTCAGCACTTTTTCACCCTCCGAAAGAGCCAAGGCCGCTGGTGCTGCCGTCGAGGTGGACATTTCGGCCATGAAGCCGGGCGAAAAGCTGACGGTAGAGTGGCGCGGCAAACCGGTGTGGATTCTCAAACGCACCCCCGAGCAACTCGCCGCGCTGCCCAAGCTCGACAGCTTGCTAGCCGATCCCTTGTCAAAACGCAAACCGGATGAGCTCACGCCTGTCTACGCCCGCAACGAAAACCGCTCTATCAAGCCAGAAACGCTGGTGGTCGTGGGCATTTGTTCTCATTTGGGCTGTTCACCGTCCGATAAATTGACCCCTGGCGCTCAACCGTCGCTGCCTGACGACTGGGCGGGCGGCTTTTTGTGCGCTTGTCACGGTTCAACGTTTGATGTGGCAGGTCGTGTCTACAAAAACAAGCCCGCACCAGACAACCTTGAAATCCCGCCGCATATGTACCTTTCAGACACACGGCTGCTGATTGGGGAAGATAAAAAGGCCTGAAAACGACAATGCCCTCACGTTTTCAAAAGACCCTGCCGACCGTGCTGGAAGTCCTTGCTGATGTTTGCCAACGCTTACCGCGTGGGTCAAATTGCCAGACCTGATTCGCCCAATCGTCAAAAACCATTCCGACCCCTGGACACCTTATGGCTGCCGAATACAAAGAAATCTCCCCCGATGCTCCGATGGGTGCCAAAGCCCTGAACTGGCTGGACAACCGCTTTCCGGCATCCAAGCTCTGGAACGAGCACATGGGGCAGTACTACGCGCCAAAAAACTTTAATTTTTGGTATATCTTTGGTGCGCTTGCGCTGTTGGTGTTGGTGATCCAGATTGTCACTGGTATCTTTCTGACCATGCACTACAAGCCTGATGCCGCGCTGGCGTTCGCCTCGGTCGAATACATCATGCGCGACGTGCCTTGGGGCTGGCTGGTCCGCTACATGCACTCCACAGGCGCATCGGCATTCTTCGTCGTTGTCTACCTGCACATGTTTCGGGGTCTGATTTACGGCAGTTACCGAAAGCCGCGTGAGTTGATCTGGGTCTTTGGCTGCGCGATTTTCTTGTGCCTGATGGCCGAGGCCTTCATGGGCTACCTGCTGCCATGGGGCCAGATGAGCTACTGGGGCGCTCAGGTGATTGTGAATTTGTTCGCTGCCATTCCCTTCATTGGCCCTGATTTGGCGCTGCTGATTCGTGGTGACTATGTGGTCGGTGACGCGACGCTGAATCGCTTTTTTGCCTTCCACGTGATTGCCGTGCCGCTGGTGCTGCTGGGTCTGGTGGCCGCGCACATCATTGCGCTGCATGAAGTCGGCTCCAACAACCCTGACGGCGTAGAAATCAAAGCGCCGGGCGCGCCTAAAGACGCTGCAGGTAACCCGCTTGACGGCATTCCGTTTCACCCTTACTACACCGTGCATGACATTTTTGCCGTCAGCATGTTCCTGATGGTGTTCACGGCCGTGATCTTTTTGGCGCCCGAGTTTGGTGGCTACTTTCTGGAATACAACAACTTCATCCCGGCTGACCCGCTGAAGACGCCTGCGCACATTGCGCCGGTTTGGTATTTCACGCCGTACTACTCGATGCTGCGTGCGATTACCAGTGAGTTCATGTATGTGCTGATGGCCTGCGCCATTGCGGGTGCGGCCGTGCTGATTCTCAAGGTCAAAATGGCTGGCTGGGCCAAGGCCGTGATTGCTGTCGGTACTGTGGCGGCTGTGGCTGCCATGTGGGCAATTGATGCCAAGTTCTGGGGCGTGGTCGTCATGGGCGGCTCGGTCATGATTTTGTTTGGCCTGCCATGGCTGGACTACAGTGAGGTGAAATCGATTCGCTACCGCCCGAGCTGGAACAAGTACCTGTACGGTATTTTTGTTCTCAACTTCCTGATCCTGGGCTACCTCGGCGTGCAGCCGCCGTCGGTCATTGGTGAGCGGGTATCGCAAGTCGGAACACTGTTTTATTTTGGTTTCTTCCTGTTGATGCCGTGGTGGAGCCGATTGGGTACGTTTGGAAAAGTACCAGACCGAGTTACGTTTGCTGCACACTGAAAATCGGGACAACCCAAGATGAAAAAATTGCTAATTGGATTGGTCGCTGCTTTAGGTTTGGTGGCTGGGGCACATGCTGCTGGCGATGGTATTGGCTGGGACAAGGCGCCGAACAAAACCAACGACCTCGGCGCCCTGCAAAACGGCGCCAAACTGTTCGTCAACGCCTGCCTGAACTGCCACTCGGCTACCTACATGCGGTTTAACCGCCTCAAAGACATTGGTCTGACCGAGCAGCAGATCAAAGACAACCTGTTGTTCACGACCGACAAGGTCGGCGAGACGATGAAAGTCGCGATGGACCCGAAAAACGCGAAAGACTGGTTTGGCGGTGTGCCGCCCGACTTGACGTTGATCGCACGTTCACGCGCCGCTATTGGCAAAGGGTCAGGACCCGATTACCTGTATACCTATCTGCGCACCTACTACCGCGACGATACCAAAGCCACGGGCTGGAACAACCTAGCCTACCCCAACGTCGGCATGCCCCACGTGCTGTGGGAGCTGCAAGGCGAGCGCAAGCCGGTGTATGGCGAAGCTGAGCAGCAGGGCCAAAAAGTGTCGGTTTTTAAAGGCTGGGAGCAAGTCAAGCCCGGCAGCATGACGCCGCTGCAGTTTGACCAGGCCATGGCCGACCTGGTCGGCTATCTGCAATGGATGGGTGAGCCTGCGCAAAACAACCGCGTGCAAATCGGCGTCTGGGTGTTGCTGTTTTTACTGGTGCTGACCTTCTCTGCCTGGCGCTTGAACGCTGCCTACTGGAAAGACGTCCGTTAAGTTTTTTTCGCCGGAATCTAAGGTTCCGGCATCTTCTGGAGTGGGCGCTTGTCATGTGTCCACTCCTTTGCATTTAGGAGTTCCGAATCATGATGGTCCTTTATTCAGGCACAACCTGCCCTTACTCACACCGCTGCCGTTTTGTGCTGTTTGAAAAAGGCATGGATTTTGAAATTCGCGATGTTGACCTGTACAACAAGCCCGAAGACATCAACGTCATGAACCCCTACGGGCAGGTGCCGATTCTGGTCGAGCGTGATTTGATTTTGTACGAATCAAACATCATCAACGAATACATTGACGAGCGCTTTCCGCACCCGCAATTGATGCCCGGCGACCCGATTGACCGCGCGCGCGTGCGCCTGTTTTTGCTGAACTTCGAAAAAGAGCTGTTCGTACACGTCAGCACGCTGGAGTCACGCGCCGCTAAAGGCAATGAGAAAGCGCTTGAAAAAGCCCGCTCCCATGTACGTGACCGCCTGACGCAGCTGGCCCCGATCTTTTTGAAGAACAAGTTCATGCTGGGCGACAACTTCTCGATGCTCGACGTGGCGATTGCGCCGCTGCTCTGGCGTCTGGATTATTACGATATCGACCTGTCAAAAAATGCCGCACCGCTGCTCAAATATGCTGAGCGCATTTTTTCGCGCTCGGCATACATTGAAGCGCTCACGCCTTCTGAAAAAGTGATGCGCAAGTAATCAATTTCGGATGTATTGATGAACGCCCTGGACTCCACATCGACCCGTCCGTACCTGGTTAGAGCCTTGTACGAATGGTGTACCGACAATGGCCTTACGCCCTATGTGGCGGTGGCTGTTGACGAGACGGTGCAGGTGCCGCGCGAATACGTCAAGAACAACGAGATCGTGCTCAATATCAGTTTTGATGCGACCTCATCGCTCAAGCTGGGCAATGACTTCATCGAGTTCAAGGCTAGGTTTGCAGGTAGCGGCAGAGACATTATGGTGCCGATTGGCCGCGTGATTGCGATTTACGCACGCGAGAACGGGCAGGGTATGGCTTTCCCGTTGGCGACTTCTTCAGACAATCCGCAAGGCTTCTCAAGCGTGGTCTCGGTAGTTGGTGGCATACCCGTCACGCCGTCGTCCGCTTTATCAGCGGTGCCCTCGGCAACTAGGCCGGACGTACACGCTGCCGACAGCAAAATCGTGCAACTGGTGCCTACCGAAGGCCACACCAGCTCGGGTGATGGTGACCTGGAGCCTCCAGAGCCGCCGAAACCGAAGCAGGCTGGGCGGCCCTCACTCAAGCGGATCAAATAAGAAGCGGGTTTAGTAGGATTTAGTAAAATAAGTTTTGTGCCGATTTAGCTCAGTTGGTAGAGCAACCGCCTTGTAAGCGGTAGGTCATCAGTTCGATTCCGATAATCGGCACCATTAGCTTATACAAAGGCCGCTAAGTAGAGATACTCAGCGGCCTTTTTCATTGGTAAATAAAGTGGGTAATCCCCCGGCTATGCCGGGGTGAGTGCGCCTGCGAAGGCGCGATATCTGCACGGTGAAAGTACGTGTCGGGGCAAGCCAAGACCCCGTAGTCGAAAGTAACTGCGTCGCTGCGAAGCGGGGTGGAGAGCAACTGGAGACGAACTGGCGGTGCGCAGTAAAGCGAACTCGTTTCGGCGGGGTGTGACGACGAGCCTGCTCATTCAAGGCGAAGTCCGGAAAGTGTCCAGCACGCTGCGGTTGGTGTGTAAAGCGATGCTGGGGTACATCACGTGGTTGGAGGTGCAACGTTGGGAAAGTAAGCGACCCTGTTTAGCCGCTTTGAGCGGCTCACATAAATCAAAGCCCTCGGCTTTGCCGGGGGATGGTTACTTGTCAGTCTTCCAGCCCTCAGCCTTCGGTGTCAACCCAAGAGGGCGGCGTGGTTCAAAATCGGTTGACACTTTTCGGGTGACCATCGGTTGAGTTATAGGTAAATCATCCAAAATTCACACTGTCCGTGTCACCCAAAAACGTTACTTTTTGAACCAAGCCGGATAAACTACCTTTCATGAACAACGACGGCTTGCTCAAACGCATTGAATCGAAACGCGCCGAGGTGGTGGCGCTGACGCAAGACCTGATCCGCATTCCCACCATCAACCCGCCCGGCGATGCCTATGAAGTTTGCGCTCGCCTGCTCGGCGAGCGGCTGAAAAAACGCGGCTTTGCAGTTGAATACATCCGCGCCGAAGGTGCCCCGGGGGACCGCAATTCCCATCCGCGGGTCAATGTGGTGGCCCGTTACGAGGGAAAATCGGCCGGCGAGTGCGTGCACTTCAACAGCCACATCGACGTGGTGGAAGCCGGTTCCGGCTGGACCACCGATCCGTTTGGCGCTGAAGTCAGGGACGGCAAGGTCTACGGCCGCGGCAGCTGCGACATGAAAGGCGGCCTCGCGTCCAGCGTGATTGCCTGCGAGGCGATTCTGGAAGAAGGGCTCAATTTTCCCGGAGCATTGGAAATTTCACGCACGGTCGATGAGGAGTCGGGCGGCTTTGCCGGTGTCGGCTACCTCGCCGAGCGTGGCTATTTCACGAAGCCGCGCGTGCACCATGTGATCATTCCCGAACCGCTGGGGGTGGACCGCATCTGCCTGGGCCACCGCGGCGTCTGGTGGGGTGAGGTCGAAACTCGGGGGCGGATGGCCCATGGCTCCATGCCTTTTCTGGGCGACAGTGCCATCAACCACATGAGTGCCTTTCTGCATTTGCTGGAAACGCAATTGCAACCGCGACTGTTGCAGCGCCATACCGCCGAGCCGGTCGAGCCGCCCGGGGCCAGGGTTAGCACGCTCAACATCAACAGCCTGCATGGCGGTCAGGTCGAACAGCTGTTTTCGCTCGATGTGCGGGGACAACCGAACGGTGACCTGCCTGCGCCAGTGGTGGCGCATTCCTGCCGCGCTGTGCTGGACCGTCGTTTCATCGCCGAAGAAAACCTGGAGGCGGTCAAGGCTGAAATTGTGGCCATGCTCGACGAGCTCAAACGCACACGCTCCGGCTTTAGCTACAGCGTCAAGGACATCATGAATTTTGTGCCAACAGCCACGCCGCGTGATGCCCCGGTGGTGCTGGCCACCGCGCGCGCGATCGCCCGGGTGCTCGGCCGCGAAGCCAGCTACATCTCCAGCCCTGGCACGTACGACCAGAAACACATTGTGCGTACGGGCAAGCTCGATGCCTGCATCGCCTACGGTCCGGGCATTCTGGATTTGGCGCACCAGCCTGATGAATACGTGGGCATTCAGGAACTGGTGGACAGTGCCAAGATCATGGCACTGGCGGCTTTAAGCCTGATCAGGGGCTAGTTGTTGATTTATAAGGGTGTTTTATGGGGGTTGTTAAAGAGGGTTAAACTTTCTGTTCCTGCATCGACCCGACAAGGAGTCTCATGAAACTGCACCGCCGTACTCTGGTCCGCCTAGCGTTGGCCCTGACCGTCACCCTGACTGCACCCGCCATCCTGGCCCAGAACAGCGTGCTGCGCGTGGTGCCGCACTCGAATCTGGCGATCCTGGATCCGATCTGGACCACCGCCTACATGAGCCGTAACCACGGCTACATGATTTACGACACGCTGTTCGGCACCGACGAGAACGCCAAGATCAAGCCGCAGATGGTCGAGTCCTGGACCGAAAGCCCCGACAAGCGCCTGTGGACCTTCAAGCTGCGCAAGGGACTCGAATTCCACGACGGCAAACCGGTCACCGGCGAGGACGTGATCGCCAGCCTGCAGCGCTGGGGCAAGCGCGACGCGATGGGCTCGGCGCTGATGACCTTCGTCCAGCGCATGGACTCGCCCGCGCCCGACACCTTCCGCATCTTCCTCGGCGAGGCCTGCGGCTTCGTGCTCGAGGCGCTGGGCAAGCCGTCGTCGAACGTGCCTTTCATCATGCCCAAGCGCATCGCCGAGACCGACGCCTTCAAGCAGATCGAGGAGCACATCGGCTCCGGCCCGTTCACCTTCAAGCGCGACGAGTTCAAGCCCGGCGACCGCGCCGTCTACCTGAAGAACGCCAAGTACGTGCCGCGCAGCGAGCCGCCGTCTGGCACCACCGGCGGCAAGCGGGTTTACATCGACCGCGTCGAGTGGAACCTGGCGCTGCGTGACGCGCAGGCCCAGGTCAACGCGCTGCAAAAGGGCGAGGTCGACATCATCGAGGCGCTGGCCTTCGACCACTACGAGGCGGTCAAGAAAGACACCACGCTGCAGGTGCCGCATTACTCGAACTTCGGCCTGCAGTACATGGCGCGCTTCAACCACCTGCACAAGCCGTTCGACAACCCGAAGGTGCGCCAGGCGGCGATGGCCGCGTTCTCGCAAGAGCCTTTCCTGCGCGCCCAAGTCGGCGTCAAGGAGTTGTACAAGACCTGCGCCTCGATGTTCGTCTGCGGCACGCCTTACGGCACCACGGTGGGCAGCGACGTGCAGTCCAAGGGCAACATGAAAAAAGCGCAGAACCTGCTCAAGGCCTCGGGCTACGACGGCACGCCGGTGGTGCTGATGAAGCCGACCGACCTGGCCTCGATCCAGAAGCTGCCCGACGTCGCAGCGCAGTTGCTGCGCCAGGCCGGCTTCAAGGTCGACCTACAGGCGATGGACTGGCAGACCCTGGTCGGCCGCCGCGCCAAGAAGGACGCGCCGGACAAGGGCGGCTGGAACATGTTCCTGACCGCCTGGCAGACCTTTGACGTCTGGAGCCCGATCGCCAACCCGACGATGGACACGCGCGGCGACAAGTCGGGCTGGTTCGGCTGGGCCGCCGACGACAAGATGATCGAGATCCGCGCCGCCTTCATGCGCGCCACCGACGAGCCTACCAAGAAGAAGCTCGCCGAGCAGTTGCATGTGCGCGCCTTCGAGGTCGCCACCCACGCGCCGTTGGGCGAGTACCAGCAGCCGATGGCGGCGACGAAGAACATCAGCGGCTTCTTCATCACCAACGGCAACATCTACTGGAACCTGAAGAAGAACTGATCCGGTTCTGAGGCACGCGCCGGCCCCCGTCGGCGCGCCGCCCCGCCAAAACACGATGTTCGCCTTCCTCGTTCGCCGGCTGCTGTCGACGCTGCCGGTCCTAGTGATTGTTTCGCTGCTCGTCTTCCTGATGCTGAGGCTGACGCCCGGCGATCCGGCGGCGGTGCTGGCGGGTGACGCCGCGTCGACCGAGCAGATCGCGCAGATCCGCACCAACCTCGGCCTCGACCGCTCGATTCCAGAGCAATATCTGCTCTGGGCCGGCCAGGTGCTGACTGGCAATCTCGGCGAGTCGTTCTATTACAAAACCCAGGTCACGACGCTGATAGGCCAACGCCTCGAACCCACGGTGTCGCTGGCGTTGATCACGATCACGATCGCGGTGCTAGTGGCGGTGCCGCTGGGTGTGCTCGCTGCCTGGCGCTTCGGCAGCTGGCTCGACCGCGCACTGATGGGTTTCTCGGTGCTCGGCTTCTCGATCCCGATCTTCGTACTCGCCTACCTGATGATCTGGGGCGTTTCGCTGCAGCTCGACTGGCTGCCGGTGCAGGGTTATCGGCGGCTGGCCGACGGCGTCGGGCCCTGGCTGTACCACCTAGCGCTGCCGTCGATCACGCTGTCGATCATCTACATCGCGCTCATCGCACGCGTCACCCACGCCTCGGTGCTGGAGACGCTGGGCGAGGACTACATCCGCACCGCGCGCGCCAAGGGCTTGCGCGAATCGACCGTGCTGCTGCGCCATGCGCTGGCCAACGCCGCCGTGCCTATCGTCACTGTGATCGGCATCGGCATCGCGCTGCTCATCGGCGGCGTCGTCGTCACCGAATCGGTCTACGCCATCCCCGGCCTCGGCCGGCTCACGGTGGACGCCGTGCTGGCGCGCGATTTCCCGACCATCCAGGGCGTGATCCTGCTGTTCTCCTTCGTCTACGTGATGATCAACCTGCTGGTCGATCTGTCCTACGTGTTCTTCGACCCGCGGATCCGCTACGGATGACGCCCGTCGCTCCCGACACCTTCGAGGCCTTGTCGGTCGAGGCCGCCTCGGTCCAGCGCCAGCCCAGCGCCTGGGAGCGCGTGCGGCGCAACCTGTCGGTGCGCCTGGGCGGTAGCGTGCTCACGCTGCTGGTGCTGGTGGCCTTGCTCGCGCCTTGGCTGGGTACCGTCGACCCCTCGCTGTTCGACCCCGCCAGCCGCGATCTGCTGCCGGGCCAGAGAGGCGAGATCACGACGCTGGAAGGCGAGACGCTGGCGCACCGCTTCCTGATGGGATCGGACAGCTTCGGCCGTGACATCCACAGCCGCGTGATCTACGGCACCCAAGTCTCGCTCATCGTCGGGCTGTTCACCGCCATCGTCGCGATGTCGATCGGCATCGTGCTCGGACTGAGTGCGGGCTTTCTGCGCTGGCTCGACGGCCCGCTGATGCGCGTGATGGACGGCGTGATGGCGATTCCGGCGATCCTGATCGCGATCGCGCTGGTGGCGATGTGGCGCGGTAGCCTGATGATGGTGGTGATCGCGATCGCGATCCCCGAGATCCCGCGCGTCACGCGACTGGTGCGCGCGCTGGTGCTGACGATCCGTGAGGAGCCTTACGTCGAAGCCGCGATCTCGCTCGGCACGCCGACTTGGAAGATCATGTGGCGCCACATCCTGCCCAACTGCGTGGCGCCACTGGTCGTCCAGGCCACCTTCATCTGCGCCGCCGGCATCTTGACCGAGGCCATCCTGTCCTTTCTGGGCGTCGGCCTGCCGCCCGACATCCCGACCTGGGGCAATGTGATGGCCGAGGGCCGCTCGCAGTTCAACAGCTATCCGCACAACATCTTCTTCCCCGGCATCTTCCTCGCGGTGACGGTGCTGGCGGTGAACATCCTGGGCGACGGTTTGCGCGACACGCTGGACCCGAAGATGACCAAGCGGGTGTGATCCATGACTGAGACGAGCTCCATTCTCGAAGTGCGCGACCTCAGCATCGCGCTGCCCTCGGGCAATGACCGCGCCACCGCGGTGCGCAACGTTAGCTTCACGGTCGGCCGCGGCGAGATCGTCTGCCTGGTTGGCGAATCAGGTTCGGGCAAGTCGGTGATTGCGCAGGGCGTGATGGGGCTGCTGCCCAAGTCGCTGCCGGTTATCGGTGGCCAGATACTGTTGCAGGGCGAGGACATCACGCATGCGCCGCTGGCGCGCTTGCGCGAGCTGCGCGCCACCAGGATGTCGATGATTTTCCAGGAGCCGATGACGGCGCTCAATCCCGTCATGACTTGCGGCGACCAGATCGACGAGGTGCTGCGCCAGCACACCAAACTCTCGCCCGCCGAGCGCAGGAAAAAAGTGCTGGACATCGTGCGCGAGGTGCTGCTGCCTGAGCCCGAACGTATGGTCGCGAGCTACCCGCACCAGCTCTCGGGCGGCCAGCGCCAGCGTATCGTGATCGCGATGGCACTGGTGCTCGATCCGGTGCTCTTGATCGCCGACGAGCCGACCACCGCGCTCGATGTCACGACCCAGGCGCAAATCCTCAAGCTGGTGCTCGACTTGCAGCGGCGTCACGGCACCGGTGTGCTTTTTATCACGCACGACTTCGGCGTGGTGGCCGAGGTGGCGCAGCGCGTGGCCGTGCTGCGCCTGGGCGATCTGGTCGAGATCGGGCCCAAGGATGCGGTGCTGAAACGCCCGCAGCACGACTACACCCGCATGCTGATCGGCGCGGTGCCGACGCTGCACCTGAAGGAGCGCGCTTGCGACCTCAACGCGCCCATCGTGCTACAGGTCAGGGGGCTCGAAAAAACCTATCTCGACAAGCGCTGGTTCGGCAAGGGCCGCAAGGTGCATGCGGCCCAGCAGGTCGATCTGGAGATACGCCGCGGCCAGACCCTGGGCATCGTCGGCGAATCGGGCTCGGGCAAGTCCACGGTGGCGCGCTGCATCGTGCGCCTGATCGATCCGAGCGGGGGCCAGGTCTTGCTGGGCGGTGAGGGCGGGATCGATATCGCGATGATGGGCGCGGCCGAACTCAGGCCGCTGCGCCAGCGCGTGCAGATTGTGTTTCAGGATCCCTACCGATCGCTGAATCCGCGCCGCACGGTGGCCGAGGCGCTGATCGAAGGGCCCGTCAACTACGGCTTGTCGCGTGTTGATGCCTTGCAGCGCGCGCGCGAACTGCTGGCCTTGGTGCGCATGGACGCCAGCGCCATGGAGCGCTATCCGCACCAGTTCTCGGGCGGCCAGCGCCAGCGCATCTGCATTGCGCGCGCGCTGATGATGGAGCCCGAGCTGCTGATCGCCGACGAGGCGGTGTCGGCGCTCGACGTGTCGGTGCAGTCGCAGGTGCTGCAACTGCTCGAAGAGATTCGCGGGCGCCTGAACCTGGCCATGCTCTTCATCACCCACGATCTGCGCGTGGCCTCGCAGGTGTGCGACACGCTGGCCGTGATGTCAAACGGCCGCATCGTCGAATACGGCCCGGCGCACCGCGTGTTCGGTGCGCCTCAGCACGAGTACACGCGCGCCCTGTTTGCCGCCGCGCCGGGGCGCGATTTCGATTTCGCCAGCACCCGTTAAAGAGGTATTACCCCCATGACCCGCATCCTGATCGCCGGCTTTCAGCACGAGACGAATACCTTTGCACCGAGCCTGGCCGACTGGGCCGCCTTCACGCGCGGCGACTCGTTCCCGGCCTTTATGCGCGGCCAGGCCATGATCGACCAGCTCGCCGGCATCAATATTCCGGTCGCCGGCTTCATCGATTTCGCCAAGCACGAAGGCTGGACGCTTGTGCCGTCGTGCTGGGCCGGCGCGATTCCGTCTAGCTATGTCACGCAAGACGCCTTCGAGCGCATCGCTGGCGCGATTCTCGACGACGTCAAGTCAGCCGGCAGCCTGGACGGCATCTACCTCGACCTGCACGGCGCTGCCGTGTCTCAGAACGCGGATGACAGCGAAGGCGAATTGCTGACGAAGCTGCGTGCACTGGTCGGGCCGGGAGTGCCCATCGTCGCGAGCCTGGATCTGCATGCCAACGTCACCAAAGCGATGCTGCGCGAGGCCGATGCGCTGGTGGCCTACCGCACTTATCCGCATATCGATATGGCGCTCACTGGCGAGCGCGCCGGCGAGCTGATGGCGCGGCGCCTGAAGGCCGGCAAGAAGGAGCCAATGCATGCAAAGCGCCTGCCGTTCCTGATCCCGCTGAACGCCCAATCGACCTGGCTGGAACCGGCCAAGCATTTGTACGACGAGCTTGACGCAATCGACCATGCACATGGCACGGTGCTGAGTTTTTGCATGGGCTTCCCGGCCGCTGACTTCGACGAATGCGGGGCCATGGTGTGGGGCCATGGCGCGCAGGCCGAAGCAGCCGTGGCGCAGCTTTTTGCCAGCGTGTCCGAACCCTCGCAATGGCGCATGCAATGCCTGGATGCACGCGAGGTGGTGGCGCACGCCTTGACGCTAGCCGAGACCGCAAGCAAACCCGTTGTCATTGCCGACACGCAGGACAACCCCGGCGCCGGCGGCGACAGCAACACCACCGGCATGCTGCACGCGCTGCTGGCTGCTGGCGCTGGCAAGCGCTATCCGGGCCAGGTCGCCATGGGTCTGATGTTCGACGCACCCGCAGCGCGTGTTGCGCATCAGGCCGGCATCGGCGCCGAGATCGATATTGCGCTGGGCACGGCAGTGCCCACCTTCACCGGCCGGCCTAGCGACGCGCCGCTGCAAGGCCGCTACAAGGTGCTGGCCTTGAGCGATGGCCGCTGCACGCTCACCGGCCCGATGATGACGGGCCTGAGCGTGCAGCTCGGCCTCAGCGCCTGCCTTGAAATCGACGGCATACGCATCGCCGTGGTGAGCGGCAAGAAGCAGTTGCTCGACCGCGAGCTGCTGCGCATGGTGGGTATCCACGCCGAGCAGATGCGCATCATCGTGGTCAAGAGCTCGAACCATTTCCGCGCCGATTTCACGCCCATCGCCAGCCATGTGCTAATTGCCAAGGCGGCAGGGCCGATGGCCGCCGACCCGGCCGACCTGCCGTGGAAGAAACTGCCCGATTCGATCCGGCGTCGGCCCTGATTTTCTGGCGCAAGCCGGTCCGTGCTCAACCTGTATAAATTCTCTTTCTGGAGTACCTGATGACACCATCCACCCCCTTGCCCGCTCTGCCCGACTGTACGGCGACCGAGCTGCTGCAGCTTTACAGAAGCGGGCAGGTCTCGCCGGTTGACGCCACACGCGCCGTGCTGGAGCGCATCGATACGCTGAATCCCGCCCTTAACGCTTTCTGCCTGGTGGCGCATGACACCGCGCTGCAGGCTGCCAGGAAAAGCGAGTCGCGCTGGCAGCGTTTTCGCCAGACTGGCGAGCCCTGCGGCGAGCTCGACGGCGTGCCGGTCTCGATCAAGGACCTGATCCTGACCCGCGGCATGCCGACCCTGCGCGGCAGCCACACGGTGGACGCGAACCAGCCCTGGGACGTGGACGCGCCGGTCACGGCGCGGTTGCGCGAAGCCGGGGCGGTGATCCTAGGAAAAACCTGCACGCCCGAATTTGGCTGCAAGGGCGAGACCAATTCGCCGCGCACCGGCATCACGCGCAACCCCTGGGATTTGAGCAAAACCCCGGGCGGCTCTTCCGGCGGCGCGGCGGCGGCGGTAGCGTCCGGCATGGGGCCGCTGGCCATCGGTACCGATGGCGCTGGCTCGGTGCGGATCCCGGCGGCGTTTTGTGGCAACTTCGGCCTCAAGCCCAGCTTTGGCCGCGTGCCGGCCTACCCGCTGTCGCCGTTTGGCTCGGTCGCGCACCTGGGGCCGCACAGCCGCTGCGTGCGTGATGCGGCGCTGATGATGAATGTGCTGAAAAAGCCGGATGCCCGCGACTGGACCTCACTGCCGCCCGACAGCTGCGACTATCTGGTGGGGCTGGAAGACGGTATCCGCGGCCTGCGCATTGCCTGGTCGCCGACCCTCGGTTACGCGCGCCATGTGCACCCAGAGGTCGCACAGTCCGTGGCACAAGCCGTCGCGCTGTTGGCGGATCTGGGCGCGCACGTCGAGCAGATCGACCCGGGCTTTGATGACCCGCTGGCCATCAGCACCGGCCTGTGGTTTGCCAGTGCCTGGACAGTTTGGAACACATTAACGCCCCAGCAGCAGGCGCTGAGCGACCCCGACTTCCGCGTCCAGGCGCTGCTTGGCGAAAAGTTCAGCCCGCTCGATATCCAACGCCTGCACCTACAGCGCGGCGCACTCGGCTCGCACATGCGCCAGTTCATGCAACGTTTTGACCTGCTGGTCACGCCCAGCGTGGCGGTACCGGCTTTCGAGGCCCGGCCGGCCGGTCACACGCCCATGGATGCGGTGGCCATGCTCGGCTGGACGCCGTTTTCCTACCCCTTCAACCTGACCCAGCAGCCCGCCGGCACCGTCCCCTGCGGCCTGACCGCGGCGGGCCTGCCGATCGGCTTACAGTTTGTCGGGCCGATGTTTGGTGACGCGCTGGTACTGCGAGCCTCGCGCGCCTACGAGGCAGCGCGGTCTGTCGAAGGCAACTTCAAAAGGCCGGTGACGCCAGCACTTTTCTTGGGGCAGTAGCCAGTAGGGTGATTGAATGCCGCCGGATCGATCTGCAGAGATTCGATCGCCGCTTGCTTCCAGACCAAGTGCTAATCAGGAAACCCCGACCGCCTCTCCCCACGGCATGCCGGGTTCGACCGCACCGGATTTTTCGCCATTCCGATCGGAAATACCGGTTGCAATCGTGAAGTTGATCGGCAGCACGGTCCGGTCGGCCTGGACGACTGGCAAGACTTGCGCCAGCGCCTGCAGCGTCTCTCGCGGCAAGCGACTGTCGGCGGTGATCCAGTGGTTGCCGCTCACATCAATACGCGGTCTCGACATGGCGTCGCCCAGCGACAGGTCATGATCGATCAGGAAGGAAATAATTCCGAATACCGCCGGCAGAATTTTGCGCCCCCCTGAGCCGCCGAGCGCATAGTTGCCTTTTTCCCCGAGCAGCAGCGTCGGGCAGAAGTTGGCGAGCGGCTGCTTGCCGGCACCGATCGAGTTTGGTCGGCCAGGTACCGGATCGAACCACATGATGCCGTTGTTCATCAGCAAACCCGATTGCGGCAAGGTCAGGCGGGAGCCGAAAATCGACAACAGGGTCTGCGTCAGGGCGACCATGTTGCCTTCGGCATCGACCACACTCAGATGTGTCGTACAGCTTTCGCCGCCATGCTCACCCATGGTCGAGAGTCGTTCCTGCCATGCCGCATGCAGGCTGCCGGCATGGGCAACGAAAGTCTCGGCATTGATGGCCGCACCCGGTGTGTAGCGGCGTGACAGTTGGTTCAACGCGGCCAGCAGGGTCGGACCGCCGTTTAGGCCGGGCGCGACGTAGACGCGCTGGCCACGATAGGAGAATTCCGCTGGTTCTACGATCCTGGCCTGGTAGCGGCGCAGGTCGTTCATGCTCAAATAGCCGCCTTCGGCCTGCATGTCTGCAACCATCGAGGCTGCAATCTCGCCTTCGTAAAAGTCGCGCGGTCCGACCTGCGCCAGGCGCTCCATGGTCGCCAGCAAGCGTTCGCGCGGCAGATGCAGCGGTCGCCCGTCCGGCGTTGCGGTGGCCGGAAGAGGAGCCTGTCCGCCGCGCAGGAAGTCTGCGGCGGAGGCAGGGAACTTCTGCAGGTCGGATACCGCGTGCGCAATCGCGAGGGTGGTGTACCAGTCAACTTCTAGGCCCTTGCGCGCCAGCTCCACCGCCGGATGCATCATCTCGGCCCAGCTGCGGCTGCCGAATTCGGCCAGTGCCAGCGACAGGCCGGCTACCACCCCAGGTACCGCGACCGACGGCGCACCGAGCAGGTTGCGGTTGTCGACCACCTTGGGCCAGCCGAACAGATCGGTATCCCGGCTGCCGGTGAGGCCATAGCTGGCCGGATCCAGCCCGCCCGGCGCCAGCATTGAAAAATCAACCACCTTGATGGAGCCGGTCTTGACGGAATAAAAGAGCAATGCGCCACCACCGGCGAGTCCGCTCATCCACGGCTCGACCACGGTCAACGCCAACGCCGTCGCCACTGCGGCATCGATGGCATTGCCACCATCACGCAACACCCGCACCCCAACTTCGCTGGCCGCACGGTTCTGGGACGCGACCACGCCGCGTGCAGAGATGGTTGCCGGCTTGTCGAAGGCAAGGCTGCGGCTCAGGTAGGAACTCGTGAAGTCGTGAATCATGCGGCCCTCTCCTCTGACTTGCCGGGTGCAAAGGTGTTGGTCTCGTGCTGAAACTCGTCGATAGCAATGCGCATATCAATCCTTCAGGTGAAGTCGTTTTTCAGAGGGCGTCGAGCGGAAAGATGGGGCGCCGCACTCTCTTGAAGTTGAGCTGGCTGTAATCCGAGGTCGTCACGCCAAGCCCGCCGCACTCGACTACTTCACGCGCGAGCTTACCGAAGCCGGCGCGCCAGTGCACCCGGCTCTTGAGGACCACATAATGCTTTTTCAGCGGGTCGATGCCGGCCGATTGCAGGCAGCTCAGATCGAAAGGTTCCTGATGCTGCGAAATGATGACGATCTCGACCTTGCCGGTATCCAGCACCACGGTCGTGCCGGTATCGTTGAGCACGCCTTTGTACATCGGACCGTAATTGCGGTACAAGCCATCGAAGACAAACTTGACCTTGCCACTCACCTCGAGCGGAGGATTGGGCAGGCGCAAGGATGGCAGCTCCGCACGTCCGCCCAGCGTCAGCGTGACATTGGCGCCGACGCCGGCTTCGGCTGCCATGGTGGCAGCCTTGGGGTCGTAGATTGCATAAAAGGCAGCATTCTTCAAGCCTTGCCGCAGCACTTCGGCCAGCACCGCGGTAGTGTCCATGGTGCCACCAGACGCGCTGTTGTCGCAATGGTCCAGCAGGAACACCGGTCCTTGCGTCATCTGCCGCGCCCGCGCCACGGACTCCTGCAGCGGCTCAGGCTGGAAAACGAAATCCGTGCGCGCGCTCCAGGCCTGGTCCAGCAGTTCATCGCGCAGCGTGGCCGCGAGGACCGGGTCATTGTCGGTACAGACCACAACGCTCAGACCGGCATTGCGAATATCGGCATGCGGAAAACCGACGAACAGCGACGCCGCCAGCGCCTGGCTTGCCTCAAAAGCTAGGCACTTCGATTGCAGCGACCGGTTCGGTTCGGCGTGCGTACCCTGGCGCATCACGTGCGGCAACATCGGACGATTGCCCCACGCCATGACAGGCTTGATGTGTCCCGTGATGGTGCGCATGAGTATATCGGCGGCGCGGTAGCCGGCTTCGAACATGTCCACGTGCGGATAGGTGTGGTAGCCGGTGACCACGGTTGCATGCTTGACGATCTCGTCGTACACGTTGGCGTGCATGTCCAGCGTGACACCGACCGGCGTCTTCGGGTCCAGTTCACGCAAACGCTTGAGCAGCGTACCCTCGCCGTCCTCCAACGTCTCGGTCACCATCGCACCATGCAGATCAAGCAGGATGCCGTCGTAGCCGCCCTTCCTGACTTCGTCGAAAATCAGGCCGGTGATGCGTTGATAGGCCTGGTCGTCAACCGGGCCGCTGGGCCAGGCTTCGGCTGCCACGGGGAGAACGATTTCCGCGCCAAGCCGTTCCGCGACCTCGATGAAGCCGCCGAGCGCACTGCCGGTGCCACGGTAGGCGGCCAGTGCATCAATACCTCCGACCGGCTCCGATCGGCCCTTGAAGAAGCGATCGAGTCGGGTGGGGACTGGCGAAAAGGTATTGGTCTCATGCTTGAACATCGCGAGCAGCAAACGCATCTGTTTCTCTCCTCTCGTTGAAGGACTGCGCGCGACGACGCGCAAAGGCATTACAGCAGCGGGCTCGGCCCACGGTCATTACGGCCTGTTTTGGATACCCGGACATGATATTAAGAGCAATTTAAAATTATGTCACTTTTGGGCGTGATTCAAACCGTGTAATACTTTTCGTGTGGTCATCGATTTAGCCATGAGCAAAGCGTTCAAAAGTCACATTGTCAGTGTTACCTAAAAGCAGCGCTTTTTGAACCACGCTCAATCCCTGTCTGCAGCACAGCAGTTCTACTCATTGGGAGCGGCATTAATCGGTATGGCGGGCTCCCTCAGCCCGCGCGTAAACCGGGGGGCTGACGCGCCACCACCAGTTGCGTGCTGTCGTTTACTGAGTGCGGCAAGTCACCGTGGTGTTTGGGTGACAAGATGGGATATATTTGCAGGGATCAAGGCGGCGCTGATCCCGACCTGCCGGTCAATGCGGCAACGTGCAAAAACGAGGGGTATCAAAGGCAAAGCAGGGGAACAGACGGGGGTACAAATCGACTTTTAGAAAAATTAAGTATTAAAAAATCAAAAAAATCAATGTGTTACGGGCATTAGACGGTTCCGACATTGCCATTTACTTTCAATCCTTCGCCTTCAACCTCACCTTTACCCTGCTGCTAGTGAGCAAGCCGGGATTCAGTACATCCAGTACTACTTTTTGGCTATTAGTATCTTCAGCCGAATTGATGTAACCTTCCACCCTTCCTGCAAAAGACGAGATTGAATGCGGGGAATGAGTTGGCGGACTTTGGCTGCTGCGGCGTTTCCCTGAACCAGCAGGCACCAGGTTTCGCCATCAATCGGGCCAGCTTTGACCGCAGGGCGCAGGGTTTCGGGAATCAGTGACTCAATGGCAGCAAGTCGGGCGCTGGACTCTCTGACCAGCCTGGTCAGGTGTCCAAGGGTCGGCGAGTTTTCAACTGCCTGGTGGGCCGTGATTGCGAGCCGTACCGGTATGGGTTTGGGTAGATTGAATTTCTGGTTCACTGGACAGGCTGCCCGCTAGTCAAACTTTCGAGTCAGGCTTTTAAAGAGCATAAGGATTACTTTAAGTGCATTTAATCATCACAGATGCCTGGCTGGCTAAAAGGCGGCCTATATATTTAAGCGGTACCAAACTGGTGGTTGCAGGTTTTATAGCGGCCTTTGCCTTGATGGTGGTGGCTGCCGGTTTGTATCACTGGGTGTTTTTGAAGGGCGCGCGCGAGAGCTGGCCTGTGATTGGCTCACTGGTTAAGCTGGTGATCAAAGACGAGTTCGAGCAACGCGACCGCTTCATGCGCGAAAACCTCGACGTGATGGCTAAACGGCTGGGTGAGATGCAGGCCAAGATGGTGCAGCTTGAAACTCTGGGCGAGCGCGTTTCGGGTCTGGCGGGCCTCAATCCGGGTGATATCAAATCCAGCATGGGTAGCGGTGGCGCGCTGGTCGGCAGCCGATCCCTGACGATGGAAGAACTGCAAGCCACGCTGGCTGATCTCGACAAGCTGACAGACCAGCGGTTTGACCTGATGACCGTCATGGAATCACGCCTTTTTGACCAGAAAATCAAAAAACTCATGCTGCCTACGCAGCAGCCCGTAGCAGGCGGTATTCTGGGTTCGTCGTTTGGCTGGCGCATCGACCCCATCAACGGGCAGTCGGCGCTGCATACGGGGCTGGACTTTCCTGCGGTGCAGGGCACGCCCATCGTGGCTGCTGCTGGCGGCGTTGTGCTGGTGCAGGGATACAATTCCGCCTATGGAAATATGGTCGAAATTGACCACGGCAATGATCTGGTCACGCGTTACGCTCATGCTTCCAGGGTGTTTGTCAAAAAAGGCGATTTGGTCAAGCGTGGTCAAAAAATAGCCCAAGTGGGTACTACGGGGCGTTCGACGGGCTCGCATCTACACTTTGAAGTGCTGGTGCGAGGCGTTTTTCAGGACCCGCAAAAATTCCTCATGGCAGGACAAAAGATGCCGGCCAATCAGCTGGCATCTTCCAGCACCTCGACGCTGCCACGACGTTCGCGTCGATCGGCGCCAAAAATAAGTGCCTTGCAGCAGGTAAAATGAGAGGTTTGCGCACGGTTGAACTAACCGTGCAGCGCCCACACCTAAGTCCGTATCAATGAAGGGATTTCGGCCGCATTGCCAACTCACGGGGGTTGCAACGCGGCCTCGCATTTATGGCCTCCAACATACTGACCAAAATCTTCGGCAGCCGCAATGACAGGCTGCTTAAAAGTTACCGCAAAACCATAGAGCACATCAATGCGCTGGAGCCGCAGTATGAACAGCTCGACGAATCTCAATTGCGCGCTAAAACCCGGGAGTTCATTGATCGCGTAGCGGCAGGCGAAACCCTGGATGCCATTCTTCCTGAGGCGTTTGCAGTCGTTCGCGAGGGCAGCAAACGCGTGATGAAGATGCGCCACTTTGATGTGCAGCTGCTGGGCGGTATGACGCTACACAACGGCAAGATTTCCGAGATGGGCACTGGCGAAGGCAAGACGCTGACATCAACGCTACCGGTGTATTTGAACGCGCTGACCGGCAAAGGCGTGCATGTCGTGACGGTCAATGACTACCTCGCCAGCCGCGATGCACGGTGGATGGGCAAGCTCTACAACTACCTGGGTTTGACGGTGGGCATCAATTTACCGACCATGTCGCGCGAAGAAAAGCAGGCCGCCTACCAGTGTGACCTTACCTACGGCACCAACAACGAATACGGCTTTGACTACCTGCGCGACAACATGGTCTATGAAGTGGCCGACCGCGTGCAGCGTGGTCTGAACTTCGCGATTATTGATGAGGTCGATTCCATCCTGATCGACGAAGCCCGTACGCCGCTCATCATCAGCGGCCAGGCCGAAGACCATACCGACATGTATGTGGCCATGAACAAGGTTGTGCCACTGCTCACGCGCCAGGAAGGCGAAGCTGATCCGCGCACCGGTGAAGGCGTGACCAAACCAGGCGACTTCACGCTGGATGAAAAAACCCAGCAGGTGTTTCTGACCGAGCAGGGTCATGAAAATGCCGAGCGCCTATTGTTCAACCTCGCTCTGATTCCCGAGGGTGCCACGCTGTATGACCCGGCCAATATCCAGTTGATGCATCACCTGTATGCAGCACTGCGCGCCAACCACTTGTACCACCGCGACCAGCACTATGTGGTGCAAAAAGGCGAAGACGGCTCGTCTGAAGTCGTCATCGTCGATGAATTCACGGGCCGTTTGATGACGGGTCGCCGCTGGAGTGAAGGCCTGCATCAGGCTGTTGAAGCCAAGGAAGGCGTGCCGATTCAGGCGGAAAACCAGACACTGGCATCCATCACCTTCCAGAACTATTTCCGCCTGTATGGCAAGCTGTGCGGCATGACCGGCACGGCTGACACCGAAGCCTATGAGTTCTCTGAAATTTATGGCCTGGAGACCAGCGTCATCCCGCCAAACCGTAAAAGCTGTCGTGAAGACCAGCTGGATCGCGTCTACAAAACCACACGTGAAAAATACGAAGCAGCCATCAAGGACATTCGCGAATGCTACGAGCGCGGCCAGCCGGTGCTGGTCGGCACCACATCGATTGAAAACTCCGAAATCATCGACCAGATGCTAGAGAAAGAAAAGCTCCCGCACCAGGTGCTTAACGCCAAACAACATGCACGTGAGGCCGACATCGTGGCGCAAGCCGGGCGCTTGAAAGTCATCACGATTGCCACCAACATGGCGGGTCGCGGCACTGACATTGTGCTGGGCGGTAGTCTTGAAAAAATGATCGAAGCGGTCGAGTCTGATGAATCACTGGACGCGGTCGAAAAAGATGCAAAAATTGCCGCGCTGCGCAGCCAGTGGGAGCAAGAACACGAGCAGGTCAAGGCCCTGGGCGGCCTGCGCATCATCGCTACTGAGCGCCATGAGTCACGCCGCATCGACAACCAGTTGCGTGGCCGCTCTGGCCGTCAGGGTGACCCTGGTTCATCGCGCTTTTTCTTAAGCCTTGACGACCCGCTGATGCGCATTTTTGCGGGTGATCGTGTCAAGGCCATCATGGAGCGGCTGAAGATGCCCGATGGCGAGGCCATTGAAGCCGGCATCGTGACGCGCAGCATTGAATCAGCCCAGCGCAAGGTTGAGGCGCGCAACTTCGACATTCGCAAGCAACTGCTTGAATACGACGACGTGGCCAACGACCAGCGCAAGGTAATTTACCAGCAGCGCAACGACATCATGGACGCGACCAGCCTGAAGGGGCAGATCGAGGCGCTGCGCGAAGGCTGCTTTACCGACCTGACACGGCAGTACGTGCCGGTTGAAAGTGTTGAAGAGCAGTGGGACATTGCAGGCCTGCAAAAAGTATTGTTGGACGAATGGCAGATTGATGTGCCATTGACCAAAGAGCTGGAAGACGCAGCAGCCATCACCGATGAAGGCATTCTTGAAAAAGTGATTGCCGCAGCCAACGTGGCCTTTGCCGACAAGCTGGACAAAATTGGTGAAGAAAACTTTTTGCAGTTTGAGCGCATCGTGCTACTGCAAAGCATAGACACGCACTGGCGTGAACATCTAAGTTCGCTCGACTACCTGCGCAAGGGCATTCACCTGCGCGGCTATGCGCAAAAGCAACCCAAGCAGGAATATAAGCGCGAAGCCTTCGGGCTGTTTGGCCAGTTGCTTGACAGCGTGAAAAACGAAGTCACCCAAATCCTGATGACGGTCAAGATCCAGTCGGGCGAGCAATTGGAGCAAGCCGCCGAAGAGATGGAAACCCGGGCTGAAAATATTGCCAATGTGACCTACACGGCGCCGACCGCAACCGGCGAAGTAAAAACCACCGTTGGCGAAGAATCGCATCGCTACAAGCAGGCCTTGCCGGCCGGCGCCGTGCCGCGCGTGGGACGTAATGAACCCTGCCCATGCGGCTCCGGGAAAAAATACAAATTCTGTCACGGCAAGCTGACTTGAAACGTTCAGTTCAGCGTTCTGTTCAGCATTCGCTCAGCGTCTGATTCACGTCGATAACTTTTTCGTTTTTGGAGTCATCGGATGCCCGTCAATCTCGTAGCCACGCCTGCCGCTGACCTTTACCCTGTGCCCGGTGTGCGTTGGGGCATTACCGAGGCCGGCATACGCAAGGCCAACCGCAAAGATCTGGCGGTCATGCTGTTAGAAGCAGGCTCATCAGTTGGCGCGGTGTTCACGCAAAACCGTTTTTGCGCCGCACCGGTGCAGCTTTGCCGCGAACACCTGGCGAAAAATGCTGGCCAGAGCTTTGGTATTCGCGCCATGCTCATCAACACCGGCAATGCCAATGCTGGCACGGGCGAAGACGGGCTGCATCGCGCGCACGCTACCTGCATTGCGCTGGCGCGTGAACTGAATCTGGCAGCTGAGCAAATCCTGCCGTTTTCTACCGGTGTCATCATGGAGCCGCTGCCGCATGACCGCATCGTTGCTGGCCTGCCTGCAGCCATTGCGGATGCTAAAGAAGACAACTGGGCCAACGCTGCCGAAGCTATTCTGACCACCGACACGGTGGCCAAGGCGTTCTCGAAACGCATCCAACTGGGTGGCCAGCAAGTCACCATCACCGGCATCAGCAAAGGCGCGGGCATGATACGTCCCAACATGGCGACCATGCTGGGCTTTTTGGCGACCGATGCCTGTGTGGCGCAGGGCGTGATGCCGCAGCTGGCAAAAGAGATAGCTGAAGGCTCGTTCAACCGCGTCACCGTTGATGGTGATACGTCAACCAATGATTCGTTTGTGGTGATTGCCAGCAACAAGGCACAGCACGTGCCCATCACATCGCTGGACAGCGCTGACGGAAAAACCCTGCGCGCAGCCATGCTGGACATTGCAAAGTCGCTCGCGCAGGCCATAGTCCGCGATGGCGAAGGCGCAACCAAGTTCATCAGCATCGCAGTTGAAGGCGGCAAAACGGGCGACGAGTGCCGCAAAGTGGCCTATGCCATCGCGCATTCGCCCTTAGTTAAAACCGCCTTTTTTGCCAGTGACCCGAATCTTGGCCGCATCCTCGCTGCCGTGGGTTACGCAGGCATTGATGACTTGGATCAAACCAAAATTGATTTGTACCTTGACGACGTGCTGGTCGCCAAAAACGGCGGCAGGCATGTGGACTACGTCGAGGCCGACGCTCAGCGTGTGATGCAGCAGAGCGAGATCACGGTGCGCGTGGTGCTGGGCCGTGGAGCCGCAGCGGATACGGTTTGGACTTGTGATTTGTCTTATGACTATGTGAAGATCAACGCCGATTACAGAAGCTAAATATGAACGAACAATTTGAAAAAGTGATGGCGCGGTTTGAGTCCTTGATGACCCGTATCGAGTCCGTGCTGCCGCAGCCGCTCACTGCACCCGACTGGAGCGCATCGGTGGCCTATCGCTACCGCAAGCGCAGCTCTGGTCATGGCGCGCTTGAGCCGGTACACCACGTCGGCGCGATGGACTTGAGTGACCTGAAAGAAATCGACGATCAAAAAGAAAAAATCAGGCGCAATACCGAGCAATTTGTAAACGGCAAACCGGCCAATAACGTGCTGCTGACGGGCGCACGCGGCACCGGCAAGTCGTCACTCATCAAGGCTTGTTTAAATGAATACTCAGCGCGCGGCTTGCGCCTGATCGAGGTTGACAAAGTCGACTTGGTTGACTTGCCCGACATCGTCGATGTGGTGTCAAGTTTGAGAGAAAAATTCATTGTCTTTTGCGATGACCTGAGCTTTGAAGACGGCGAGCCGGGCTACAAGGCACTCAAGTCGATTCTTGATGGCTCGGTATCAGCCGCATCGCCCAACGTGGTGATCTACGCCACCAGTAACCGTCGCCATTTACTACCCCAAAAAATGGCCGATAACCTGAGCTACACCCACAACGAAGACGGTGAGGTACACCCCGGCGAGGCGGTCGAAGAAAAAAACTCACTCGCTGAGCGTTTTGGTTTGTGGATCAGTTTTTACCCGTTCACACAGGATGAATACCTGACCATTACCGCCCAGTGGCTGTCGTCATTTGGCGTTGATGCCGCAGCCATCGCTGCTGCCCGCCCAGCATCTCTGGTGTGGGCACTTGAGCGCGGCTCACGTAGCGGTCGTGTGGCTTATCAGTTCGCCAGAGACTACGTCGGAAAACAGTCTTAAGGCTGACTCAATGACTGCGCAGGTACTCGTAGCCGACGCAGAGTGCCCGCGTGAGGGTGCTAACAACGGTAAGGATCGCAAAATAGTCGATGTAGCGGTAGGCGTGCTGATTCGGCCCAACGGTGACTTTTTTCTCACCTCGCGCCCCGCAGGCAAGGTCTACGAAGGCTATTGGGAGTTCCCGGGCGGCAAGCTGGAAGCAGGCGAGAGCGTTGTCCAGGCGCTGCGCCGTGAGTTGCATGAAGAAATCGGCATCACCATCGTCCAAGCACACCCCTGGAAGACCGAGCTGGTTGACTACCCGCATGCGCTGGTGCGGCTCAACTTCTGCAAGGTGTTCGAGTGGACGGGCGAGCTGCACATGCGGGAAAGCCAGTCGTTTGCCTGGCAGTCGCTGCCCGTCACGGTGCGACCTGTGCTGCCGGGCACCATCCCCGTGCTGGCCTGGTTTGCGCAAGAGCGCAGCTTTGTCGGTGCCACCAGGCAAGCTGGTTGAGGGTATTTCGGGTGGCTTGGCTGCTACTGTTGGCGCCAACACTCAGACTTGACTCGGATGTTTTTGTGTCCTGAACGCAACGCGTTGTGGCTGCAGCGTCGGGCCATCGATGTACTGGGCCATCTGCTCCAAGTCATGGTCCTTGACCACCACATTGCCTTCGGCCAGAAACACTTGGCCGATCAGGCGCGGCGCGGACTGCTGGCCAGTACCCTCACCGAGCCACCATAAACCCATCGAATCTTGAGGCTTGTAAGCATCAGACATTGCGCCGTCTCCCTTTATTCTGCAACGCCAGCAGCTCCTGCGCCAAAGCCTGTGCATCGTTCTCGGGGGCTGCAAGGCTACGCAGGGCATCGTCCCGGCCCATGAGCCATAGAGCGGTCGCGTACACACCCATGCTGACACTTGGGCTTCCTCTCTCCATGCCCATCAAGGTCGGCACGGATGCATTCAGGCGCAGGGCCCAGGACCGTAACGACTCCTTGCGGCGCTTTCGGCCCAAGCGCAGGTGCTGCCCCAACAACTCCAAGGAGGCGAGAACGGAACTGGGAAGGCTTGCGATAGATTTGGCGGCTTTTGGCATTCTCCAAGAATACACAAAAATGCCAATTTGTGAAATTTTGATTTAATAATGTACGAACTTACGGTCACATCGTCGCCATTTAGGTCGTCTCAGTCAGAGCTGTTGGGGGCAGAGTCCAAATTCGCCAAGCCTATGGTTCGCCCGGAGGGTGCGGTGCTAAGCACCACAGCGAAATTGGTGTCTGATCCCAATAACTCCACATGATCAAGAATGGACGGTTGCACTGCCCCGGTGGACAAGTCATATCTACAGCTGAGCAGTTCTACAGCCTGGCTTTCTGATCTAGAAGTGCCATCGTCACATTTCTACGCCTCTTGCACGCCATTGCGACAGAACCCTTTTTTGCGCGCGGCTGGTGGCGCGTGCCTAGCGTGATATCACGCGGGTGAGCAGTTCCTTGCGCAGCGCTGATAGCCTGGCCTTTAATCGGCGCTCGTTGACAGAGCCCACGCGCACCATGATTTTCTGGCCTGAAGTCAGGGACTCCAGAGCCGGATCGGCAAACTGGTAGCGGACCCAGGGCGTCAGCGACGGCTCCGGGCCCTTGACGTCAGTCAGTTGCAGGTTCACTGGATAGCCGGGGTCCGGGCTATCCAGCAGCAGATCGATCACATTGATCAGCCGGTCGTTGAAATAGGCCTTGGGGTAGCCGAGGTCTTGGTAGGCGCGCTGCAACAGGGAATACATGCGGATGTAAAGGTCCACGGCCTTGTGCGTATCGACCGACTCGGCCAGCAGGACCAGCGCGGTGTAGCGCAGACTATTGTTGGCCGAGATGACGGTGTTGCCGGCACCCGTTTGCACCTTGAAACGGCCGAGCGTCGGGTTGATGGGCCAGAGCGATGCCGGGGCATAGGAGCGCCCCAGATTGTCCACGGTGGCTGTGAAACGGCGCGGAAAGTCATCGATTTGCAAAAAGATGCCGACGGCCTTGCGGCCCAGAAAATCTTCCAGTGTGGCAGCGATGTCGGAGGATTCAAGCGGTGCTGCAGTCGTCGGAGCTTGCACCGGGTACTGGATCGCGGGCTCTGCTGGGACGGTGGCCGATGCGGCAGGTGCCGGTGCCGCGGATGCCGCGGGTGCCGACATCGCTGGCTCGGGTGCGCTTGTCACGGTGACCGGGTACCAAGCATTCCACCACCAGTAAGCGGCACCTGCGGCGATGGCCAGAATGATGACGATGAGCAAGGCACGCCGCGCTCCGAAGTTCATGTCACGCCTCTCTTTGATGAGTGATTACCCATGAATATCAGTCTAGCATGTCTGGTGTCGCGTGGGAGCCGGCAGCCTTGTCCATCAATCTTGTGGGTATGCCAGCCGTTTTTGCGCATAATTTTTTGTGTCAAACGGCGAGTATGTCCATACGTAGTGCAAACG
>Ga0105053_10001979_pt1 | contig 32340 bp, 24 predicted proteins | sample BON01_FD_78093 | JGI IMG/M metagenome (GOLD analysis project Ga0105053, IMG submission 78093) | Freshwater microbial communities from Lake Bonney liftoff mats and glacier meltwater in Antarctica - BON-01 | ecosystem: Environmental > Aquatic > Freshwater > Ice > Glacier meltwater | place: Lake... | reverse complement strand
TGGCGCGGCTTGCGGCAGACCAGCGGCACATTTCTGGCCCCATGGGAGCCTGTGCGCGATGCTGATTACCTATCGCGCAGTGCCTTTCGTAACCGGGTTTACTGGGCCCGGCGCGGTGTGGAAGACGGGCGCAGCTTCCCTTATCTGATATTCCACACCCCTACGGGTCGGTTGCTAGGTGGCATCACGCTTGACAATGTACGCCGAGGCCCCGCACTGGCGGGCAGCCTTGGCTATTGGATTGGTGAAAACCATACCCGCCAAGGTTATATGACCGAAGCAGTCGGATTGGTAGTTGACAATGCCTTTACCCATATTGGGCTAAGCCGTATTGAAGCCGCCTGTCTGCCTGAAAACGTCGCCTCACGCGCGGTGCTTGAACAGTCCGGCTTTAAGTATGAAGGCGTCGCGCAAAGCTATCTTCAAATTGCCGGGCGCTGGCGCAGCCATGTCCTTTATGCCAACCTACGGCGTGATCGTCGGGGCAAAACCGACGCCAGTTAGGGTAAGACATGGGCTTGAATGACGCCAATGCAGAATTGCTAAATGCCATCGCAAAGGTGGTTGGGTCTACGGGGCTTCGCCAACCGGGCCCTGATGACCTTCATGAACCGCGCGGCCTGTTTCGTGGCCGCGCCGCTGCCGTTATCCGCCCGGCAAATACCGCTGAACTGTCCGCCGTGATGAAGCTGTGTCATGCAGCGCTAGTTGGTGTTGTGCCATTGGGTGGTGGTACAGGTTTAACGGGGGGTCGCACTTTGGAACAGGGCCCGATCCCGGTGCTGTTGTCGCTTGAAAAAATGTCGGCAATTCGCAGCCTTGATAGCGCCGCCAATACGCTGGTTGCCGAGGCGGGTGCGATTTTGCAAAACGTTCAAACCGCAGCCGCCGCGCAAGATCGTCTATTTCCACTTAGCCTCGCCTCACAAGGTTCAGCACAAATTGGCGGCGTTCTGTCCACCAATGCAGGCGGGGTAAATGTGCTTCGATATGGCAATGCCCGCAATCTGTGCTTGGGGCTAGAGGTTGTATTGGCCGATGGGCGCATTTGGCATGGGCTAAAGGGGCTGCACAAAGACAATACGGGTTATGACCTGCGCGATTTGATGATAGGGGCAGAAGGCACTTTGGGGATTATTACTGCCGCCGTTTTGCGCCTGTACCCCCGCCCTGCCCAACACTGCGCTGCATGGATTGCCGTGCCCGACCCCGCCACAGCGCTAGAACTATACACAACACTCAGCGCGGAGCTTGGCGGCACAATTTCCGCATTTGAGTTGATTGACCAGACCGGCCTAGATTTCCTGCGCGAAACCGGGGTAATGACCCCACCTGCCGATTTGCCCGTATCGCCATGGTCCGTTTTGCTTGATTGCAGCGCCGGGCCGGGGTCGGATTTGGCTGAACGGGTGGAACTGGTGCTTGGGCGGGCGTTTGAGCTGGACCTGTGCAGTGACGCCCTGATCAGCCAAAACCAAGCCCAGCGCGATGTATTTTGGCAAATCCGCGAAGCCATTCCTGCCGCCAATCGGCGCATTGGGGCGGTTTCTAGCCATGATATTGCCCTGCCGCTGGCCGCAATTCCCAATTTCATTGCCAAAGCCCGCGCCGCGATTGACCCGCAATTGCGGTTGAATTGCTTTGGCCATTTGGGTGATGGAAATCTGCATTTCAATTTTTTTCCGCCCAAAGGGGCAAAACGCAGCGATTTTGCTCAAAATGCACCCTTGGTTCAGCGCATGGTTTATGACTTGGTTGCCGAAATGGGCGGCAGTTTTAGCGCTGAACACGGCATCGGACGATTAAAGCTGAATGAATTGCAGCGCTACAGCGACCCTGTGAAATTGCAGATGATGCGCGCCATAAAATCCGCTCTAGACCCGCGTGGAATTTTGAACCCCGGCGCGCTTATCCCGCCTGAGAACTTGGCAAATACCGCGCCGCCTGATAATCGCACGCCATGACCTGGACAATCGCCGCGCTTTACCAATTTAGCCGCTTTGTGGACCCCGATGCGTTGCGCAACCCGCTTCTGGCACTGGGCCGCACCCATGGCATTAGCGGCACATTGCTATTGGCCCGCGAAGGCATTAACGGCACGATTGCGGGGCCTAAAGACGGCATAACCGCACTGGTTGCGCATATCCGCACCCTACCCGGCTGCGCCGATTTGCAGCCGAAATACAGCACCACGGCTGAACAACCCTTCAGCCGGTTCAAGGTACGCATCAAGGCCGAAATCGTAACCATGGGCCAACCCGATGTAGACCCGATGGCTGGCACCGGGCATTATGTTTCACCGGCTGAATGGAATGCGTTAATCGCCCAACCTGATGTTGTAGTGATTGATACCCGCAATGATTATGAAGTTGAAATCGGCACGTTTGAGGGCGCGATTGACCCGAAAACCACAAGCTTTCGCGAATTTCCAGCTTGGTGGGCCGCCAATAAAGACCGGTTTCACAACAAACGCATCGCCATGTTTTGCACGGGTGGAATTCGCTGCGAAAAATCAACCAATTTCCTGCGCGGTCAGGGTGTTGAGGATGTGTTTCACCTACAAGGCGGCATATTGAAATACCTTGAAGATGTGCCCGCCACGGCCAGTAGTTGGCAGGGTGAATGCTTTGTATTTGATGGCCGTGTTTCTGTTGGCCATGGCCTTGTCGAAGGCCCGCATGAACTCTGCCATGCCTGCCGCCGCCCGCTATTACCGGCTGATTTCAATAACCCCGCCTATGAAGCCGGGGTAAGCTGCCATCGCTGCATTACCGAATATACCGATAAACGCCGCGAAGGGTTTCGTGAACGCCAGCGCCAAATTGCTTTGGCACGCAAACGCGGTGAAACCCATTTAGGCCCACAGGGCAGCTAGGCATGTTGCGGGATGCCAACCATCATCATCTGTTAACATTGGCGGGTTAAACGGCTATGGCTCGGCTGATGAGCGGGAGGATTATATGACAGACGGCCCCTTGGCCCGATATCGCGAAAAAGTGGCATCAGGTGCATTGCATGATGACAATGCCCAGCGGCTGGCTGTGGAAAAACTGCAACTTCTGCACAACAGGCTTGAAGGTTATGACCCGGCCCGCCCCGGCCGTGTCGGGTTGGCACGCTTTGGTTGGGGGCGTGAACGGATTACCGCATCCGATATACCCGGACTGTATTTATTCGGTGGTGTTGGGCGCGGTAAATCTATGTTGATGGATTTGTTTTTTGAGGGCGCACCCGTGGCGCGCAAACGCCGTGTGCATTTCCACGCTTTCATGCAATCGGTTCATTCCGGCATTGCCGCCGCGCGCGCCAATGGGTCGGATGACCCGATTGCACCGGTGGGGGATGAGATCGCCGCGAATGCGGCATTGCTGTGTTTTGATGAAATGCAAATCAGCGATATTACCGATGCGATGATCGTGGGGCGCCTGTTTGAGCGGTTATTTGCAGCCGGGGTGATTGTGGTGACCACCTCAAACCGCCCACCGGATGATTTGTATAAAGATGGGCTGAACCGGCAGTTATTCCTACCATTTATTGAGCAGATCAAAGCCCGGCTTGAAGTGTATCATTTGGAATCGCCGCATGATCATCGTCAAAACCGGCTGCAGGGACAAAAAACCTATCTAAGCCCGCTTGGTCCTGCCGCAAAGGAAGTGCTTGATGAAGCATGGGAAACACTGGCCGCCGGGCCGGGCGAAGTGCTGGAACTGCCCCGCCCCGGCCGCGTACTGCGCATAGCAGCGTTTCGCAATGGCGTGGCGCGCGACAGTTTTGCAGCATTATGTAGTGCTGCATTGGGGCCGGGCGATTATTTAGCTTTAGCAGCAGCCATTCGTGTGCTGATACTCGATGACATCCCCCTGCTGAGCCGCGCCAAAAACAATGAAGCCAAGCGTTTTGTGACCCTGATTGATGCGCTATATGAGGGCAAAGTGCGCCTTATTGCTTCTGCGGCAGCCGAGCCTGATGATCTCTATCCCGAAGGCGCTGGCGCGTTTGAATTTCAGCGCACAGCGTCGCGCTTATCAGAAATGCGCAGTGCCGATTGGGGTTAGGCTGCGCAGCTTAGCTGATGTTTTGCTCAATCCAGCCGGTTAGCTGGGCAGTGCGCATAACCCCCGCATGGCGGTTGCGTTCACGCCCTTGGTCAAACAATAACAGCGCCGGAATACCGCGAATGGAATAACGAATGGCCGCATCAGGGTGCTCGTCGGTATTGATTTTCACAAACCGCGCCCGGCCCTTTAGCTGCGTGGCTGCAGCGGCAAATTCCGGGGCCATTGCGCGGCAGGGGCCACACCACGGCGCCCATAGGTCGGCCACAAGTGGCAGGCCATCGGCGCGGGCGGCTTTTTCCAAAGTGGCAAGATCTACTTCGGCTACTTTTCCACTGGCCAGCGGGTCACCGCAGCTTGAACATTTCGGCCCCTCGGTCGCACGCGACGCGGGAAAGGCGTTTACGGTGCCACAGGTCAGGCAAGTCAGTTTGGTTTTTATCTCGGTTGCCATATCACCCTCATATTCGTTGTTACGCATATGATATGTCAATGCTCGGAATACAAGCCTAGCGATCAGGCGGAACGCCATTTTGTTCTGCGCGCCGCCGCTCAAGCATAAGCGCCTCACCTTTAGCCTGCTTCAGCAACCCATCCAACACCTGACGGCGTGACAGGCTAAGGCGTGCGCCGCCGCGTGCCGCCTGCGCCAGCGCCTCTGATTTGCGCAAAGCCTGCGTTATGCGCCCCTGCTCCACGCGCAGCCAATCACCATAGGCGGCACCCACGACCATGGTCTCCGCGCCGTAAAGCTCCGCCTGCGTGGCGTCCAATGCGGCTTGGCTTGCATGTAGCTGTGCAACGTCATCCAAGGCACGGCGCAAGGCGGCCATGGCGCGCATTTCAACCTGCACGGCCATGGATTGAAGCTTTATGAGGGCAGCCGGGGTCATGTTAGCCCACGCGCGCGTGCACGTTTGCGCATCGCTTCGGCAAAGCGAATGGCCGCTGCAATGGCCCTGTAATGATCTGGGTGAATCTCCTCCCCAACGTCAACCGTGGCATGAATGGCGCGTGCGGTTGGTGGGTCGGAATGGATAGGTACGCCAGCATCGCGTGCCATTTCACGGATTTGCGCCGCAAGTGCGTCAACGCCTTTTGCCACACAAATTGGGGCCGACCCTGCCGCACGCGACCATTTCAGAGCCACTGCATAATGGGTCGGGTTGACCACAATGACATCGGCTTTCGGCACTTCACCCAGCATCTGGTTCATCGCAATTGCCTGCCCGCGCGCACGGCGCTGCGATTTAATATGCGGATCCCCTTCGCTCGATTTATATTCCTGCTTCAAATCCTGATGGCTCATCCGTTGGGTGGTCAGGTGGTGGCTGCGTTGCCAGAAAAAATCAAGTGCGCCAATCGCAACGGCAATAATGCTAACCTTACCGAGCAAAGCCAACAGAACGCCGCCCAACATCATGGCAAGCGCGGGTGCTGGCAGGGCTGCGGCACCCAAAATATCGCTCCCCTGCGCGGCCAAATAAATGCCTACAACTACTGACACCGCGATCATCTTGATCAGAGTTTTCGCAAATTCGACCATCCCCTTCGCGCCAAATTTGTTCTTCGCCCCATGGATAGGCGATATTCGACTAAGCTTGGGGGCAAGTTTTGAGGGTGCAAAGACAATTGCGCGTTGTGCCAAAAGCACGGCCAGCACAATTGCGCCCGGCAGCAGTAACACAACCAAAACCGGACCAAGCCCATTGGCCAATATCCCAAGCGCAATGGTCGCGCCACCGGGGCCAAGCAGGTCTGGCCCCAAACTATCTGCGCGCGACAGTGTACCAGACAATGCTGAAAACAGGCGCTCAACCGCGACACCGCCAAAGGCCGTAACCGCCGCCAGCAACCCGATATAGGCCGCCGCGACTGTTACATCGGGCGCACGGGCAATATCACCTTTCTTGCGCGACTCATCCAGCTTTTGCTGGGTGGCTTCATAGGTCTTTTCGCCACTTTCATCATCTTGCGACATTACGGCATCGCCCATGGCGCGGCCAATGTCAGCGAAAGCCGATCATGCCAAATGCCAAGCATAACGGGGGCTGCAAGCATTAACAGCAACAACGCCCCCGCGGTAATGGCAGGCGCACCCACAAATGCTACCATCAATGCAGGCATGGCGCGGTTCAAAAAACCAAGCGCAAGGTTGTAACAAAACGCCGCAATAACAAAGGGCGCCGCCAAAGTTAGGCCCAGCGCAAAGGCGTCCGCCACCCGCGCCACGCCCCATTGCCCAATATCGCCCGCCAAGGGCAGCACGCCGGGAGGGAACACTTCATATGAATTGGAAATCGCCAATACGGCTTGTGCGGGCAATCCAGCGGCTAAGGCCAATGCCAAACCCGCAATCACCAAGGCATTGCCAATGGCAGGCATGGGTTCTGGCGTTACCGCAACCCCGGCCATTTGGCTTACCGCAGTAGCCTGTGCGGCAATTGTGCCCGCAATTTGGAGCGCCATCACCATAAGCCGCACGGCAAGGCCCATAACAGCACCAATGGCCAGTTCAATTAACATCAGCACCGCCAAACCGGGGAAGCTGGGCAAGGTGTGCGCAAAATTCGGGGCGACAAGCGGCCAGCAAATAATGGTAAAGGAAACCACAACAGCCAACCGCAAACGCATTGGGATAGATTGCTCGCCAAAACCCGGCAGCAGGGCTACAAAGCTTCCGACACGCATGAAAACCAAAATAACCGCGCCAATCATCGGTTCCACCAATGTCAAAATCGTTGCGAGCCCGTCAAACATTTAGGCCACGCCCAACAGTGCGGGCCGCGCATTCGCCCCGACTTCTTCAAAAGAAAATACCGGGTTGCGAATGCCTTTGGCTGAAAGTACGGCCTGCACAAAACGGCGACGACGTGTAGTTGTTACAACGGCCGGGTAGCGCCCGGCTTCGCCCGCAAGGCCAATCTGCTCAGCAATGGCTGCGGCAAGCCGGTTAAATTCGGCGGGCGGTAAGGCAACATCAAACCCACCGGCAGCCGATTCGAGCTGGTGCTTTTGAAAAATCGGCTCCCATTCCGGGGCCAGTTGCACCAAGGGCAAAGCGCCGTCAGCCTCTTGCATGGTCGCGACCAGTTGAAACCCCATGCGGTGGCGCACATGTTCGCAAATCACCTCGGGGCTGCCTGCACCCGCCTCGGCGATTGAATCCAAAATCATCGGCAGGTTACGAATGGAAACCTGTTCTTGCAGCAACAACCGCAGCACCGATTGCAGCAAATCGACGCTCACTTTCTCGGGGACCATTTCATCCAATATCCGCCGGTTGGCTTGTGCGCGGGCCGGGTCTGATACAGCCACAAATTCATCAAGCAATTTGCGCAGGCTGCGACGGTTGAACAGCCGAGCGAAATTCGATTTCAACACTTCGAGCAGATGCGTGGCGACAACCTCGGTTGGGTTTACAACCGACAGGCCCAGCAAAGCGGCATCTTCTTGCAGCACCGGATCAATCCAGCGGGCCGGGGCACCATAAACCGGTTCGCGCACATCGCGGCCCGGTGGCGGCGTGGCCTCGGCATCGGCCAATAGCACCAGCACTTGGCCGACCTCAATTTCACTGCGCGCCGCCTCAACACCCTGAATGCGAATAACATATGTGCCATCTGGCAATGTTGTGGAATCAGTCAGCCGGATTTCGGGAATGATCAGCCCATAGCTTGCCGCAATATGGTTGCGCATATTCAAAATACGCGCATCAAGCCCGGTCGCAGAGTCCATCACCGTTGGCACAAGGTTTGAGGCGAATTCGAGATGGATTTCATCTAAATCCAACATATCGCCCAGCGTTTTACGCGGTGCGGTGGGGGCGGCGATAATTGCCGCCTTGGCCGCAGCATCCGCCTCGGCCTGAGCCCGCCGAAACCCTTGCCTCGCCGCAAAGCCAAGCGCCAACGCGCCGGCAAGAAACGGAACAAACGGTAGCCCCGGCACAAGCGCAAAAAGCGCCATAAGCCCTGCCACCGTCGCCAAGGCGAGCGGATAGCGGCCCAACTGCGCCAGCAACGCCAAATCGGTTGCGCCCCTGTTGCCACCTTTTGAAAGCAACAGCGCCGCTGCAATAGAAATGATGACCGCCGGAATTTGTGTGACCAACCCGTCACCCACTGTCAAAATCGCATAAGTTTCAAAGGCGGTGCCCAGCGGCATGCCATGCATCACCACACCCATCGCAAGGCCAACGACCAAGTTGAGCAGCGTAATCAGCAGCCCGGCTACAGCATCGCCTTTCACGAATTTTGAGGCCCCATCGAGGCTACCGAAAAACGTGGTTTCTTCTTGTTCCAACTGGCGGCGCGCCTTGGCTTCAGCATGGTCAATCGCACCGGCGGCCATATCGGCATCAATCGCCAATTGCTTGCCGGGCATCCCATCAAGTGCAAACCGTGCCCCCACCTCGGCCATGCGGCCCGCACCCTTGGTGATGACGATGAAATTCACAATCATCAGCACGCCAAACACCACAAGCCCCAAATAAACCGAGCCGCCCATGACAAACATGGCAAAGCCCTCAATCACCTGCCCAGCGGCCGCCGTGCCGGTATGCCCTTCACCAATAATCAGCTTGGTTGAACTGACATTGAGCGAGAGTCGCAGCATGAGACTGGCGAGAAGAATCGTCGGAAAGGCTGAAAAATCAAGCGGGCGGCCGATGAAAAGCGTGATGGTGAAAATAAGGATCGCCAGCGCAAAACTGGTGGCCAGCCCAATATCGAGCACAAAGGCGGGCACCGGCAAAACCATCATGACTATCACCGACATAAGCGCAAGGCTAAGCAGGACAGTGGGTTGGTAAAGCGCGCGGATTGAAAATTTCATATAGCCCCTAAAATAACGCCCCCGGCCCGCTGATCAGCAGGCTGTGGGTTTGCGTTTCAATGACCCCTGCGGCAAGCGAACCGAGCGGCGCAGGCTGTTCAATTTGCGCACCGTCAAGCAGCGGAATGCGCGCATCGCCACCCACCGCCACAAGCGCGCTATACGGCCCTGCCGCAACCTGTGGGCCCGCTGAAAGAAATGGATGCACCGCCAACACTGGGCGCGCCGGATTTGCTGCCACGGCCAAAACAATTTGTGGTTCCGGCACTTCGCCGCCCAAACTGGCGCGAATGCTATCAAACCGGGCGGTATAGCGTGTGGCATAGCTGGGCGTGCGTGAATGATAGGCCCCAGCAGCCGCGCTCCAACTGCCGGTTTCGGCGTATAAATCGCTTAGGAAACGTGCGGCATAGCGGGCATTGGTCATCGGGTCAAACATGGCTTGGATTGACGTAAAATGCATGCCGTGCCAGCGGTAATTTAGCTGAAAGCACCCCACATCAAAGCTGCGCGCGCCTTCATCATAACGCGTTGTGGCAAATTCCAGCGCCTCATCGGGGGTTTCAAACCAATGGCCCGCGCCCTCCATATTCACGGTCCAAGGCCAAGGCCGCAGCCGCCCCGCGCGCCGACGGCCCGTTTCAGTCAGGCTAATCGCCAGCATCACATCCGCTGGAATGCCCATTTCCTGTGCGGCCGCAAAGCTCGCCGCTTCACAAATAGTCGCGCCTTCTTCGGCGGCGTCTTGTGCATAACACGCACCCGCCCAAAGCACGGCCAGTAGCGTTTGAATTGTGGCGCGGATTCTCCGGTTCATGCCACTTGTTTAAGGGCCGAGTATTACCAACCCGTAAGCGCCACCAAGTTATGCTGGCTATTTTTGCCCAGCCCGCTTAGGCCTTATGCAGCAGTGGAGACGGCAATGTTTGACGATACAATTGAAATTTTGAACCGCCTGATCGCCTTTCCCAGCATCAGCACTGATAGCAATTTGGAACTTATCAACTGGGCCGCCGAATATCTTGCTGGACACGGCGCGCGGATTGAAATTACGCATGATGTAACGGGCACAAAAGGAAACCTTTTTGCCAGTTTCGGGCCAGAAGGCGATGGTGGCATCATCCTTTCAGGCCATAGCGATGTTGTACCCACAGAAGGCCAGGAATGGTCTAGCGACCCGTTTACCCTGCGCCTCGACGATGGCAAATATTACGGGCGCGGCAGCTGTGATATGAAGGGGTTTATCGCCTGCGCCATGGCCTTGGCCCCGCGCTTGGCTGGTGCCACACTAAACCGCCCCCTGCATATTGCCCTAAGTTATGATGAAGAAACCGGCTGCCTTGGTGCGCCTGTTATGTTGGCGGCCTTGGCCAAACGCGGACTCAAACCCTCTATCTGCATTGTGGGAGAGCCGACAGGCATGCGGCTGATCAACGGCCATAAAGGTTGTTGCGAATACCAAACGCGCTTTGTGGGGCTCGAAGGCCACGGCTCAATGCCCGATGCGGGTGTAAACGCAGCAGAATACGCAGTGCGCTATGTTGCTGAGCTTATGGCGATATCAGACCAGTTGCGCAGCCGCGCTCCTTCGAACAGCCCGTTTGACCCACCTTGGACAACCATCAATATAGGCCGCATTGCCTCAGGCGTGGCCACAAATGTTATTCCCAATAAAGCCGAGGTCGATTGGGAGTTTCGCCCCGTTACCGATGAGGATTTTGACTTTGTGCGCAAACGGATCGGCGATTATGCACAAAACGTGCTACTCCCCCAAATGCGCGCGCGCCATCCGAGCGCCAAGCTGGAAACTGAAACCGTTGCCGAGGTTGTGGGGCTAGAACCCGAAGTTGAAGGCGAAGCCCAGAAGCTTGTGGCCGCGCTGACAGGTGCGAATACTGCCAGCACCGTGCCCTTTGGCACCGAGGCCGGGTTGTTCCGCGCCTATAATGTTTCAACCGTTGTGTGCGGGCCGGGCGAAATTGCGCAGGCTCATAAACCCGACGAATTTGTCAGCGAGGTGCAATTGCGCCACTGCCTGACCATGATGGACCGACTTTTTGCACGAATCAGCAGATGATTCGGTTCGTGGCCTTGCGAATCGGTCGCTCTGCCTTGTAACTCAGCGCTAAGAGATTAGAATAGAGGCTATGGCGTCCACATTCGGGCGCCATTGGTTATTTTCGGAGACCGGCATGTCCTGGACAGATGAACGCGTTGAGCAGCTAAAGCAAATGTGGGGCGAGGGTAAATCCGCCAGCCAGATTTCCAAAGAGCTTGGCAGTGTCACCCGCAATGCTGTCATTGGTAAGGTGCATCGGCTTGGCTTGTCCAACCGCCCAACCACACCGGCGACAGCCCCGAACAAGCCTGCAAAAGACGCCACTAAGCCTGCCGTCAAAGCGAGCCCAGCAAAGCCCGCGGCTGAAGCGCCAGCAGCCAAACCTGTGCCACAACCAGCACCCCCACCAAATTCTGCGGCGGCTGTGCTTGCAGCGCCGCCAAACCTGCCGTTGCGCAAGCCCGTTGGCATTCCCGGCCAGCCATTGCCACCACAGCCAACAAATTCTGAAATCAGCGCCGAAGCATTGGCCAATGTCAAAGCGTTGGAGCGCAAGGCCAAAAAGCTGAACCTGATGCAACTGACCGAGCGGACCTGCAAATGGCCAATTGGTGACCCTGCAACACCTGAGTTTTGGTTCTGTGGCCACCCAACAGAGCCGGGCAAGCCCTATTGCGAAACCCATGTCGGCATCGCCTTCCAACCCATGAGCAGCCGCCGCGACCGTCGCCGGTAGCGAAACCCGACTCACCGCGCAGCTTGCCCTGCGCCGTTACTGACAAGGTTCCAAGCCGTGCGTGCGTATCTGCGCAGCAAACGAGGCTAAAGAGTGGTAATAAGAACGCGCACGGTTTCCGCGCGGCGCGGGTTCAATGGGACGCTGCGCGCCGCTGTTGTGCGGCAGACTCAGGGAGCCTCTGCGAGGATTTTCATAAAATCATCGCCAAATCGTTCGGTTTTTTGCGCGCCCATCCCTTGGATATCGGCCAGCCGCTCAAGCGTAGCAGGCCGTTCCGCCGCAATTTTTGCCAGCGTAGTATGGCTGCAAGTCAGGAATTTATCCAAACCGTTTTCACCCCGCGCCAAGGCCAATTGCGCCTGATGGAGCTGATCAAACACCGCCCCTTGCGCTGTGCCGTTTAACTTGCGCCGCTTGGGGTGTTGTGGGTCTGGCACTTCACCACAAATGACCTCAAGAAATACAGCGCCGTAACGTTCTAGTTTTTTAGCGCCAACGCCGCTGATATTGGCAAATTCATCCAAGGTTTGCGGGCGTTTTTGGGCCAATTCGACCAAGGTTTTATCGGGAAAAACCACATAGGCTGGAACGCGGGCGGCTTCGGCCAAGGCGCGGCGGCGGCCTTTAAGGGCGGCAAGCAAGCCCTCGTCCTCTTCTCCCACTAAGGCCACGGGCGCAGCATAGCCCCGACCTGCCGCCTTAATCGTATCGCGGCGAAGTTCAATCTGCGTTTCGCCGCGCAACAAGGGCCGTGCGGCCTCGGTCATCACCAATGCGCCCATCCGTTCAGGGTCAGGTCGCAACAGGTCACGCCCCATGAGCTGACGAAAGACCGCGCCCCATTCGCGCTTGGAATAGGTTTTGCCAACACCAAAGGTTGGCAAGGCAGAATGGCCCGCGCGCGCCACCTTATCGGTATTCACGCCCAGCAAAATATCAATCAAATGGCCCGCGCCGTAGCGCTCGCCTGAACGCAGCGCTGCGCTTAGCGCCATGCGTGCGGCCTCAGTGCCATCAAAAACCTCGGGCGCATTGCGACATAAATCACAATTGCCGCAATCCTCGCTGCGTTCATCGCCAAAATAGGGCAATAACACCCGGCGGCGGCAACCAAGCGCCTCGGCCAAGCCAAGCAGTGCATTCAGGCGGCCATGATCGGCGCGCTTACGTTCCAGCGGCGCAAGGCCTTCATCAATTTGGCTGCGGCGCAGGCGAATATCATCCGGGCCAAATAGCGTAAGCGTATCGGCGGGGGCTCCATCACGCCCTGCGCGCCCGACCTCCTGATACCAGCCTTCAATATTTTTGGGCAAATCAGCATGAACCACATAGCGTATATCGGGCTTATCAATCCCCATGCCAAAGGCCACTGTCGCCACCACGATCAGCCCATCTTCTTGTTGAAACCGCACTTCAGCCTCACGCCGCGCCTCTGGGTCCATGCCAGCATGGTAAGACAGCGCGTTGTGGCCCGCATCGCGCAGCGCTTTGGCCAAGGTTTCGGTGCGCGCGCGGCTACCGCAATAAACAATCCCCGAAAGGCCCTTACGCACCGCCACAAAGCTAAGCAATTGTGCGCGCGGGTTATCCTTAGACTCAAAGGCAATGTTTAGGTTCGGGCGGTCAAATCCGCGTAAAAACACTAGCGGGCTACGGCCTTCAAACAGCCGGGCGATTATTTCATCTCGGGTTTCGGCATCGGCGGTTGCGGTTAAGGCCACAAGCGGCACGTTCAACCGCTGCCTTAACGCACCAATCTTCAGATAGTCAGGCCGAAAATCATGCCCCCACTGGCTCACGCAATGCGCCTCATCCACGGCAATCAGGCTCACACCAACGCGCTCCAACATACGCGCGGTGCCTTCACGCCCCAGCCGTTCCGGGGCCATATAGAGGATCTTCAGCGCCCCTGCATCCAGCGCCTCAAACACTGCTTCAACCTCTTCTTCGGTATTGCCCGAGGTAAGCGCACCGGCAGCAACACCGGCACTGCGCAAGGCGCGCACTTGGTCACGCATCAATGCAATTAGCGGTGAAATAACCAGTGTAACCCCTTCACGCGCCAAGGCGGGAAGTTGAAAGCATAGTGACTTACCACCGCCGGTTGGCATCACGGTCAGCACATCATGGCCGGCGGTTACAGCGGCCACAACCTCCTCTTGCCCGGGGCGAAATTCATCAAATCCGAAGACTGTGCGCAGAAGGTTGGTTTGGGCGTTCATGCCCCTGTCTAACGCGGGGCCCATCCGCCCTCAATAGCCCAATGCGCAGCCATCTTTACGGGGGTCAGACGCGCCAATCAGGATGCCGCGAGCCGTATCAATCTGAATGGCCTGCGCCCCGCCAATCGCCCCGCGCCGCCATTTCACATCATGCCCGATATCCGCCAATTCCTGCGCGACGCCGGGCGCAAACCCCGTTTCAAGCCAGAGCGCGCCGCGCTCAGCAAAGGACCGTGGCGCATCAATCGCCGCCTGCATGTCCATCCCAAAATCCACGATATTGGACATGAAATACGCATGGCCTGCCGCTTGATACTGCCCGCCCATAACCCCAAAGGGCATCAAGTTTTCGCCACTGCGCAGCATTGCAGGTATAATTGTATGCATCGGGCGTTTGCGCGGTCCATATTCATTGGGGTGGCCCTCTATCAGGTTGAAGCCAGAACCCCGGTTATGAAACAAGATGCCAAATTTCTCAGATGCCAAACCCGTGCCAAAACTATTGAAAATTGAATAAATCAGGCTTAGCGCCATGCGATTTTTATCAACGACAGTCAAGTAAACTGTGTCTTTATGAACATTCTCCAGCGGTGCCGAGGGGAGTGGTAGGATGGCGTTTGGTGAGATAAGCGCCGCCAGTTTGGCAGCCGTTTCTGGCGATATCATATACCCAACAGCATCATCCACATGGGCTGGGTCGGCAACAAATTGGTTGCGCGCATCATAGGCAAGCTTGCTAGCCTCGGCCAAAATATGTGTTCGCGCTGCCCCGACAGGGTCCATGCCTTCAAATTCAAAATAGCTCAGGATATTGGCAAGTAACAGCGCCGTAACGCCCTGCCCATTGGGTGGCAGTTCCAGTAATTCATGCCCGCGATATGTGGCTGAAACCGGGCACACATAATCGGCACTGACCTGCGCCATATCAGCCTTGGTATGGCCACCGCCAAGTGCTTGCAAACTGCCCAACAAGTCATCGGCAACCTCGCCTTCATAAAACCCTGCGCGGCCATTAGCAGCAATGGCGCGCAGCACTTGCGCTTGGCAGGGAGCGCGGAATATGTCGCCTACTCGCAACGGTTGGCCAGTAATTAAGTAGTGATCACGGGCGCCACCAAGCAGCTTGCTCGCGCTTTCCGCCCAATCAAAGGCAACGCGCGGGGCGACGGGCACACCCTCGTCAGCATAGCGAATGCCGGGGGCCAAAATTTGTGCTAAATCCATAGACCCGTGGTCAGCCACCAGTCGCAGCATGCCATCCACAGCGCCGGGCATTGTTACCGCTTCGGCAGTGTTGTCAGGCATATTGGCCATATTGGCGGCACGCAGGGCGGCGGCATTGGCCGATGCGGGTGCACGGCCCGATGCATTAAGCCCAATGACATGGTGTTCGCCAGCGGGGCGCAGCAGCGCAAAACAATCACCGCCCAGCCCATTCATTTGCGGTTCACAAATATTCAGCACCATCGCAGCGGCCACCCCGGCATCCACTGCATTGCCACCCGCTTGCAATATGGCAATTGCCGTTTGTGCTGCCAACGGGTGGCTTGTGGCGCAAATACCGTTTTGCGCTATCACCAAGGATCGGCCAGATTTTTGAAAGTCGCGCATGTTCACCCCAAGTTTTGCTTGCCCAAGCTGCTCTTTTTTACCGCAGCCGCAAGCTTTTTCTTGCTCAAAATTGCAGATGCGTTCAGAATATGGCATGGCAGTTATCCTCCACCCGGCCTTACGTCATGCGCCAGATACGCGCCATCAAATCTCATATCAGCGCGGCGAACTGGCTAAAATTCTGGCGGTTTATGGGCGATTCGTTGCGGCTGGTCTGTGGCGTGATTATGGTATTTCTGCGCTGCGCGATTTTGCCGTGTTTTCAGTATTCCGCCACACAGCCGAATCGCCTGCCTTTCGCATTGAAAAACACCCTAAAAACCGGGGGCGGCAGGGGCAGTATCAGGTGATCGGCACCAATGGCCGGGTGCTGAAGCGCGGCGATGACCTAGAGCAGGTATTGCGGGTTTTTGACCGCCAACTTTTGCGGGCGCTCTAAGTATTCGCCCGATATACCGCTGGTCTTTGTTGGGCTTGTTGCCGGCAGTCAGTTAAACATATTCCGGTATTTCTACGGTAATGGCGGTAATATTGTCTCTTCCACCGCCATCTAGCGCCAGTGAAATCAGCTCATCACAGACCGATGTAATCGGGGCCGAGGCCATGGTATGCTGAATATCTGCATGGCTGGCATAGCCACTTAGCCCATCACTGCACAATAAAAACCGATCCCCCGGTTCATAAGTGCCTCGAATTTTGTCAATTTCCAAAGTGTCGCCAACGCCAACGGCGCGGGTAATCACATTGCCATGCGGGTGGGTATCCACCTCTTCAGCGGTAATTTGGCCGGAATCAAATAGGTCATTCACCAAAGAATGGTCACGCGAAAGCTGAATAAGCTGTCCGCCACGCAACATATATAGCCGCGAATCCCCAACCCATAGGCAGGCGAAATGGGGTTCGGATAGGATGAGCGCAATCGCGGTTGACCCGATTGTACCCCCGCCGCGCCGTTCAGCCTCGACCTGAATTGCGTAATGAGATTCGAGCATCGCCGTGCGCACGGCGCGCATCGCTTCTCCCGAAGGCATGCCGCGATCCATCCGATCAACTTGGGCTACAACGGTTTGGCTCGCAAAATCGCCGCCGGAATGGCCGCCCATCCCGTCGGCCACCACAAATACGCCCAGTTCGGCCACGCTTATTAATGAATCTTCGTTTAGTTTTCGGACTTTGCCGACATGCGTTTTGCCGCAATGATGAAAGACACTCATTAAATTGCCCCCAAATCTAAGGCTTGTGGGCTGTAGCCCATCAATTTCAAAAAACCCGTGCCTTCAGGCAAACCACTAAAAATGTGGTTGGCCGGGTCGCCAAATTCTGCATCAGGCGCTGAACGCCATTGGCTGGTGCGGGCTGTTGGGCTTGGGCCATCTTTTGGCGCAGGTAACTTGGCCAACATATCCTCAAGGGCGGCTTTTCCGTTCAGCGTATCCAGCATTTCGAGCGCGGCATCTTCGAGCGGCACAAACAACTCGTCATTCGCGAGCCCGCCGTCTGGGCCTGCGCCTTCGCTGATAATGGCCAAAGGGAATAGTCGGCCAACCGCATCTTGGCTTGGCATCATCACGCCAAATAAGGGGCGGTCATGCGCAACATCCGCCCCAAGCTGAAACCGCCAAATAGGGGCGCTGGCGTAGACATCACGCCACCCATCGCCGACCAGGCTGCGGGTATACGCAATCCCCTGTTGCAGCCATTCATCCCAAACCCGCACAAACCCCCGACTGGCCCCACCACGCACGAAATCACCCAAGGCGGGGAACTTGCCATAGTATCCATAAGGGCCCGCCATTATTAAAGCGAACTCGGGCAACGAAAGCCGCGCAAAAGTGACAGATCAAACGGGTTGATCGCGGCCCCTGCCCGAAGCTCAAATACTGCGATTCGGCCACCGATATTAAACACAATTCGGCTGCGGTCTCCGGCATTTGAGTTTCGCACTTCGGCCGCATCAAGCATTCGGAAATAGGCCCAAGGCCCTTCAAACCCTTGGCCGTTTTCGGCATTACGCAATGCAGGTTCGAACGCAACCTGCGTGGTACCACCGGCACCGGGCCATTGCATCGGCGTCACTTGTTGCGGTTGGTTTTGGCGGTAATCCAGAATCTGGCCGTCCACAACCAATTGCACACGCTCAACACCATCACCAAGGGCAACGGGCTTCAAATCAAAGGTGACGGCGGGCAAGCCCGGCGCCAAGAAAAATGCGTCGCGAATTTCGGCGGCCCGCTGGAACTGCGCCAGCACCGAATCTGATATGCCGAGTTCTTGATTGTTCACCCGACGCCATTTCCAGGGGTTGGATGCCGTATCAACAAAAGCGGCCAGATTCTCTTGGAAGAACCCATCAATAAGCCCTTGCGGGGCAAACAGACGCGCAAATTCCTGAATTGGTACATCGGCGCTTTGCCCCCGGAAGAAGGGGTAACGGTTTTCCAATGCACGGGTGCAACTAGGTAAGACTTGCCCCTGCCATTGCGCATTCAGCGCGGCGCGCGCACCACCGGCTTGCACGCCCGAGCTTGCCTCGGTTATTTGTGTGGCCCAACGCTTCATCGGGTCAGGTGTGCGGCCCAGCGCCACCTGCAAATCTTGTGTGGCAGTGGAATTGAGGCTGCTCGTGCCACCTGTCACCGACAGCCGGTTCAGCTCTTGGTATAGCGACGTCAGCTTGGCCATGGTCTCGGTCAACTCGGTTGGCACGCCTTCTTCACCAACCGCAAAGTCACGCAGCCAACGGAACCGGGTTTCAACCGTGGTGCCCGGTGGTGGTGGCGCTGGCTGGCCACTTGCCGTTGCCGAGGTGCGCAATACATCTACCAACATACGCGTGCGAATAGACAGGTTATCCAGCGCGGTTTGTGTGCCGAAATCCGCGACATCGCCAGCCGCGCCAGCAATATCAACAGCACCCGGCGGCGCTGTTAGGCGAGTTTGCTGTTCAACCGATATAAGCAATTTGGCAATCGGTGAATTCGGGCCTGACACAATATCAAGCGTTTGAACAACATCGCTCATCGCGCCCATGGGCACGACATCAACATCGCCCAATACCCGCTCATAGGCGGCAATATAGTCGGTGTAATAAAGGTCTAACACCTCGGTCGCGATCCGGGTCAGTGCCTGCTCATCGCTCAGATCTTCACCGCGCTCACCCAATACCCAGTTTTCTGATCGTAGCTGTTCAGCCACATCAAGGGCGGCAGGCAGGAACACATTGTAAAACCCTGCCCTTGTATAAATCCCCTCAACCCCTTCGGATAAGGGAACCCCGGATGGGCGAATAAGAACCCGCGACGCCAGTGGGCCGCCCTGTTCAAGCACCCGCCAATCATTCACAGCGCGCGATTCCGGGCTGGCGATGATCGAGTTATAAACGCGCAACGACACTGGTGTATCGCTAAGCAAAGCCTGCACTTGGGTGACCAACGGGCCGTGCAAAGAGACTTCTTGCATTGGCTGGTTGATCATGAAGGTCAGATGGCCCAACAAATCCGCCCGTGCTTCAGCCATGGGTTCACCGGGATAGGTTAGCTCCCAGTCAACCGAAACAAGGTCGGTGACCAATTGTTGGTCCATCGGGCCCTGTATGCCCAACATCATATAGACCTTTAACAGTTCATAAAGCAGTTCGGGGTTGTTCAGGTTGGCCTGCATCTGACGCTCAAGTTTAAGCAGCAGGCGCGGCAACAGCCGCTCATTCAGTGCACGGCGATAGGTTTGCGCCGCTGCATTGCCAACGACATCACCCTGATACAGGCCCCATGTCAGATCACGCGGGGGTTCTGGGTCATCTTGTGCTGGATTGCCAGGCAAGTCGCGCAGAATGTTCAGCGGCTCAATCAGCGCCAGCACATCAACATCATCAATCGGGCTTAGCGGAATGGCCGTTATCATCTGATTATAGCGTTCAACATCGGCGCTCGCCTGCGTAATCATCTCGCGGTTGCCAAGGAACGAGAAGGTCCACAACGTGCCAACACCTGCGGCAAACAAAATGGCGGCGGTAATCGCGCCACGCTTGATCCACTTATAGCGGCGTTCAACCTTGTCATCCGCCGAAACCAGCCCGGCTTCACCGAAAATTACCTTCTCAATCAGGTTGCGCAAAAAGTAGCTGCGCCCCTGCCCTGACCCCGAGCCAATGGCCTGACGGCCAATGCCAAAGGTGCGGGCCATATTCATCATCAATCGGTCAATCGGCGTCCCTTCTTGGGTGCCAGATGTAAAATAGATGCCGCGCAGGAATTGCTGGTCTTGGTATTTGTTTTCTTGGAACACATCGGTCAGGAATTCGCGCGCGACGGCCTGCAAGCTGGCCAATTGCTGCGCAAAACCGTTAATTAACCCACGGCGCTGGCTGTCTGTTTCTTGCTGCAAACGTTCCAGCGTTAGGTTGTTCAACTGGCTCAACAATGTGGCGAACTGGCCGTCAAATTCTGCCAGCGCATTGATTTTGACCTTTGGCCCCTTAATCGGATAGGTAAAGCCCCAAACCTGATCACGCTCTTCGCGGCCCAAGTTTTCAAAAAACTCGCTAAACCCAGCAATCAGGTCGGCCTTGGTAAACAAAATATAAACCGGAAATCGCACGCCCAATTTTTCGCGCAGTTCAACCAAACGCTGGCGAATGGCATTGGCATGTTCTTTGCGCGCCGTCATGTCGAGCATTGAAATATCTGAAAGCGAAATCGCCACCATCGCGCCGTTGATTGGTTGGCGCTTACGGTTGCGTTTCAACATTTTGAGGAAGCCTAGCCATGCATCACGGTCCGCCTCGGCGTCAGAGTCTTGGGTAGTGTAGCGGCCTGCGGTGTCAATCAGCACGGCCTCATTGGTGAACCACCAATCACAGTTGCGCGTGCCGCCAATGCCGCCCAGCGCCTGCATACCCATCTTTTCAGCCAGCGGGAAATTTAGGCCAGAATTGACAATCGCAGTCGTTTTACCGGCACCCGGTGGGCCAATCATAATATACCAAGGCAGCTGATACAGGTTTTTTGAACCACCCTTGCCGCCTAGTTTGGATTTCTTCAGAATTTGAAGCGCATCTTTCATGCGCTTGCGCATTTCTAAAAGCTCTTCTTCAACAATGTCTTCGTCATCTTCTACGGCAACAATCTCTTCGTCCATGCGCCTTTCGCGGCGGCGGCGGCGGATGCTGCGAATTATCAGCCACAACAGAACAATGAAAAACAACACGCCGATGGTAATGAATTTTGAAAGCTGGGTGTTGAACGGCCGCCAGTCACCAAAGGCCAGCAAATCGCCGAACAAGTAAATTAGAACCGAGAAAATGGCGGTCAGCAGCAGGCTAATCAGCCAGGCTGAGCCGAAGATTTTCTTAATGATACGCCACATAAATTTCGGTCCTAACGAACAAGAATAACTTCGACGCGCCGGTTTGTGGCACGGCCTTCACCGGTGCCATTATCGGCAATCGGTTCGGCTTCGGCGCGGCCTTCGGCTGAAAGCCGGCTGGGAATATCCATGGCTGATGCCATGTAGGCCATCACAGCTTCGGCGCGTTTTAGCGATAAAGCCGCGTTGTTTGGAAAGCGCGCTGTTGAGATGGGGGAAGAGTCAGAGTGACCGGCCACAATTAACGTGCCGGATTCATTATTCAACGCCTCAGCAACACGTTGGATTTTCGGCAGATATTCATCCTGCAGGGCATCGGATCCCGGGCCAAACATCGCCAAGCCGCCACCTTCGGAGGCGATCCGAATGGTCAACGTATTGCCCGATTGGAACACCTCGACAATGCCCTCATCAATTTCAGTCTGCAAAAACTCGGTCACCCGGCCCACTTGGTCAACCGTTGCGGGCGGCGGCGGCGGCGGTGGTGGTGGTGGTGCGCGGCGGGTCAGTTCAATCGGTTGGGTCGAACCGAGGGTAACCAACTGGCCCTGCACACGTTCGGTATCACCCGATAGCGCAAAGGTAAGCCCGGTGAAGGCAAGGCTCAGCACAACCGCCAATATCCCGGCGATCACCCATACCGAAAGCCATGCACGTAAAACCTTATGTCCATGCTTTAATCCCTGCCAAACAGGTGAAAGCGCGCGCTCAGCCTGCCCACGATTTGCACGGATCAGCCGTGCCAAACCTTCGCGAATGCGCAAATGCTTATCGGTGCCCTGGTGTTCAACACGCAAACGCCCCTCAAAGCCAAGCGACAGGCAAACATAAATAAATTCCAACAGTTCCAAGTTGTTAGCCGGGTCTTGCTCTAGCTTGGCCAGCACGTCAAAGAACCGATCACCACCATGGGTTTCCTTGTGGAACGTACCCACCATGGATTGTTGCGTCCAAATAGACCGCCCGCCCCAAGGGGTGTTCAACACCACATCATCAATCGTGGCGCAAAGTGCGTAGCGTGCAATATTTACGTTGCGCGCATGCACACCCGCCTGCAGCGCACGGTTTTCAAACTGCTGCACTTCGCGCACTACGGCGCCGCGCAATGCGTCGGGATTCGTATGTTGGGCGCGGTTACGAATACGCCCGACTAGCGCAAATATAGGCGCAGCCGCGGCGTTCATCGGGTTTAACCCGGTTGTCGAAAACTCCACCTCATCAACGCCGGCGCGCGCCGCTGCCGGCGCCCCGCCGGCTTGGGCCGGTGGCGCGGCGGCGGCTGGCGGCGTTTGCATGGCTGATGATTGCGCATAAGGGTCGAATGGTGCGGCCGCTGGAGCTGCGGGTGCGGCAGGCGCAGCTGGGCGGGCCGGGGCGCGGCCACCGGGGCGCAGGTTTACCACCGTGCGGTCTGTATCACCTGGTTCGGCAAAGGGGTCGTCACCACTCATGTTTTAGCTCCACATCATGCGTTACGGATCGCCCAAAGTTCCATCTCCAACCCGGGGAAATCACCAGCTACATGCACGGCAATCCCACCCGAAGTTGTAAGTTGTTTCCAAAGCGGCCCATCACGGTCGAGTTCAAAATAGGTTGTGCCCGAATTAAACGGCACCTGGCGCGGGGCAACGGGCAAGGGCCGCATATCCACCCCCGGCAGCGCCGAGTTTACCAATTGGCGAATGCTTTCCACCGGCCCAATTTTTACCTGAGTTGGGAAATGCCGACGGAGACTTTCGGGGGTCACCTCAGCCTTGGCAGCAAGCACGAATTTCGCGCTGCCAAGCAGGCGTTTATCAGCAACCATCGCCACTGAAATCCCGTATTTACGGGCCTCAAGGGCAATTTTAACCGCGTTCTGTTCAAGCACAGCACTCAGATACTGGCGCAAAGCGCGCATCAGGTCACGGAATGTGCCCGTCAGATCATCATGTTTGTAGGGCTTCATATCGGGTAGGCGTTTGGCGCTATCCATAAAGGTTGAAAGCTCGCCCGCAAGACCAACCAGCATTTCATACATCGCACAGGGATGCATGTTTTCAATATGCGTTAGATGGCGCACCATGGGCAGGTAGCGGTTCACGCATTGCAACAGCAAAAAGTCTTGAATTTCGGCTGCACCTTTGGCGGGGCCGCTTTCAGCCAACCGACCTGCCAGCGCATCGCACCGATGGGTTAACAATCCCTCAACTTCTTGCAAAAAGTCGGCCAATGTGCCCGAGGCACGCACATCCAAACAGCTTGGGATGAAGCCTTTATCGAGTACAACCGCATTATCAGAACGCACCTCAATGATCCGCGCAATCGGGATCACAAGCAAATCTGACGTGTCATCCACATCGAGCGCAAAGTTTAACCGCAATTTACCAACGGCCAGTGTGGCGGGTGATTTTTCACTGCCAACGGCATTGGTGACATCAATTTCAGCAGGCCGAAAACGTGCGGCTGATTTTTTTGCTCCCGTCAAATCAACCTCGGTCGCGCCATGGCGACGGGTCGGAATCGTTAAATAGACGACTGTGTTTTTAATGGTTTCCGGCACATCCATTGCAGGTGGGTGGTCATCTGCAATGGGAATGCGGAAAATAGCGCCATCCGGTGTCATCCCACGGGCTGATTTCAGGGCAATCTTGCCTAAGCGTAGCAATTCTTCGTCAATTGTCAGTTCAGACACGCCCCATACATAGGGCGCAACACTGGTGGCCACGCCACCAACCAGCGCTTCAAAATAGCGATCTTGCTGTTGAAAATGCTGAGGCTGCAAAAACAGCCCCTCGTTCCAAACGACTTTATTATCCCACGCCAACGCTACATACCCTTTCACGGCCCCGCATTTGCGGCGCTACAGTTTCTTCAATTGCTTACGATACGCCTCAGCGAACGCCTTGCCGAACAAATTCTGAAAATCATCTTCGGCCTCGCTTGCAATTTGGCCATACATTTTCTCAAATTCATCCCAGTATTTGGCTTTTTTACCCCCAAAAAGCCCGCCTTTGCCTTCAATTCGGCCTGCCAGCGCTTTGGGATCAAACTTTTCTAACATCGCTTTAATCGCGGCCTGCATGCCGGTCATCATCGCCACTTCATGCGCTTTGATGTCTTTGAGCGCCTCATCTGCAGCACGATCGGCGGGCAAATAGCCCGGTATGCCCGGGCGAAGCATAGCTTCAATGGCTTGGTCGGCTGAAACAGAAAACTTGATCGGGTTGTTACCATCGGGCGAAATCATGGTCTGTCCAAGCCGGAATTCAGATTTGATCGAGGCGCGCGTCATCAGAACTTCACGCAGACCTTCGACCATTTTACGATAGGCGGCACCAGCGCGTTCCATGGCTGCGGGCAGGTCCGCGTCATCAATTTTAACCTTTTCCGCCCCGGCCGCATTCAAAAAGCTGCGCGCCAAATCGGCATTAACCGCAGGGCCTGCGGGCACTGATGGCTTGGCTGTCGCGGGCGGTGGGTTGGTTTCGGCAGCAGGTTTGGCAGCCGCAAAAGATGACGGTTCCTGCGGCAGCCCATCTGGTTCCGCGGTCTTGGCCACAGGCTCTGTGGGCAGGGGCGCAGGGTTCGGCGCTGCGCTTGGTTCCGCAATAGGCTCTGGATCGGGCGCAAGCAATTCTAAATCATCTGGCAAAACAGGTGGCGGCGCTGCTGGCGGTGGAGCGGGTGCTGGTGCAGCAATGGGTGCAGGCGCTGGTTTTGGGGCAGGCTTTGGCGCTGGTGGTGCGGCGAAGTCTTCGCCGTCTAAATCCCAATCATCCGGGATGAACCCAGCACCGCCGCCGGATACGCCCGGCGCCGTAAAAAAGTCATTGGCCCCAGCGGTATGGTCTTCTTCGCTATGGGCAAAATCTGCAAACGGGTCCGGTCCCTTGCCCCCCAGAATATCATCATCATCATCAGGGATTAACGGGGCTGGCTCAGGTGGTGGGGCCGATAGCGAAGTTGCCTTAGGGCCAGCCGCCGGGCCTGCGCCCAGCAAATCGCCCAAAAAGTCATCATTGCCCGCCCCCGGCCCGCCAAAACCCGGCAAATCACCCGTATTGGCCGCCCGGCCAGCTGGGGCAAGTTCTTCATCCGCCAAGGGTGGGGCTAGGTCTGCCATAAGATCTGCGGTGCGCGCCATTGGCGCCTCTTGAATGTCGACCCTCAACTCATAGGGGCCAACCTGAACAACATCGCCACTCGCCAAAGGCGTGGCCACCGGGCCCAGTGCGCCGGGTTCATAATTCATGAACGTGCCATTGGTTGAAATATCAAGCAGCACATATTCGCCGCCGCGTTCCTCAATCACACAATGGCGCGAAGACACAACGCGGTCAGGATCTGGCAAAACCAGATCATTCCCTGCTGCGCGCCCAATCGTTAATGCACCACCGTTCAGCACAATGCGTGTTGCGCCGTCAGGCACAACGCCAGAACCTTGAATATTCAGAGTTAGACCCATAGGGCGATGTTATCCTCCTACCATGACCGTTATAAAGCCAACTACGATCGTACCGCCATGCGCCGTCGAGTCACCCAACCGCGCCAGCGGCATGTTTGCCACCATCACTGAGCCAGACCCTTTTACAATAGAATCCGGCGGGCCAACACAGGTGCACATATCACCCATTCGCGCCGCTGGCACGCTGCCAATCAAACAGGTAATACCACCAGGCGGCAATACAGGGCCGCCGACATGCGGAATTGGCGGCACGCCCGGCGTTACCATTGGACAGACATGCATATCGCCGACACGCGCGGCTGGTTGTCCCATTTTAGGCTCCTTTCATCACAGCTTAACTAGCAACGCCAGCTTCGCCAATGGCCTTATTTTCTTTAGTATTGGCAGAATCAATCTGCCCGCTCCCGCCTTTGGCGATATCAAGGCCGCGTTTAAGCAATAATTCGCCCCTCAACCCAATTTCTTCGGGAATTTTGGACGAAAAATGCGACTTAACCTGTGCGGTAAACACCAATAGCCCCACCAAATGCGGCGGTGATACAGACGGCTCTTCATCATCAGGCATCGGGACATTGAACCCGGCCTCGCACATCGCCACATCCATCCCGCCCGGATCTTCAAATAAGGGGCGCAGCTTGCGTTTGGTTTCTATGACCGGTTTAAAAACCCAGGCCTCAGCGGCCTCCAAATGGGGGGTTTTCTTGCCGCCCGGCATCAGATCACGGACGGCCAAACAGCCCCACCACACGGCCTCTCGGCCCGGCAGGGCCAGTGCCAGTACTTTCAGCGCATCAACAAGCAGGTTTTGCGCCACCAATTCTTTGATCAGGTGTGAAACCGGCGCATCCGCCGGGGTTTCGATTTTCGCTGAAAACTTCAACTTGCCAAGTCGCACAATATCGGCAGCTGTTTTGCTGTCAATTTTGCCAAGGTTGGCGAATGGATCTTTTTCCGACATCTCGCCCTCCCCTAGTTGATTTTCACAAGTGAGCCTTGGACCGTAAGTATCCCGCTGCTCGCGACCTTGCCGCTTGCAGACCCTTCGAATGTTGCGTCAGCACCCTTCACTTCGACCGATCCGCCTGCGCTAAGTGTAGCTGAACCCCCGCCTGTCGCTTCAACTGACCCGCTAGCTGTTAGCGCAATATCAGTGCTTTCGACTGTCAATGCGGATGACTCGATCACAACTGTCGTCCCACCCACTTCCAAGGTTATTTTCCCGCCGGCACGAATTACGATATCACCGGCGACTTCGAGCGTATAACCACCACCAATTGTGGTTGTCTGGTCGGCCGCAATCGAAATATCTTCGTTTGCTCCAACATTTAAAACTCGATTAGATCCGATATTTATCGTTTCATCTGCTCCAACAGTTTCGACGCGATTCGCACCAATAGTGATCGTTTCGTCAGAACCCACATTTTCGGTCCGTTTGGCGCCGATATTCACAGTTTCATCTTCGCCGACCGTCAACTGACGGGTCGTGGCAATTTCGCGAACTTCTTTACCCGTCTTGACCTTGAACGTATGGTCGCCCGTTTCGACTTCGGTTGTTTTATGGTGGTAGATCTTTTCGGTTAAATCACCCGGGTCCATTTTTTCAAAGCCAATGGAAATTTCGGCGTTATTTTTGATGGTCTCTTTATAGTCTTTTTCCGACTGCAGACGAACGAATTCTTCGTCTTTCTTGTCTTCAAACACCAATTCATGAAATCCACCACCGCCCTTAGAGCTGTTCGTTTTGATCCCGGATTGAGTCATATTCGCGGGGAAATCAAACGGGTGTTTTTTGGCCTCATTATACAGCATGCCAATTACGATTGGCCGATCGGGGTTGCCCTCTTCAAACTGAACAACAACCTCTTGGCCGATGCGCGGAATGTGGAACGCACCCCAGCCTTGGCCCGACATATGCTGCATAACCCGCACAAAACAGGTGGTTTTTTCGTCTTTATTCCCCTTACGGTCCCAGTGGAACTGCACTTTAATGCGGCCATGCTTGTCGGTGTAAATTTCCTCGCCCGCTGTCCCCGTAACAATAGCTGTTTGCAGACCAGAAATGCGCGGGGCAGGCGTAACTTTGGGCGCTCGAAATTGTTCGGCTTTTAGCTGAACAATAAATTCCGTTTGAATGGCCGGAGTTGTCTCGGCTTCCTCACCAGCTTTTTGGTTGCCCGCAGGGGCGTTGCTTGCATTGCTGTCCGTATTTATGGTTGATTCAGCTTGGCCTTGCTTGTCGCTATCGGTCTCAATGCTCAGTTTATGGCGCGCGCTTACCACAAGGTATTCTTTGTTGAATTCCTTGCGCGGATGTTTTTCCAATGTAAATGTGCCGCCCGCCGTTAGCCAACGAACATTGCCTTTGGCACGCGAACGGTTGAATTCGGCCGCAAATCCTTGGGCACGCACTTTGGTGCGGGTTTTGCCATCCTCCGCGGTGAGATGGTGGCCGGGATAGTCATAATATTCAACATCTTTGAAGCTATGCGTGCCTTTCGGCATGGGTGTGACCGACATCAAATCGGCGGTCGGGCGTTCAAAATCATAATCGGTCATCGACACTTTGCCGGTGCGCACAGCCTCAGCGGATTTCCATTCAAACACATGGTCTTGGTCGCGCTGGTATTCATCTTCTTTAAAGTGGAACTCCAACTTTTCCGCGCCATGCTCAAACGATTTATGCGCACTGCTGGAATCGGCCAAAACCAACGTGTCTTTGGTCGCGTCATGGGTGAAGAAGTAATAAATTCCTTCTTCTTCCATAAGGCGTGAAATGAACTCAAAATCGCTTTCACGATACTGAACGATATAGACACGCTGGCCATAGGTCGCCGTCGTGCTGTCCTTAATATCGGTCACTTTGGCCTCTTTCAGCACCTGCTTAATCACCTCAAGCGGGGTCATTTCCTGAAAGATGCGGCAATTATTGCCAAGTGTTAAAAACCACAAGGTCGTCCGCATTTCGGCACGATAAAGCGCCTGCCCACCGAACTTGCCTTCATAGGCGCAATGGCTGCAATAGCCCTGCCAATAGCGCGTGTTGCCCTCTTCATCGTCAATTTCAAGGCTCATCCGCTTGCCAACAACATCCGATAATTTGATGTCATGGTCAGGCGAAATAAACTGAATATCTGATTTACCAATCTGGCTTAGACCCTCGTCAACCTCTGCACGCAAAAGCACCATTTTCTTGGCGTCAAGCGGGCCCTTCATACGGACCAAGCGGTTTTCCAGAGCAATGTCTTTATCAGCCATGTAACCCCCTTTTGAAATCGGCGTCGGTCAAATCCTTAGCCTTTTTCTTCAATCAAATTGTTTTCCCGGCGAAGCCGGTCGATAATATTCGGGTGAACGGCCCAGAGGCTGCCTATGACAAGCTCTTCCGGCTTGGACATTTGCATCTCATAAGACGATTCAAAAACTATAAGGCGAACGGGCGTAGGATAATATTCCTCGTCCGAAAGCATCGCCCCAAGATACGCTTCACCCTGCAACAGCCATGTTGTATCGCCGTCGCTGACTAGGATGATACCTGAATGTTCCTCAGACGTCATCACAGATCCCCTAATAATGCGGCGAGGTCGGCGTCCATATCGTCGTCCCCGTCATCTTCATCGTCATCGCCAAAGCCTGACAGCAGATCATCAAGATCCCCGCTATCGTCATCATCTCCAAAATCTAGGTCCAAATCCAACCCGTCGTCGTCATCGCCGCCGCCGAAATCCATATCCAAATCATCATCACCATCGTCATCGCTACCGCCAGCATCAGCACTTGCCGGCGCTGCCGCTTTGCCGCCCTTGGCGGCCGCCGCTTTGGGTTCGGCATTGCCAATCCCAACCGAGGTGCGCGCCTGAATGCGCCCAGCCCCCAATTCGCTTGCACTGTCACCCGACCATATACCAGCCAGTTCACCACCGCCAACCGCTTGGAACGACCCGAGCCGCACCACATTTTGGCCCTGAATGGACAATACCGGCATATAGCCCCGCGCCACAACCTCCGCCGAACTGCGCACCGTTAGCAGCCGCTCGGTGCAGGGCAGCGCCACCTGGTCGCCATATTGGTCTTTCATGTAGTAAAATGGAATGTCATCCAGCGTCATTATGCTACCAAGGCTGATATTTTTGCCCTGCTTGCTAACGGTTTCAGCCAGCAACACTGCGACTAACAACGCCGGATTGGCCATCAAGAAAGTCCGCACACCGGCCTTGGTGTTAAATTCTTCATATTCAAAACGGTCAATCGGATCAGATTTTTTGCCATAAGGCATGCGCAACATAAACCGAGGTGTGGCCAGCCCCAAATAGCGCGCTTCAGGCATTTCGCGCAGCGCGCCCCATGTTTTTTGCACTAGCGGGTGCCGGTCTTCTGGCTTGATACCCATGAAACCAGTCGAAATAGAGGATATGAACGGCGCATCCATATAGGCTGATATCCGCGCCATTCGGGCCAAAATTTCGGCATGTGGCGGCGTTTCTTCCCATGTATACAGCCCCACAACCGCGCTCAGCGGGCCAGCGCTTTCATCGGCGCGTGGGCGTTCAACCAGCATATCAAACAGGCCGGTTTCGGCCATATCTTCAACCCCGGCCAAATCGGCGGCCAATTCCTCGGCGGCCATGTCATAAACAACAACCTCCAAATTCGTGCCGCTTTCCACACGGCGGCCAAGCAAATCAATTGCACGCCATGCTGCTTCTAATGTCTGGAAGTCGGGATGGTGCAAAATGGCTGACATCAGGCCAGATAATGCATTATCAACCGCCGTAATCATCGCATCGGTGCCTTTTTGCGGTGTCGCGGTGATATAGGGGCCGACGATACGCGCGACGATATCTGACGCATCCGAGGCTTCGGCCCGCGGTGTTTTATCCCCAATCAAGCTTTGAAATTCGCTCAGCTTCATATCAGCGGGGGCAGCGCCGCCCTTGCCGCGCTTGGACGATTTTAGCTTATAATCGCCAAATTCTACGCCCCAGCTTTCCAGCTGGCGCACAGCGGATTCAAGGTTTTTGCCCGAAGTCAGGCTACGGCGGATGGAGGACAGTTCGGAGAACACCTCCATATTGTCAAACAATTCATCGGGGTGCAGGTCATCAAGCTCATTCAGATCAATCTCCATCGCCGAGCCATCACTACCAACGGGCAATGTAAGCGTGGTCCGAAAGCGGCTAATAACCGTGTCGAGCGTATCAAAATCAAGCTTGAAGCCCTTGCGCGCGGCCAAATCGGCACCAGTTTCTAATTCGCCCCGGTTCGCACGGCCAGAAAAGTCACCCAGCACCGCAATACGGAATTTACGCCGTGCCCCAGCCTCATGGGTTAAGGCAGGCGCGCTGAGCGAACCGAAATTCGGCTGAAATCCATCTTTTGGCTTGCTCACTTTTTTCTCCTTAGCTGCGGGTATGTCGTCATCATCATCGTTATCGTCATCGCCAAGCAGCGCATCAAGATCACTGTCGTCATCATCGTCATCCGCTAGCAAAGCGTCTAAGTCAGTATCGTCGTCATCATCCGCCAATAGTGCATCTAAATCCGCGTCGTCATCGTCATCATCGTTGTCATCTGCAAGCAGCGCATCAAGATCACTGTCGTCGTCATCGTCATCCGCTAGCAAAGCGTCCAGATCTGCGTCAGCGTCGTCATCATCATCGGCCAGCAGGCTATCTAAGTCATCATCATCCGTCTCACCAAGCAGGCTATCAAGGTCTGTATTATCATCGTCATCACCCAACAACGCATCAAGCCCAGCCTCATCGCCATCGGCAAGCAAATCATCAAGGTCGGGAAGCTCAATGTCATCTTCCAAATTACCGCCCAATTCTTCATAATCGTCTTCGATTAGGGCATCTGGGTCAGGCGCGTCATCATCCTCGGCTAATAGCTGGGCAAGACCATCCTCGTCATCATCGTCCGCCAACAAATCATCCAGCGCGGAGCTGCTATCTTCCTCAATCTCCTCGCTCGCAAAGGCAGCAAGGGCAGACAGCGCATCGGGTGTTACGCTGCCGCTTTCATCATCCAATAGCGCCGCAAGATCAGCATCTGCCTCAAGGGCGTTGATGTCATCATCACCCGCGTCATCGGCGATATCTGCCAGCACATCATCGGTGTCGTCCATCGCGTCATCATCATCGTCCGGCTCGACATCTGCAAGTTCAGCTAGCAAGGCATCATTTGTGTCATCTTCGTCATCTTCTGGCAAATCGGCCGCCATATCTGCAAGCACATCGTCGGTGTCATCCTCTTCCTCTACCTCAGCCTCATCATCGCCATCGTCGGCCATGTCAGCGAGCAGCGAATCCAGGTCGTCATCCGCCAGGTCATCCTCATCCGCACTTTCAACAAGATCAGCCAGCAACGCGTCGGTCTGATTATCGTCCTCATCGTCATCGTCTGGCGTATCGGCAGCCATAGCCGACAACACGTCATCGGTGCCGTCGTTTTCGTCTGCACCATCATCAATATCCGCTGCCATTCCGGCTAGCAGTTCATCCGAACCATCTTCCTCAAGCTCGTCGTCGGGCACATCGCCCGCCATACCGGCCAACAATTCATCAAAGCTGTCGTCGTCAGGATCCTCATCGGGCAATTCGGCAGCCATTCCAGCCAGCAAATCATCCGAATCATCCAGCTCTGGCTCGTCCTCTGGCGCACCCGAAGCTATCCCAGCCAGCAATTCATCCGAACCGTCGTCATCGGCCTCATCTTCAAGCAGGCCTACAGCCATTCCAGCCAGCAAATCATCCGAATCATCCAGCTCTGGCTCGTCCTCAGGCGCACCCGACGCTATCCCAGCCAGCAATTCATCCGAACCGTCGCCATCGGCCTCATCTTCAATCAGGTCCACAGCCATGCCCGCCAATAGCGCCGCCGAGCTGTCATCCTCCGGGGCGTCATCAGGCGCGGCCGAAGCCATTCCGGCAAGCAGTTCGTCCGACCCGTCATCCTCCTCCGACTCTTCGTCCGACACATCCCTCGCCATGCCCGCTAACAGCGCATCT
>Ga0105053_10001975_pt1 | contig 32368 bp, 23 predicted proteins | sample BON01_FD_78093 | JGI IMG/M metagenome (GOLD analysis project Ga0105053, IMG submission 78093) | Freshwater microbial communities from Lake Bonney liftoff mats and glacier meltwater in Antarctica - BON-01 | ecosystem: Environmental > Aquatic > Freshwater > Ice > Glacier meltwater | place: Lake... | reverse complement strand
GTTGCAGAAGCTGAAGCACCTGCTGTTGAAGCGGTTATTGCGGAAGAAGCGCCTGTTGCTGAAGAGGTTGCACCTGCTGCTGAAGAGGTTGTTGCAGAAGCTGCGCCCGAAGCAGAAGAAGCTCCCGCCGAAGAGAAGACTGACGAAGCATAAAATTTCTTTAAGAATATTTTCCAACTTCAGGTGTATTCTATTACATTTGCACTTGAAGCGTGTTTTGATGACAAGACCTGGTGAAGCCCTCGTGGTTTCATCGGGTCTTTTTTAAAATCTTACCTTACAAACGCATTCCAGCACCACACCATACCGCACAAACTATGCAAGCCTTAGACGAGCAATATTACAACCGCCTGAACGAGATCGCAGCAGCCATCCAAGACTCAGAAGACCTGAAGCTTTACCTCGAAGAAGAGGAAGACGAGTATTACAACAACCTGCGCTTGCAGTTTGAACCGATGCTTTCGGAACTGCACCACCAGGTGGCTTCGGCCAATCCGCTTCAACTGGTCACTTTTGAAAAAATGTTGCTGGAAGAACCTTTTGAAGGCTTGTACTTGCCGCGTGTTTTGGGCTTCTCTGTACTCCGGGGAGAAATAAACGACCAATACCGCTATGTGCGCCCCAACGACCATTTCAAGGACATCTTGTTGGCCATTTGCAAAAGCGTACACTTCGACCAGATCAAAAAACGCAGCGGACAAACCATCACCGTTGGTTTTGCCCTGAGCAGCGATATCTGGATTACCAACCTGATGAGCCAGGTGGAAAACAAACGCATCCGCTATTTCCTGCAACAGCAGAAAAATGACCGGTTCCGCGACTTGAAAGACCGGGAAGAAATTTATGCCCGCTATTCCAACCAGTTCCGAAACGAACAGTACCACTCTGCCAATTTCCCCTCAACTTTGGGGGAAATGAAGCCAAACTTCTCCGCATTGCGCCTGTTTTTGCTAAAACGCTTTGAAACGGGAAGCAACAATGAAAGCCTGAAAGACAAAGTGAGCGCCTTCCTGGATAATGCAGCATTTCAAGGCACCGATGAATACGTTGAAATGCTGGCTATGTGCGGCAACTTTATCGACCTGGAACCAGCGGAGCGCCTGGCTTTTGCCACCCATTTTGAGCGTGAAAGGCGTTCATTCCCCGAATTTGACGTGCGCTACCTGGGCTTCCTGCTTTCTCTCTATGAGTCGCCCGGCATCAATGCCATCAACGACGAACGTATGATGGTCACCATCGACAAAGCATGGAAAGACAAAATATCGGACTATTACCGCATCGCAGAGAAGGTGCACAGCCTTGGCTACGTACACCCAGACTGTATTGATGCCGTTCAGGACTTCTACCTTGCCCACAAAGGGCTATCTGTTGAAAGTGAATGCCTGCGCAATTTGATCCTGGTTTACTTTGCGCGCTTGATGGGCGGTCTCACAGAAAACGAATTCACCGATTATTTCGAAATCACCAAAATATTTGGTGTGTACATGAAGATATTCGACAATCAACGCTTTAACCAGGCTGTTGAAAAATTGTCGATGAGCTACATCGAAAAACTGATGCATGTGTTTACCGACAAGCGCGCCAAAGATTATCAGGACGTGAAAAAATTTGTGGCGACCCAGTTTGTAGAATTTGGCTTCCTTTCGGACAAGGAAGTGGTGGAGATGTTCAAGACGCGCCGCAAACGCCGTAAAACAGATGAGGAATAACCCTTGAGTGGGTTGCCCGTCATCGGCTACTTTGCGGCATTGTTCCCTTTTTTCAGGGTGATGGTCGAAGTAGCAGCACGATGCTGGCCTCCAATACTACTTTTGACCTGATTCAAGTCGGTTGCATCAATTTACAACAGAAACGAGTTCTCTATGTCTGTCCTGATATTTTTGATTGTGCTTTATATTTTGCTCGGACTGAGCATGATGAAATTGTTCGAAAAGGCCGGCGTTCCGGGCTGGAAAGCATTGGTTCCAGGTATTGCAGCCGTTGAATGGTGCAAACTGATCGGTCGAAAACCACAATATGCCATTTGGTTCCTCTTCCCCATTGTCAACATATTCATTTATGCGGGCATGGTGATCGATTTGTTGCGCTCTTTCGGCAAGCATAGTTTTTCCCAAGCTTTCCTGGCCGTAGTATTTGCGCCAATTCCATTTTTCATGGCTGGCCGCGACTCAAATGTCACGTACGAAGGCCCAATTCTGGAAAAAGAGCGTGAATTTCACAGACTGCACCATGAGGCCGTGGAAAAAAAGGATGTGCTGGGCTTGAAAAAGCTGGAAGCTCAATATCCCTATTTGAAAAAATCCCAGACCAGGGAATGGACAGAAGCCATCATTTTTGCTGTTTTTGCTGCGGCGTTTATCCGCATGTTTCTGATTGAGGCTTACGTAATCCCAACCTCTTCGATGGAGGGCAGTCTGAAAGTAGGCGACTTTTTGTTCGTCAGCAAGGCACATTACGGCATTCGGACGCCGAAAACAGTGATCCAATTCCCCTTGATGCACAACCGCCTGCCTTTCAATTTGGGCGAATCATACCTGGAATCGCCTTCCCTGCCCTATTACCGCCTGCCTGCCATAGAATCACTCGACCGCAACGAGCCCGTTGTATTTAACTGGCCCGTAGGCGACAGCATCATACTTACGCCGGAACGGAGCTGGGACGTGCTGCAAGTGCGCTTACAAAATGGTGGCAAAATTCCGCCAGGTGAAGAAGTGATTTCACGCCCCTTGGACAAAAAAGACCACTACATCAAACGCTGTGTGGCCGTTGGCGGCGATAGTTTGCAAATACGAGGCGGCCAGTTGTATATCAATGGGCAAGTGGCCCAGAACCCAACCCACATGCAATTTGCCTACAAAGTAACGACCACTGGCGGTTCCTTTAATGCAAAAAAACTGGAAGACTTTGGCATCAGCTTGTATGATGCGATACAAATGCGGGATGGCACCTATTACAATTTGGATGTAGCCCAAGTGGAAAAAGTCAAAGCTTTGGGACTTCAGGTAGAGCGCATGAAACGCTCCTCTGCACCTGGCTACATGTTCCCAAATGACCCTAAGCAGTACACCGATTGGACGGTAGACGACTACGGCCCGCTTTGGGTGCCCGAAAAAGGCGCTACAACGCCACTCACCTTGGCAAATCTGCCATTTTATCGCCGCATCATAGCTGTATACGAAGAAAACAAGCTTGATGTGCGCGCGGGTAAGATCTACATCAACGACCAGGAAGCAAGCTCCTATACCTTCAAAATGAACTACTACTGGATGCAAGGCGACAACCGCCACAATTCAGAGGACTCCCGTTTCTGGGGCTTTGTACCGGAAGATCATATCGTGGGCAAGCCACTGTTTATCTGGTTCAGTACCAAAGGCGGCAGTATCGGCAACGGGATTAATTGGGGGAGGATATTCAAGTCTGCAAGCACGATGTAGAGTTATGAGTTATGAGTTATGAGTTATGAGTTATGAGTTATGAGTTATGAGTTATGAGTTATGAGTTATGAGTTTGCACAGCCTCCTAATCTATTTTGGCCTGAGTTTTCCAGCACTTAGGCATCGAATATCTAGCTTTGCAAAATTAAAACATGGCTAACCGTCATATTGTGAAGGTAAAAAACAGCAGAAATCCCAAATAAAAAAGCCCGCTTTCCTTAGATTTGGAAAGCGGGCTTTTTTATTTGGGAAATAATAATTTCGTATAAACAACCCTGAAAATAGGTGCTGAAAAACCGCATCAAGACAAAGGAACAAATGCCGTGCAAACTCATAACTCATAACTCATAACTCATCACTCATAACTTTCAACGGAGTATTTGCACTTTGTTCGCCACTATTCCCTTTGTCGTTTGCGCCACCACCGTGTACATCCCGGATGGCAAATGCCCAACGTTTAAGGTTGTTGTTTCCGCGGTTAAATTATTCTGCTGTAACACCTGCTGCCCAAAGGCATTCAAAAGTGTGAGGAACAATAGGGCTTCATCACCTTCCAGGGAAACTACGAGTATGTCCTGGGCCGGAGATGGATAGACCAGCATATTTTGGCCCGAATTGACAGGTTTTTTGATAGCATTTCGATTCTTGAGCCTTTCCAAGGGGATTTCAAGGGTAATGGGCTCGCCAGTAGTCGAGCTCCCATCGGCCAGCATGAGTGTGGGGTTTACGGTAATGGCGGGGCGGCCATTTTGACCACCTACGTCAACTATATCAATAATGATGAATTCAAGTGTAGCGACAACCCCATATCCACTTGCTGGTTTTCCATTGGTGCGGGAATAGGCCGTTTCAAACCTGCCCTGGGAGGGTCTTTGTGCCAGGTGTATGTTGGGTGCATTGAGGCTGATCCATGCGTTGTCGTAAAAGGTCATGGAAAATGCTGAATCTATTATCGTGGGGCTAAGACTCATATCAAAAGTGTATCCGTACACATCTATGGCCGGAACAGCGCTATTTCCAAGCGACACCTTGATTTGCACCAAATCTTCATTATCTGGGTCTGGGGGCAATAAATCAAGGAAGAAAGGAAGACCTTTGCCAATATTGAAGGATTTTGGTAGCAGGTTGTTCGCCCTGTTGTAATTTGCTTCAATACCGTTGATGTCAGCCGCGTTGACAATGCCATCGCCATCGGCGTCACTAAACTTAAGATCTACCGGAAGTTCATTGAACGGATTGCTCCAATTGCTGGAATACTGCCCGTACCAGCTAATATCCCCATCAATCCGGGAGCTGCCTTCCTGCCCCAGGATATAGCCCAATGGCAAAATATCCTTATTGTTGGTGATGCCATCTGCGTTGACATCACCTGGCCAGGCACAAGCTGCGACGCAAAACGGTGGGTCTGTGGCGGTGATTTCAACGACACCCATATATATCTTTACAGTGCTGCACATTCCATTTGGCGCGCAGTACAACAAGACATAGTCATCGTTGCCTGTGTAATCTGCTTCAGGCGTGTACACAACCAGATTATTCCCCGAAACACTTTGTCCGTTGATGGTTTGCACGGTAAATCCGGGAAAAATTTCCAAGGCGCCGTGGTCGGGCAGCTCAATTGCAGCAAAGCTGAAATTTATAAAAGGGATTTCATATCGTTGCACAAATGGGGTCTCCTTCGGCGTGATCAATTGATACACGAAAGCAGCGGGCGGCGCTAAATTATCGACGACGACCGTTACAATGGCCGTTTCAAGCGCAGGCGCCGAAGCATTGCCAATTTTGTAGGAAAACGTTGCAACGCCGGAAAAGCCAGCATTTGGCGTAAAGGTTACATTGCCTACACCATTGGTGTTGCTGATGGTGCCGGGGAAGTTGCTGGGTGTCGACCAACTCCTCACGGCCAAATTGCCAATGTCGTTACCCCTGACATTGAAGGTGATGGACTGATTCATCGGCGTAAACCGCACATCGTCCATGGCCATTGTGTTGGGAGTTTGCACACTGAAAACCTTTGCATGAAAGGTCTTGAAATAGTCTTGGTTGTTGACCGTGGCTTTTAAAACAAATTGGTCGGAACCAAAAAACTCCGTCGTTGGTGTGTACCAAAAAGAGGTTCCACCATTCATTGTAACAATGCCGTGTGTCGGGGCTTGGAACATGGTGTACCCTTGATACGTGAGCGGGACACGAACTGCCTGATTTCTATTGGTGAAAATAAGCAGAGAATCTGTGTTGGGCAATCCCGTATGCACTCCAATATGTATAGAAGATGTCTGACAAGTATTGAGGGCATCACAAACGGTGTAATTCAGGTGGGCAACGCCAAGAAAACCAGGTTTGGGCGTGAAAATGATTTCATTATCGCTATTCACCCATGCCGTACCATTGTTCACCAATGGCAATGCAGCAATACTCAGTGGTCCCCAGGCACCACTGTCATTGGCCAACGCAGCAATTGTAACGGGAGTACTGAGTTCGGTTGTTGCAAAATCTTCCTGCGCTTTTAACAAAGATGGCATGACCGACACCCTAAAACTGCGATAAATGAGGTAAGGATAGGTGCTGATATAACTGTATTCCAACAAGAAAGAATCTACCCCTATGAATCCAGGATCAGGGGTATATTGTATTTTGTAGACATAGGGACTTCCAGAGCCGCCCTGAGCGATTACACTAATGTTCACATCGCCATGCTTGGACAAAGGACTTGCGAGGTTGACATCTAGGTTAATGCCAGAAACCGTGTCAGTAACTGCAGTATTGACTGCCGTAAGCAGATTTTTGTAGGGGCTTCGCTGCTGGCCATACAAATTAGGCACAACAAACAGGAGGGCGAACGAAATACAACTTAGTAATCGAAACAGTCTATGAGCCATGAGCGCAACGGTTTGTGAAAACTCAAAAAATAAGCGGCATTAGTTTATCTGGAGGTTAACGCTAACTTTATCTTGAAAATCCTTCTTCGGGAAAAACTGTCCAAAAGTACACAATTATTCAGGGCTTGAGAACCGCTGCAACTAAAAAAATACCTTTGTGAAAAATAGAGGACAAAATTTATCTCCTTTTTTGCGTGCTACTAGTACAATTATACTACAAAACAATGTCAAAATCTACACAACAAGGCAAGGTTGGCACCGAACAATATTCCAACAAGATTTTCCAGACACTAGCTTGTTTGGACGAGCCAACTCGGAAGCGCTTTTCCAAATACCTCCGCTCTCCCTACTTTGTCCAAAGCAAACCGCTTTTGACCCTATGCGAATCGCTTTCCAGGGAAATTGAAAAGGGTAATTCAGGTTTTAACCGGCAAAAAATATGGGAGAAACTTTTTCCTGAAACAAGCTATGACGATGTAAATTTCAGAAAATGTTGTTCGGATCTTCTCAAGCACACCAAGGATTTTATGGCCTTTGAGCTGCTGATTGATCATCCTGGCCGTAAATCTATTGGCACACTGGAGTTTGTGGTTGAGCATAAGGTTGAACCATTGTATAAAAATTCATTGCGCGAAGCAAAAGAAGCTTCGGATGAACCACAATACAGATCGCTAAACCATTTCAAGTCACGCTACACTATTGAACGCCATTATTTTACAATGATGGACTATGGTGTAAGGGTAGATACGAGAGCGAATTTGGAAGAAATTTCAAACAACCTAGACCTCTTTTATTGGATTGAAAAACTAAAGATTTGTAGTTCTGCATTAAGTCAGCAACGGACAGGTAATCAGCAATATGACATTAAATTTGGAAGCGATATTATTTCATTTTTGAGCAATTTCAACCTTGACGAAATTCCAGAATTGGCAATTTATTATTACTCATTTTTAACCTTAAAGGAAAAGGATAATGTAGAGCATTATTATAAATTAAGAAAATTATTGGATCAATATGGCAAGCTGATCCCACAAAAGGATGCCATTGAGTTGATTGACGCTGCATTGCATTACTGTACGGGGAAAATGAATAAGGGAAGCTTGGAATTCCATCAAGAATTTTTTGATTTATTTGAAGATGCTTTAAAAAAAGAAGTTTTTTTTGTCAAAGGTGAATTAGCAGTTTGGCGTTTCAATAACATGATCGCCGCTGCACTGCGCCTGGGAAAAATTGAATGGGCAGAAAAGTTTACCAGAACCTACTACGTTTATTTACCTCAAGAGACACGTGAAAACACTTATTCATTTAACCTTGCAAGAGTTTATCGTTTTCAAGGTAAATATGAAATGGTTTTGGAGCTACTTCAAAACGTTGACTATAAAGACATTGGTTATAATCTCATTAGCAAAATGATGATGCTCATCACCTACTTTGAGCTCCAAGAATTCGACACCTTGCTCTCTTTCACCGAATCCTTCAAAACCTTCCTCACCCGCCACAAAAACATCCCACCCCAGCGCCGCCAAGGCTACCTCAACCTCATCAAATATACCCGCAAGCTCATCCGGCTAAACCAGCACGATAAAGCCGCTGTCGCCAAGCTCCGCGATGAAATAAGCCTTGGAAGGGCTGGCATCATAAACCATGAATGGCTGTTGGAAAAACTGCGCTAAAATGACATGAGCCGCTCCGAAAACTCGGAACGGCTCATGTGTATCAAACTGACAATCAAGCCAGTAACTGCTTAGTTGAAAATGTAACGGATGCCGAATTGCGCCGCCCAGGTATCGAACTGGGTTCTGCTCTCCGCAATGGAACTGGTCAATAATTTGGTGTTGGCACCTGTACCAGTAGTGGCCATTTTGTACTTCGGCACACCGTCAGGCGTAACGGCAGAGAAATTCAATGGACGGTCGTTCACCAGGTTGTTGCCCAGGCCCCACTCTGTGTCGAGCAGGTTTGCCGCGTTCAGGATGTCGGCACGCAACTGGATGGTGTTGCGTTTGCCACCAATCTTGATGAAAAACTCCTGTGTCACTGAGAAATCAAAACGGTTCAGGATCGGGAACAAAGCACCATTGCGCTCTGCATACTGGCCACGACGGGTTTTCAGGTAATCGTCCTGCTCGATGAATGCATCAAACGCAGCAGCTTGTTCTGCTGGCGTAAAGGTTACGCCATTGACCGTCAATGGATCAAAAACCAAATCAGTGGCAGCGTTTGGCACAAACAACAAGTCGTTGTTGCTTACCCGGTCACCATTCATATCGCCTCCATAAGAGTACGTGTAACGGGAAGTATTGATACCGATGCTAGAGTTGAAGCCGCGGCGTTCGCCAACATAGCCCAAGGTAATAGCAGTAGCACCACCGAAATTGCCGCCATATTCGAAGCGGTAGCCCAACATACCTACTGTGCGGCCAGGAGCGTCCTGGTCGGCAAAAGCCAGATCAAGGTTGTTGTTGCCATTTACGGAACGAGCTGATGTCCAAGAACCGGAAGCAATAGAACCAGCACTCATCAGGTCTTTTGCCTCACTGAAGGTGTGGGCAACCATGCCAAATAAGCCTTTTTTGTTCGGGTATTCCAACTTCAGGGTAGCAGCTTGGTAGTAACCTTCATTGGTGGTGGTCATTACAGCAGCACGAGAAACATTGTCGTTGATACGGATTGCATTATCCTGATTGCCGCCGCCGGAGACTCCAGAAGCCAAGAAGCGCGGGCGTGCATCAGGGCCTGCAAAATTGCGTGTGGCAGGCTCCATGTTCGCGTCAAAGTACTGGAGTGCATTTACGTTGCGGTTGTACATCACTTCTACCGTGGCAACAAAGCCCAGTGGCAACTTTTGGTCGATGGCCAGGTTGTTTTTCCAAACCTGTGGGAACCTGTAGTTGTTGTCTGTCGCAGCAATATCAAATGTAGATGGCAGCGTTGGTGTAGCAGGAATGAAAACATTGGTCTGCGGTGTGAATTTGTACGGCAGGGCAGCGTTGCCAGAAACATCGATAAAGCCTGTGAGCACACCGTTGTTGCCAATGGTATTGGACACCCATACATACGGTGGACGGCCCGTGAAGATGCCTGAACCACCCCGTACTTGTGTTTTCTTTTTACCCTTTACGTCCCAGTTGAAACCCAAACGCGGCTCCAACAAAAGCTTTGGGTCTGGCAATTTACCTGTTTTAACTTCGTAGCCGAGATTTCCCTCATTATCAACATAGTTTAATGCGTCCACTGCTGGATTGGCAAGACCTGTTTCTTGAAAAACAATGACACCGGCACGGATGCCGTAAGAAAGGCGCAGGCGCTTGTTGACTTGGAATTCATCCTGGCCGTAGATGCTGAAACGGTTCAATTTTAAGGTTTGCAGGGGTTCTACAGCGCCTGGCAAAGCAGAATAACGGAACTGGAAACGGTTGTAAGGCACCGTTGTGGAATTCACATTGGGGTTGTCGAGTGCATCGTTGGCCGCTGCATAAAACTGCGCCAGTGAATCGAATATATATACGCCGTTGGCACCTGGGAAAAACAGGTTGTCGGAAGTGTAGTGCTCATATTTCGCGCCGATGGTATAGGTATGGCGGTCGCGATAAATAGAGAGGTTGTTCGTAGCCTGGAAAGTGCCATAGCTCAACTTGTTGCTCGGCGTGAATGGATCGAAACCAAATGAAATGTAGGTATTCGCACCCTCTTTAATGTCGACCGTTGGAAAAAAGGCACCCTTGTATTGACGGTCTTCATTTTGGTAATCATAGCTCACCAAAAATGAGTTGTGCACGCGATCATTGATGGTAGAGTTCAATTCCATTGCCGCAGAACGGGTATTATCACCGATGATGTAGCCAGCATTTTGGTATGACATGGCAAAATTATTGGTACGCCGATTGCCAAATCCAAGCGATTGGCTGTTGCTGATCAACACATCGGAAGTAGAATTGTGGTGTGCATAGCGCAGCGTCAACTTGTTGTTTGTGTTCAGGTTGTAATCAAGGCGCAGCAGGAATTTATCGCTCTTGTTTTCGTTGTCGTAGTCTTCAAACGGACCCGTTTCGTAACGGTACTTGTCGCGCAGGAAGGTACTCAAGTCAACCAGATCCTGGTATTTCACCCGTGTTACATTCGAGGCACCCGCATCCAAGGGGCTGCCAGCAGCAACAAAAGTGGTGGCAGGAGAAGTGTTGCGTACAATCTCGCCATTCACAAAGAAGAACAGCTTATTCTTGATGATTGGACCACCGATGCTCAGGCCATACACCTGCTCCTGGAATTTGCCAACATTGGGTTTGTCGTTGCCAATTTTTCTACCGTTAAAAATACCGGTCGTGTCAGCTTTGCGCAAGGAAGTAAAGGCCGTTCCAGTGAAGCTATTTGTACCAGAACGCGTAACCGCATTCATACCTGTACCGACAAAGTCAGACTGGCGCACATCAAAAGGCGCGATGTTCACTTGCAGCTCTTCAATGGCATCCAAAGAAATAGCGGTAGAGCCCGTACGGCCACCAGCTTGAGCATCAGAGCCAAGGCCGAAACCGTTGTTGAACTGAGAGCCGTCAATGGTAAAGTTGTTCAAGCGCGAATCTTGTGCGCCAAATGAATTACCGTTACCATTTGGATTGTACTTGGTAATGGAGTTGATGGTACGGCTGCCTACGGTTGGAATGCTGGCCAGTTGATTGCGGCTGAAGGTCGTTGCAGCGCCCGTGCGATCATTACTAAAAATATCGCTTCGGCTAGCAACAACGGTTACCTCACCAAGGGTGGTGCCAGCCTCTTCCAAGCTAAAATCAACATTGGCTGCTGTACCCAGGCTGGTGTAAATACCATCACGGGTGCTGGGCTCGTAACCAGTGTACGTCACCACAATGGAAAATGGGCCGCCAACCCTAACTGCGGGCAAAATGTAGCGGCCAGAGGCATTTGTCGCCGTACCATAACGGGTTCCGGAAGCAACGTGGGTTGCGACAACCGTGGCACCAATAAGTGGCGCGCCACTTTTGTCCGACACAGTTCCCGATACAGATGAGGTGGTAACTTGTGCAAAAACGCTCAAGCCGCACAATAAAAACGCCACTAAAAAAAGCGCTTTTCCTGCTGACTTGTACAGTGTAAAATGGTTCATACTTAAGAATGGATTTAGTGAAAAATTAAAGGAATTACGGGGCAAAATTAGGGAAGTAAAGTTAATTGCCTATTAAGTTTTGCACAGAAACTCCGTTTGTTCCGGTGTGAAAATAAGTTAAGAGGGCTAAATTCAGCGTCGAAATTTGAATGCCTGGCCTTTACATTGCTAGGGCCATGCTTTTTCTTTACTTTTGAGCCTGCATATTTTCACAAAACAGACAAATTGGAACATACAACCATGAAAAAAACAAGTCTTACCCTCCTCCTTTCCCTGGTCATGCTCAGTGCTGCCAGCGCACAAGTTGTCATCACCGAAATCATGTACAACCCGCCGGAAAGCGGCACTGATTCGCTGGAGTACCTCGAACTGCACAACAACTCAAATGCCGCAGTCAATATTTCCGGCTGGAACTTTACCCAAGGCATTGAGCACATCTTCCCTGCAGGTACCATCATGCCGGCAGGCGGCTATATCAGCCTTGCAAAAAGCGCCAACGCATTCCAACTCGTTTTTGGTTTCGCCCCAACTGTTTGGACCAATGGCGCGCTCACCAACAGCCCCGGCGAAGATATTGAGCTGCGCGACGCCAATTCCAATGTCATTGATTTTGTAGATTATCTGAATGCAGCACCTTGGCCACTTGAAGCCAATGGTATGGGCAGCTCCCTGGTGCTTTGCGATTTCAATGGTGACAACGCAGTAGCCACCAACTGGATCGCAGCAACCACCGGCACCGGTGTTATGGTCAATGGAAGAGAAGTTAAAGGCAATCCTGGCGCAGCCTCCGGATGCAGCAACCCAGGCATTATTTCTGCCACAGCCGACAATGTATTTGTTTCAAGCGGCCAGACCAAAGTGTTTGATGTACTGAGCAACGACCTTTTCCTGGGCACCGTCACATCCATGATTATCATGACGCCTCCGACACAAGGCAGCGCAACGGTGGTCGGCAATAAAATTTCCTACGCCTCCAACCAGGGCTATTGCGGAACGGATCAGCTGGAATACAAAGTGTGCAACGCAACCTCTTGCGGAACCGCCATCGTTACCATTGATGTGCGTTGCTACCCTACCCAGAGCATCGCCTCCATGACTACGGAAAATGTTGATGGCGTGGCCGATGCCTTGAACCAGACCTGCTCCTTGCAAGGCGTCGTGTATGGTGTAAACCTGCGCCCGGTTACAGGGGCAAACCCAAGCCTTTTATTCACTTTGATCGATGCACAAGGAAACGGCATTTCCGTGTCGTCCTTGAATGGCCAATATGGGTACACCGTACAAGAAAAGGACAATATAACCGTGCGCGGCATCATCACACAGTTCAATGGTATGACGGAGATTCAACCCGATACCATTATCAAAAATTCTTCGAACAATACACTTGTAACCCCAACACCAGTCGTGACCCATTCAGAAGGAACCGAATCCAAACTCATAAAAATCAACAACTTACACCTTGTTGACAATGCAGAATGGACTACTGGAATGGGCACCAGCGGCTTCAATGTACACGCTGTTTCTGACGACCATCCGAATGACACCATATTGATTCGCATCGATCGGGATGTAGAAACCTACAATGCTCCTGTACCACCGCAACCTTTCAACCTGACGGGGCTTGGCGGGCAATTTGATGGAACCAGTCCATACACTTCCGGTTATCAAATATTGCCACGCTACAACCCCGATATCATTACACTGGTGGGTACCGTTATTGTCGATTATAATGCAGAAATAACCCTCTCACCCAACCCTGTCAGCAATATCCTAACGATTGATATGCAAACTTCCTTCGACCAGGTCACGATTATGAGTGCGCTGGGCCGCAAGGTGAAGACACTGATTAATCCTGATAATGTCCACCAGGTAGATGTGTCGCTCTTGCCTGTCGGCACCTATTTCGTGCGGTTTGAGAAAGGCAATGCAGTTTGGACCACGCCGTTTGTGAAAATATAAAGATGAAAAAAATCGTCGTGCTTACGGGTGCCGGCATCTCTGCGGAGAGCGGCATCAAGACCTTCCGGGACAGCGATGGCCTCTGGGAAAACCACCGTATTGAGGACGTGGCTACTCCGGAAGGTTGGGAGCATGACCCCACACTGGTGCTTAATTTTTATAATCGGCGCCGCGCCCAATTAATGTCCGTATCGCCAAATGATGGCCATCGGGCCCTTGCTGATTTGGAGCAGGACTATGAAGTAGAAGTGATTACGCAAAATGTAGATGACCTGCACGAAAGGGCTGGCAGCACCCGCGTACTGCACTTGCATGGTGAATTGAGAAAGGTACGCTCTTCTCGATTCGAAGAGCTTATTTACCCATGGGATAAAGATCTGAATATGGGGGATTTATGTGCGCGCGGACATCAAATGCGGCCTCATATCGTGTGGTTTGGCGAAGCGGTGCCTATGCTTGAAAAAGCGGCGGCGCTCGCCGAAAAAGCGGATATTTTTTTGATTGTCGGCACCTCATTACAGGTTTACCCGGCAGCCGGGCTGATGCGCTACGCACCGCCGCATATTCCTTTTTATTTCGTAGATCCGAAGCCGCAGCTTTCCTGGGAACTGGAGCAGTTGCCCAATTTGACGGTCATTGCGGAGCCTGCATCTACGGGGGTGAAAAAGGTGGTGGAGTTGCTGCGTAATTCAAAATAAGTGCCCCATTAATCGAAATGCTTGCCATGAAGCCCCTCAAGGCAGATACCTGAACTCAGTGTTTCAAACGATGCCTATGCGCAGCGCCAACCTGAAACCATGAAACCATGAAACCTGAAACCATGAAACCAACCTTCTATGCAAATAAGGACGCGCCTAACCCTCCTTTTTCTACTACTCTCTGCCTGCATCCTCGCAGCAGTGCTGTTTGGGGTGCATTGGTTGTTCAAGAAAAATACGGAAGAAACCTTTTTTCAAGGTTTAGATTCTAAAATTGAGCTGACGGCGCAAACGGTGTTGACAAATGAAAACGCCCTGCGCCCTTTGGCCCATGACTGGATCGCACCAGAAGGGGACACCTTGCCTTTCCGGGAGAACATTACCGTTTTTGACAATTCCTATACCAGGGTATTTTCAATGCGCCTTGGAGCGGTACCGGTTTCCTTCAACGACTTGGAGGAAATTTACCAAAAAGGAGAAACGCGCTTTAAACATTTCAACCTGCTTGCACTTGGAAAAAAAATCAATACCCAAGCAGCACAGTACGTCGTCGTGGCAGAAGGTTATTGCGACCCTGTAGAAGTTGAAAACCTGCGCAACATTTTGATTTACAGCTTTTTGATCGGTATGGTACTGGTTGCCCTTTCTGGCTGGTATTACGCGGGCAAGGTATTGCAGCCCATGTCTCAAATCGTCAATGAAGTTGAAAGAATCCAACCGAGCGACCTCAGTCGGCGTGTAGCCACGAGCGGCAGCCACGATGAGCTGGCGCGCATGGCAGAGACATTCAACAACTTGCTGGATCGAGTGGAACAGGCATTTCAAATGCAGCGCATGTTTGTCTCCAATGTTTCCCATGAATTAAAAAACCCGCTCACGGCCATCCGAGCACAACTGGATGTGACGCTACAGCGCGAGCGCGCGCCGGAAGCCTACCGAAAAGCGCTGCAAAGTGTGTTGGAAGACATCACAGATTTAACCGAGACAGAACAAAAACTGCTGCAACTTGCCAGGCTTTACAACAGTCCGCAAAACATTGAGTTCTCCCCTACCCGATTGGATGAATTGCTTTGGCAGGCTGTTGAACAGCTAAAAAAACAACATCCTGATTACCAGTCCAGCATCGAATTTGGTGAAATGCCCGAAACTGAAGAAGGGCTGTTGATCTCTGGTAGTGAACCTCTACTGCGCCTCGCCCTGCTCAACCTAATGAACAATGCCTGCAAATATTCCCCCGACAAATCGGTTCGTATCCACGCTATTTTCAAACCTAATGGAGCACACATAATTGAGGTGATCGATAACGGCCCTGGTATCCCGGAAGCTGAACATGCGCTGATCTTTGAACCTTTCTACCGCAGTGCCCGGCACCTGACGGTCAAAGGCACCGGTATTGGCCTTTCACTGGTAAAAAGCATCCTAACCCTGCATCAGATCGAACTTTCCGTCGAAAATCCCAGTAATGGCGGCACTGTTTTTCGCCTCATTTTTCCCTAAGCGGGTTACCTTGGCCGCTCAAATTATTACGACTCACCACCAATTTGCTCAACAAATACACACATGAAGCATATATCGCTCGTACTTTTTAGCATCTGTCTGTTCATTTCAAACGCCTGCAATGCCCAGCAATCCACCCTTGAAATTCATTTGGGAAATGGCAAAGTGGTACAATTGCTCGATTCTTCAGATGCCTCTAAATCCATAACCCACGATCAAATAGACGGCTTTTTTGAAAAAGTAACCGCTGGCGAGATGTCCATTCAAATGAAAAAAGCGCTTCAAGCAGGTCAAACCCGGGAAAGCCTTTTGCCCGAATACGTTGCATTCCTTAAAACCGACGTCGCTGATTTTAGCGCCGATGATGTCAAGTTTTTGACCTCCGTGGTCCAGAAAATGTACAAAACGGTGAGTGAAGTAGGTACTGGCATCTTCCCGGACACCCTCAAACTCATCAAAACCAAAGGCCGACACTATGGCGACGGGGTTTGGTACACCCGAGAAAATTGCATTATAATACCCGCCGACGAGCTGGCATCCCGGAAAACCAGTCCTTTTACCGCCACGATGTATCACGAGCTTTTCCACGTTTACTCGCGCCTCAATCCAGCGAAAAGTGCCGCCCTTTACAAGCTCATCGGTTTTGAATCCGTTGGTTATGAAAACCTGACAGTGCCGCCAGCCTTGGCCGAACGCGTATTTTTCAATCCCGACGGCGTTGATTTTGCGCAAAAAATCAGCCTGGCACAAAAAGACAATACAACGATTTACGCCGTGCCCGTGATTTATGGCAACCGTGTTGGCTACAAAGAAGGCAACTATGAATTCTTCGGCTACCTTGAATTCAACCTATATCAAATTGAAAAAAAAGAGGATGGCAAGTGGCACGTCAAGGTAAAGGATGATGGTTTAAGCAGTACACTCAATATGGACAGCCAGCCTGATTTTTTTGCCCAGATCAAGGACAACACTGGCTATATCATTCACCCCGACGAGGTGATGGCCGACAATTTTTCTTTCATCATGCAGGAGCACAATGGTTCTAAGGTTACGATGAAATTTTCGCCCGCGGGGAAGAAGTTGTTGCTGGATGTGGAGGCGATTATTAAGCAGGGTAATTAAAGGCTCATTAAAATCCCCTGCCGCCGCGGTTAGAACCACCAGTATTCGGATTGCCCGCCGGGCTTTCGGTATCAGTCTCACCCGGGCCTCTCTCATTATTGTCCATAAAGCGCCACGAAATCCCGAAGCGCAAGCCGCCGAATGGTTGAGGGTAACGCGCTGTTTGGTAAAATACCTTGGTTTTATCGAACCAGGTATTGCAGTTCTCGTAGCGAATGGTGAATCGAAAAGACTGCACTTTGAAAGCCAGGAACACATCGGCCCAAGGGTAAGGTTTTTGGCTTATGCTGTCCTGCAAATGGAACTGGCCAACAAGCGGGTGGTAGCCATCGGGCTGGAACTCGCTGTTCATGCGAAAATCTACACCTGCGCTAAACAGCATACGTTTTTTGAAGATTTTACCAGAAACATACAGGCTGTTTTTTGTAAACCATTTTGGCAACCGCAGCACATCGCTGCGATTGGCTTGTTGGATGGCTACCGTATTGTCGAGGTGCAACCAACCCAGCTTCACATTTTCAACCACCACCAGCTGTAGCACTTGCAAAGGCGAGCCTGTTTGCTGGGGCGTGCTGTTTTGGTCGAAATACAGGTAGTTGTTTATCAAGGTGGTACGCGCTGTGGCTTCGAAGCCTATCAGCGGCAAGGCATAAGAAGCCGACAGTGTATTCTCCACTGGTTTGGCGAAATCATTGTTCCAAACCTCACGTTTACTCACAAAAAGACGCTGCTGAAACATGCTCGGCGGCCGGCGTTGGCTGAGCAGGCTTGCCCGCAACTGTCCCGCTTTACCCAGGCCCAGGGCAATGGATCCTTGCAATTGGTATTCGCCGATATTGGTCAGTAAGCCCAAGGCTGCATTGGCCGAAAACTGGAAGCGTTCTGATGGGCTGAATTTCAAATTTCCCGTAAAAAATAGGTTGGAAAAAGTATAGGATACTGGCTCTTGATTCACCCTGAAAAAGGAATGCGCCAAGCCGATGGCCAGCAAATCAGAGGGTGTACCAGGCTTTTTTGCTTTAAAAGTGTTGATCGTGAAAGTATTGTCGTATCGGTTAACTACTGCAAAATTCCGTATGCCGCGCTCGTCTACCAGGAAATTTTCAAAATAGGCCGCATCATCCCCGAGGCCTTTTAACGTGTCGCCATCCGAGAACTTGTAGCGCATTTTTCCCCATTCAAAGGTATGGGTGGCACGTAAGGCGCGTTTGCCCACTGCTGCTCCTGCAAAACGGAAGTGCTGGGTCAAGTGCAGCGACTGATCGTCGTATCGCGTAAAGGCGCGGCCTTCCGGGAGATTGATGGCAGCAGCCAGCGGGCCTTGAAATTGTTCCCCTAAAAAAACGGTGTCAGACACGATGCCGCCATTTTCCTGTTGCCGGATCACATTCTTTGTAAAGATCAGGAAGGCGTCGTAGCGTTTGCCTCTCGGCACCCAAAGTCCAGCAGAGAGCGCATTGTGCCTATCCCGCTGGTAATTAAATTGTCCCAGGTTATTGATAGAGCGATAATCCACCGAAAAATTCGTGCCATCGCTGAACGTGCGCGCAAATCGTGCATCGAGCAATGCTTCCAGGTTGTTCCTGCCCTGGGAAAAAGTTGCCTCACTGAAGGAGCGCGTATTTCGGTAAAACCGCAAATCGCGGGACTTCAAGGTATACAAATCGAAGGCATGGATGCCGAAATCAAACCCTTGTTGGGGCGCCACTTCATACAGCAATGGCCGGGCAGAGCTTCCTAAATTGCCGATTGTTCCATAATCAATCAACGTCCGTCGGGCAGGATTGTACATTCGAAACGCAGCATCTGGCAATGTGTCTGCAACGGCCTCGCTTTTCTCTGGTGTCAGGGCAAAGGTGAACAACAGCGGTTCGTCGCTCACAGCGACTTTCCGGGTGGTGCTGCTGGCGGCAGTTGGTCCTTGTTGGCCTGGGGGAAGGGGCTCTTGTGCCACCAAAGGACTGGATATCAACGACACCAACAAGACAATCCCCAAGCGAAATACTTGAAGGAAACAGGTTATTGTCCGTATGATTTTCTTGAATGCCATGTTGCCAGAACGACAAAAATACAGCGAACGATGCCTTTACACGTGGCAATCGTTCGCTGCATTAATTATTACACCCAGCTGGGCAGTTATTTGATCAATTTAGGATTCATACCCATATTCGAAAATCCGCCGTCGTGGTAAAGGTTTTGCATGGTGACGAAGCGGGTAAGGTCGCTGAAAAGTGCCACGCAATAGTTGGCGCAATCTTCTGCCGGTGCATTTCCGAGCGGCGACATTTTGTCGGCGTAGTCAAAGAAATCGAGGAAACCTTTTACGCCCTTGCCTGCGGTTGTCATGGTCGGCGATTGGCTGATGGTGTTCACGCGCACTTTTTTAGCATCTCCGTAGTGGTAGCCAAAACTGCGGGCAAAAGATTCCAGCAAAGACTTGGATTCAGCCATTTCAGAATAATCGGGAAATACCCGTTGTGCCGCAATATAGGTAAGTCCCACGATGCTGCCCCAATCGCTGATGGCATCCATTTTCCACATGGTTTGCATCATTTTATGGAAAGAAATGGCGCTGACATCGAATGTCTTTTGCATCCAATCGTAGTTGAGGTCGGTGTAGGCTTTGCCTTTGCGCACGTTCACCGACATGCCGATGGAGTGCAGCACAAAATCGACTTTGCCGCCAAAATGCTCCATGCTTTTTTGAAACAGGTTTTGCATGTCTTCCAGTGAAGTAGCATCGGCGCCAATTACCGGGGCATTGCATTTTTCAGCCAGCACATTGATTTCTCCCATGCGCATCGCCACCGGGGCATTGGTCAGCACAATTTGTGCGCCTTCTTCCACGCAGCGTTCGGCTACTTTCCAGGCGATACTTTGGCTGTCCAAAGCGCCAAAAATGATTCCTTTTTTTCCAGCGAGAATATTTCCCATAAATTTCGAGTGTGCCAAAACCCCAGTTTCAGCAAGTTGATTTGATTGTTTTGCCCAGAAATTGAAAAAGGGCTTGCCGGAGCTGGGGCTCGACGTTTTTTGTATGGCGCGAAGATAATCGACTTTTGGGTAATGTTGGCTGTTGGCCGTTAGCTGTTGGCTGTTGGCCGTTGGCTGTTGGCTGTTGGCTGTTGGCTGTTGGCCGTTGGCTGTTGGCTGCACATCCGAGTAGTTCTATCTTGGCATTGAGTTTCAGTACCCAAAATCATTGTCACTGTTTTTGGCTTCAGGTGCTGAAAATTATTACCAAATGCAACGTTCAATGTTGTGCCGCCAACAGCCAATAGCCAATAGCCTCTAGCGCCTTTGCTGTATCGCCGCACGCGACTGCTTTGCCCTGTCGTAGCTGGGATCGAGCTGGAGTGCTTGATCCACATCTACTAAAGCTTCCTGGTACGCGCTTATCTTGAGGTAACCATTGGCACGGTTGACCAGAATCATTGGCTTGATGCCCGCTGTGGAAATGTTGAGCGCCGCAGAATTGTCGGCAATGGATTCATTAAATTTTTGTTGGTTGTAGTACAGTAGCCCGCGGTTAACCAATGCTTCCACATAGTTGGGATTCAGTTCAATAGCCTTGCTGTAATCGCTGATGGCTTGGGCTGCGTTCCCGGTGCGGTCGTTTGTGAAAGCCCTGAAATACCAGGTTTCTGGCGATTTTGGTTCCAATTCAAGGCTTTTAGTAAGATCGGGCAGGGCTTCAGAGAACCGGCTAAGCATCGCCAGACATTTCCCACGGTTGAAAAAGAGCTTTGGTGTAACGATGCCCGCTTCCACTGCGTTGGTAAAATCATCCAAGGCTTCCGGGATTTTGTTCACGTTGAGGTATGCTTGTCCGCGGCCGTTGTAGACTTCCACGTATGTTTTGTCCAATTCGAGTGCCTTGGAGTAGTGGGTAATGCTTTTTTCAAATTGGGTTGCCAGCAATTCACTGTATCCCAGGTTGCACTGACAAAGGGCCGCATCGGGTGTTTTGTCCACGCAGTTTTTGAACAAAGCGGTACCGTCTTTCCAGACCATGGATTGGTGCATGGTTTGGAAAGCAAAAAACACAACAAAGGCAGACAATAGTCCGTAGCGGACAATAGGAGCTTTTATTTTCTCCACCAAAAGCATGAGCAATAAGAAAATGCCAAGACTGGGCAGGTAGGCATATCGGTCGTTGCGCATTTCGGCCGTGCCCACTGACACGATGGGCAACATGAGGCATAAGGGCAATACGTACATACCAAAGCCCAAGATGATTTCACGGTGTTTGTTCCAGTTTTTGATGATCCACCAGGCTAGTACAATCAATGCTGGCAACGCCAGGTAGTAATCGGCCCGCCAGGCACCATCCAACTTGGAAAAGGGATATAAAATGCTGAATCCTAAGGGCAATAGCAATTTAACCGGATAAAAAAACAGGGTCTGGCTGATCATAAAAACACGGTCTACCACCGAGAACGTGGCCATTCCTCCCACGTTGTGGCCTTCGGCGGAACGGGTGAGAAAGGTCAGGACGATCAAGCCAATACTGACAAGAAAGAAGGGCCACTTGCTTACGAAAGTTGCCAGGTTAAGCTTGTTATTGCGCCACCAATCCAGTGCTACCAGCATGAGGGGCAGGGTTGCAGCGGCAGATTTTGAAAGTCCCGCTACTAAAAATGACAGCAATGCCAACCAGTAAAACTTATTGCCCTTGCCATCCAGGTAGGAAAAATACAAATGCAGGGTCACCAAATAAAAACAGGAGAACATCAAAGTACTGAGCGCAGAAACCCAGCTCACTGCTTCGGCCAGCATCGGGTGCACCCCAAACATCAGGGCAACAAAAAAAGCGGCCCAGGTTCTGTGTTGAATGCGCAACATCAGCTTGTATGCCAGCACCACGTTTATCAGGTGTACGAACAATCCCGCTACATGGAAAGCACCCGCTTTTTCTCCAAAAACCTGATAAATAAAGGTGTACACCAAGCTGGTCATGGGTACGTACATACCAACCAATTGCTTCCCAAAAATGCCCCCAAAGCTTGGGTTTTTGAGGTTTTGATTGTACCAAATTGATTTATCATCATCAAAGGCCACAAAGTCGTTGCCCAAAGACCCGTAATAAATAGCACCCGTAGCCGCAATCAAAACCAATACCGGTAGCCAGGCATGATCGAAAAAGGACATGCCACTGCCAACTGCTGGCACGGACGATTTCGCGGCATCTGTTTTCGGCTGTGGCTTTGCTGCGGGAGCAGGAAGCGGTGCAGGTGCCGGTATTTTTTTCTTCTTAGACATAAAAAAAACGGTTTCCGGTTTCTGGTTTCAGGGTTTCTGGTTTACGCGATTTGTGGTAGATATTGGATTTGGGAATTTCAAAAAACAGGTTTTTGATAAAAGCGGTTTCAGGTTTCAGGCTAAGGTTTCTTATGCTTGGTTTATGTTTAAAAAAAAGCCAAGGGAAGTCCCCCTTAACCTGAAACCTTGAAACCGGAAACCGGAAACCCCTAAAAAAACTATTTCGTTTTTTTAGGGGTATTCGGCTCCTCATAATCAATTTTCCCGCCCCACATCCGCATCTGGCCAAGCACCCATTGTTGGCGCTTGCGTACATCTGCGGAGGGGTTTTCTGCTTTGTAGATCAATGGGTTGGGCAATACAGAGGCCAGCAAGGCCGCTTCTTGCCGGTTGAGCTCTTTGGCTGTTTTGCCAAAAAAGTGTTGGGCAGCAGCTTCAGCACCGTAGATGCCGTCGCCAAATTCAATGCTGTTGAGGTACGCCGTCATGATCCGTTCTTTGCTCCACACGGTTTCGATCAGGAAAGTGAAATACACCTCAAAACCTTTGCGCAACCAGGATCGGCTTGGCCAAAGGAACACGTTTTTGGCCGTCTGTTGGCTGATGGTGCTTGCACCCTTCTTCCGCTTGTGGGTTTTGTTGAAGGTATAGGCTTTTTCAATAGCCTCGAAATCAAAACCTTCATGTTCCAAAAAGTCCTGGTCTTCGGCACAAACCACCGCCAATTGCAAATGCGGCGATAGTTCTTTGAAAGAGACCCAATCGTGCTTCAGGCGCAAATCGCGATTAGAATCCCAGGATTGCTCCCAACACCGCACCACCATTAAAGGGGTGATAGGAACTGGCAAAAAAGCATATAGTAATGTAAGGCCAATACTGATGCCAAAAAACCATAAGGTTAGCTTTATCAGCAAGCGCCTAAAATACCGTCCCCATTGCAACCTGCCAAAAGAATCCTGTGGAACGGACCGGTACCAACGTCGTAGTATGCGGGCAAAAAAATTCACGATTTTTGGTTGAAAGGTAAAAAAAATACCACTTAGCATAGATAGATCACATAGTCGGGTCACAAGCAGAAATGCAAACCGACTTGATTTGCTCCGCTTCCATGTGTGCTTTGTGTGCTATATGGTTATAGTAAAAAAAATGTTGTGTGCCAAAGGGCAAGAAACGCAGTTTCACGGCAAAATACCAAAAAAATCTGGCAGTAAAATCTGGTTCATCACTTGCGAGGCAAAATTAGGAACCCTTTTTTCCACATTCAGAAATATTTCAACCTTTCGCCGCGTTTTTTAAACGACCTTCGTTCCAATACATAGTTTTATTCGTGTTAATTTAATCTAATGAAGCAATCAAAGAAACCTGTCGCGCTGAGCAGCGCACTTGAGCAATTAGCCGCAGAAGGCTACCACATAGCAGATGAGCACAATTTTTTCGAACGACCAGTAGAATCTTCTGCCTCTACAGAAGACTGGAAATTGGATCTCGTCCAGCCCGCCAAAGAAGCAGGCCGCAACGCAATGGTAATCGCTGTTTCCAGCGCCAGTCGGCGATTAAAAGTAGTCTTTGTAGAGTATTTCCTCTCTATGTCCGATTTCTGGCCGACAAATTTATTGCAAAAACTTTTCCCAAAACGCAAACACTAATGCGATTTAGTTGTTTTTTCGCCTATGAAACGACAAGCCGAAGCGCCCCTTCCATCCCAATACGGCCTATTTACCATGCTGGCATATTCCGACAATGCATCGGAACTCATGCCGCATGTCGTTATGCTGGCCGACGGATTTGATCCAAACAAGCCTGTACCTGTCCGAATCCATTCTGAATGTATGACCGGGGATGTTTTTGGCTCCCGCCGCTGCGATTGTGGAGAGCAACTAGCAGCCTCTTTGCGCATCGCTGCTGAGAAGGGCGGTGTAGTCATCTATTTACGCCAGGAAGGGCGTGGCATTGGCTTAATCAATAAGCTGAAAGCATATAAGCTACAGGATGTGGGGTTAAACACAGCAGAGGCGAACACGCACCTCGGCTTTGATGTGGATGCTCGCCAATACGATGCCGCTGTCTTCATTTTACAGGACTTGGGTATTCATGAAATTGAGCTTATGACCAACAACCCCGCTAAAGTGGAGGCCATGCGCCACTCACCTATTACAGTGACGGGCCGAATTCCCGTTGTCATTGCACCCCAAGCGGATAGCCGTAGTTATTTGGAAACTAAGCAGCATCTGATGGGGCATATGTTAAACCTGTAGTCCTATTCTGCTGCCTGTTGACCTTTTACATAGGTCGAATAAACATAAATATCCGCATTTACATCACTGAGCAGGTTATGAATCAAGGGTGAAACCTCCTCCCATTTCAAACCGCCTACACCTGTGGCGAGGCGCGGCAAGGCTACACTTTTTAAGCCTTCTGATTCAATCATTTTTTTTAAGGCGTGAATAGCATGGTTTACATTAGATATGGTAGCCCCCTTCGGGTGCCCTCCATGCGCATTTCCGTCGGATGGATTCTGCGTCATTAAATTGATAATGCGCGTGTTATTGACACCGCTCCAAATCCACGCACTGCCCGGCGCTGGATTCTCCAACCTGCAATAGTGTTTGAAATCACTGAACATGGAAGGGTGCTCCATGCGCAAACTCAATGCTAATCCACTGTCAAAATGGTCGAATGGTGCTACTCCATGGGCAATTGCTTCAGCCTTTGAAAGCAAAATATCACCGCTTACTTCTTTAATCATTATTCAAATTTTTTGATGAATTGATACTGTAAAGCAAGCCCGATTGCTGCACCCAATTGGATGACGAGAACCACCTGCCAACATGATATACATCAGGATGGCCGGTGGTTTGAAGCGGTGCTTTTAGTGGGAAAAATTGTATTGTAAGATAAACACCACACAACCGGAGAAATAGCCCAGTACCGCCAATAGAGTAATCCGCTTCAGGTACCAGATAAAATCAATTTTCTCCATGCCCATAGCAGCTACTCCAGCTGCCGAACCAATAATCAGGGCACTTCCACCAGTTCCAGTGGCATAAGCAAGGAAAGACCAGAAAAAGCTGTCTGGTGGAAATTCAGCCAAGGTGTACATTCCCTGAGCGGCCGCCACCAGGGGTACATTGTCAACAACGGATGAAAGCAAACCGATGGTCATAACAATGGCAGATTCATTGCCGATCAATTCCGTAAGCCAATTGGCCAGGAGTTTCAATTGCCCCGTCGATTGGAGCGCCGCAATACTGAGCAGAATCCCCAGAAAAAACAGAATACTGGGCGTATCTATTTTCTCGAGCGCATGACTTACTGAAAGTTTACCCTTTTCCGCAGTATCTTTTTCACTGTGAATCATTTCAGTGAGCACCCACATGACACCCAAACCAAACAATATGGCCATAAAAGGCGGTAGGTGGGTAACAGTTTTAAATATTGGAACAAACAACAACGTCGTTATTCCAATCCCGAATACCGCTTTTCGCTCAAAATCTGTGGATTTCGACTCCGCCCTTTTCCCTTTGGGCGGCTTTATCGCTCCTTTCATCCGGAAAGAAACATAACCCAACGGCACAATCATGCAAAAGGCCGAAGCCAAAAACACTTCCTTTACGATACTAATCGCCGTAATCTGGCCCCCAATCCAAAGCATGGTCGTGGTTACATCCCCCATCGGCGACCAGGCGCCCCCAGCGTTTGCGGCAATGACGGTGACCCCTAGGAAGAACAAACGCATCTCCCTGTCTGCAATGATTTTCCGCAGGAGGGACACCACTACTATTGTCGTTGTAAGGTTGTCCAAAATGGCCGATAGGAAAAATGTAAGGATACCGATCATCCAAAGGAGTTTCACCGGGTTTTCCGTTTTTATTCGGTCGGTAATGATCTGAAAACCATCATGGGCATCAATCAACTCCACAATAGTCATAGCGCCCAGCAGGAAAAACAAAATTCCTGATATCTCCCCCAAATGCTCCATCAACTGGTGCGTGACCTCGTGTTTGTCGGGTTGATTCATGATGAAGATGGTCCAACAAATAGTGCCCGTGAGGATGGCGCTGGCCGCCTTGTCGATTTTTATGGGGTGTTCAAAAGCGATTGCGAGGTAGCCAATGATGAATGTGAGAATTATTGCTAGTTCCATATTATGCTGAATTATCTGAAAAAAATAGCGCCGATCCTGGAGTTCCCAAGATCGGCGCTAAATATTTTTAAAAAAATAAACCGATCAAACCAATACCTCCGGCACGAACTGCTTGTAAACCCCAGCTTCCATATTTTCACGCACCGAAGAGAAGGCATCCAGCGTAATCTGGATGTCTTCTTCCGTGTGTTCGGAAGTTGGGATTAAGCGCAGGATAATCATGCCTTTCGGGATTACCGGGTACACCACAATAGAGCAGAACACCCCGTAGTTTTCGCGCATATCTTTTACCAGCGCCATGGCTTCTTCTACTTCGCCGTGCATGTAAACCGGTGTAACACAAGTGTTTGTATCGCCGATGTCAAAGCCGCGTTCTTTAAGGCCGCCTTGAAGCAGGCGTACATTATGCCATAGTTTTTCCCGCAATTCAGGGTGGTTGCGCAGCAACTCAAATCGCTTGTTCAAGCCTACTACCAAGGGCATCGGGAGCGATTTGGCAAAAATCTGGGAGCGCATGTTGAATTTCAAAAACTGAATAATTTCTGGTCTTGCGGCGATAAAGCCACCGATCAAGGCCATACTCTTCGCGAAAGTGCTGAAGTAAACATCAACATCCTCGGTGACGCCTTGTTCTTCGGCGGCACCGGCACCTGTTTTGCCAAGCATACCGAAGCCGTGTGCATCGTCGATGAACAAGCGAAATCCATAATGCTCTTTCATGGCACATATTTCGCGCAGCTTACCTTGGTCGCCGCGCATACCAAATACGCCTTCCGTAATTACCAGAATACCACCTTCAGTGCCATCCGTCAGGCGCTTGGCGCGGTCGAGGCATTTTTTGAGGCTGTCCATATCGTTGTGCACAAAAGCAAATCGTTTGCCCATGTGCATGCGTAAAGCATCCACAATGCAAGCATGGCTTTCGGCATCGTACACCACCACATCGTGTCGGCTTAACAGGGTATCAATGGCAGAAAGTACTCCTTGGTAGCCATAGTTTACCAAAAGTCCAGCTTCTTTTCCGACATAATTGGCAAGACCAGTTTCTAATTTTTTGTGTAGACTGGTTTCTCCCGACATCATGCGTGCGCCCATCGGATAGGCAAGTCCCCAACGGGCAGCCCCTTCAGCATCTGCTTTGCGTACTTCTGGGTGATTGGCAAGACCAAGATAATTATTGATGCTCCAACAAATCATCTCTTTCCCCTGGAATGTCATCCGGTTGCCCAGCTCGCCCTCTAATTGGGGGAACATGTAATACCCATCAGCCACCTCTGCATATTTTCCTAAAGGGCCGGCTTGCGAAAGAATTCGATCGAATAAATCCATTGTGTGTGTAAAAAGTTAGAATGGCACTTCAAATGCCCATAATTTTTTGTGTGGGTTAACCTATTTTTTCCAAGGTATTTTCAGCCTCCATAAAACCTTGATCAATCATCCATTTATCGGAGAAAAACTTGGTTACATACTTGGAGCCGTGGTCGGAAAAAAGCAGGACAACTACGTCATTCTCGGTCAATTCGTTCTGAATTTGCTCCAATGCCTGCAAGGCAGCACCGCTTGAATACCCGACCATCATGCCTTCCATACGGGCCAATTCACGCGCGCGCAAGGCACTTTCCTTGTCTGTAACTTTTACAAATTTATCGATGAGTTCAAAGTCCATATTGGCTGGGATAATATTTTTCCCAGTGCCTTCAATGCGGTATGGATAACTTTCTTTTTCATCATAAATGCCCGTTTCGTGGTATTTCTTCAATACCGAGCCGTAAGCATCCACGCCAATGATCTTTAAATCAGGATTTTGTTCGCGCAGGTAGCGGCCTGAACCAGATACGGTACCACCCGTGCTGGTGCTTCCGATGAGCCAGGTAATACGGCCTTGGGTCTGTTCCCAAATTTCCGGGCCAGTGCTCAAATAGTGGGCCTCTCCATTCTCAGGGTTGAAATTTTGGTTGATATAATAAGCCCCTGGTATTTCAGCGGCTAATTTTTCTGCCATCTTATAATAGGAGTTCGGATCCTTGGGCTTTGCTTCCTGCGGACAAAGAATCACTTCTGCCCCCATGGCTCGAAGGTTATTCAATTTGTCTTCCGATATCTTACTGGTGACCGTAAGCACACATTTGTACCCTTTGATGGCCGCAACCATCGCGAGGCTAAAACCAGTATTGCCGCTGGTGGCATCCACTACCGTACCACCCGGCTTAAGCTTTCCTAAGCGTTCGGCTCTTTCAATCATGTGCAAGGCAATACGATCCTTGGCGCTAAGACCCGGGTTGAAAGCCTCAACTTTTGCATAAACCGTGGCTGGAATATGCATTACAATGTTGTTGAGACGAATGAGCGGGGTTTTGCCAATCGTTTCGAGGATGTTGTTAAAAACCATACTCTGAAAACTTTTAAGAGATGAGGGATAGAATTTAGTTTCCCCGAAAATTCAGGCGGATTTTCGACATGACAAAAAAAAACGCTGCAACGGGGAGACATTTTGCCATTTTGATCCGTAACAAATACTTTTCAGCACGACAAACAATGTTTCTAAATGGCCTGAATGGAGAAAAATTCTCGCACAAAGGTACTTCAACAGGTCGGAAAAAAGTTCGTGCTTTATGAAAAATCAGCAATTGCGAAGAATTAACCCGAAAAAGTTGAGAATTAACGAAAGAATGACAATCTTTGGCCACCATTTCGGAACAATCAGCTTTTTTGGATACTAATCCACATGCTTTTAATTCTTATCCGACACACACTATGCTCATTCTAATCGTTACCATTTCTTCCATTTTCTTGGCACGGGCATTTCCCCTACTTGCAGACTATTTATCTGCTGCGACGCGCCGATAACAGGCGCTTCTTTTGCCAAACCAACATGAGTCATCCCATTAGAACCTCCCCTCCAAAAAATCCCGTACATCCGCTGATGTTTTCAACGGATTCTCTTCCTGAGGCCAGTGTCCCGTATTTGGATAAATCCTGAGATCACTCGTCTTCATACGTTGATGAAATTCGTACGCAAATTCCGGTGAAATACGGGAGTCCTCTGCGCCCCAAAGTATCAAAGTCGGCGCTGTTATCTTTTTTATCAGCTCCAAAACAGGCGGGCGGTTGTCCCGCACGGAGGCTCGGTCTGTGAATGCTTTTCTGTTCCCCGTTCGAAGGAACAACTCAAAATGCGTGTTTACCAAGGAGTCTGTTACCAAGGAATCATCAGCATACACCTCTTCCAAAAAAATGCGAATAATTGACCGTGGGGTGATGGTCCACAGCACTCGATTCAGCACTGGGGTGCTCGCCATCAAATTGACCAGGGATTTGCTTTTTTCCTCGAAGCCTGTTGGGGCCAAAAGGATTAGTTTGTCAATTTTGCCAGGTTTTTCAGCAGCGAACTGCCAGGCAATTTGAGCGCCAAGGCCGTTGCCGGCGAGGCTAAATTTGTTGAGCTCCAGCTTTTCAGACAGGCTATCCAAAAAATCCACGTACATAAATGCACTATAACTGCCCCTGGGATGTGGTCCGGTAAGGCCAAATCCCGGTAAATCAACACAGATTACCCGGTATTTGTCGGAGAGGCTCTTGGCCCAAACCGACCAGGTGAGCAGTGAACTTTGGGCATCGTGCAATAGAATTATCGGTTGACCTTGGCCCGTCATCTGGCAATGTGCCATTATGCCTCCTACTTCAATGAATCTGGAATCTGCATTGGTATACTTACTGTCTATTGCCTCGGGCGGCAAGTCATTATGGGCGTTGGTAAACAACCACCATAGCGACATGAAAATGAGCGTCCAGCGCAAGATGCGCGAGACGCTCAGTATTTTGAGCCATTTTTTGACCTTTTCAGCCGGGCTCAAGGTCGTTTCTTCCATTTCCATGATGGGAGCTTAGTCTTTAGAACGTATGAGGGCAGCCACTCCGGCGGCAAGTCCAAACCCGCCCAAAGCACCTATAAACATACTGGTAATGATATCTCCCAAAGGCTGCACCTGTGGCGATTTCAAGGCCATTTCTGCTTTTTCCAACTGTTGGTGGAGCAGGTTGGTTTTCTCAGGATCCCCTGCGATTTCTTTAAGTTGCTCATTTATAGCTTTAATACCCATTTCCGTTTCAGCTTGCAGCAAACTTGGGTCATAAAGGTGTAGGGCGTAATAAAACAACCAATAGCAGAGGTTAATCAACAAAAAAACGATAAAAGGTGTTCGCAAAATCTCCCTGAAATCACGAGAAATTCCGTTTGCTGCGCAATCCACTTTGGCTGCCTGCCACATAAAAAGCAGGTAAAACCCAAGGCTGCCCCATTGCAACAAAAGGCTAAGAAAATATTCCTGCTTGATGGAATACAACAAGATAAAATAAAACACCACCACTGCCCCACCGAGGAGGCCATATCGAACACCAGTATTGGACAACATATCGCTGATTTTTTGGCAAAAATAGCGAACCCAACGATAACATGGTGCCTATTTCCTTAGCGCAGGAAATCAGGCTTGGGGTCGCGCTTCAAAATGGCCGCCGTAATAAGGCCTACAATCAAACCAAAAATTGTCCCGCTGATGACGGCATTTTTTAGAATCTCGACCAAGTCCCCCGCTTTTTCAAAACCTTCAAGGGTCTTTTCCAGTGCTTCCTGGGGCATATTTTCTCCCCAGGTACTCATAAATTGCTCTTGCAATTTGGCCACGTATTCGGGGTCGATATGGTTAATCAGCACGTAGTTCCACAAGCTGGAAATAAAGGTGGCCAGCAATGTCACCAACAAACCAATACTCAATGCTTTTCCGTAACTGATAATGCCGCCATCCAATTGATCCCTTTGGTATTGGATGGCCATGTAAGCCATAACAAACCCGAGCGCTAGCATGGGAATATACACCATAAGCATCCCACTAATGGACATCATGTTCACATCCATAAGATAGACAATCAAAGAAATCGCAATGGCAATACCGCCATTAATGCTGCCATAGCGCAGGACGGTATCCCAGATTGGGGCGTTTTGTACAGGAGCATTGGAAGAATCAATCGTATCCATAAATTTTCGTTTTGAATGAAAGTTAAGTTTGATTTTCGGTCGAAACTACGCTACCAGACTGAGTTATCCATGTATTGATACGACAATGTTTCCATTTTTTCCGACCAAACGAGCCTTAACCCAACCTTCCTTCAAAAATTAGGCGATAAATTGCCGCCTTAAACCAGTGCCTACCGCCATGCTTGTACTTGCTTTTGCGCTTATTGCTTTTGTGTATGCTTCGGTGGGCTTTGGCGGCGGTTCCAGTTACCTGGCGCTGTTGGCAATCGCTGCCATTCCTTTTCCAGAAATCCGGCTTATTGCCCTGATTTGCAACATTGTTGTGGTATTGGGCAATTCATTGTTGTTTGCCCAAAAAGGTTACATCAATTGGCGGAAGGTACTCCCACTGGTGCTGGCAAGTGTGCCATTGGCTTTCCTGGGCGCAAGGGCTCGGATTCAGGAGAATACCTTTTTTTTACTACTTGGCATGTCCTTGTTGTTGGCAGCAGTGCTGTTGTGGGTTCAGCCTGAAAAGCAAGTTATTGAGGCGCACGAAAACGAGGTAGCCAAACCCGTTCGGGATGGTTTTATTGGTGGCGCCATTGGATTGCTCTCCGGTATTGTGGGGATTGGCGGCGGCATATTCCTGTCCCCTATCTTGCACTTTTTGCGTTGGGACGGTTCCAGAAAAATAGCTGCTACAGCGAGTTTTTTCATCCTGGTTAATTCAGCCGCTGGTATCTTCGGGCAATTGCTCTCCAATACTACATCTTTGAACTGGCCATTTATTGGCTCGTTGGTGCTGGCGGTATTTGTTGGTGGGCAGTTGGGGCTTCGGTTTAGTATGAAGCATTTCAGCCCTGTTTTGATAAGGCGAGTGACGGCGGGGTTGGTGTTGGCGGCGGGGGTTGAGGTGTTGTGGAAGCATCTTTTTTGAAACACATAGACACATAGGAACATAGAACACATAGCGCGACGTACTCAAAAATTATGTTTTCTATGTGTCCAAATCGTGAGGTTGGTGTTGGCGGCGGGGGTTGAGGTGTTGTGGAAGCATCTTTTTTGAAACACATAGACACATAGGAACATAGAACACATAGCGCGACGTACTCAAAAATTGAGACTGTTTAAAAAAGTGTGTCAAAGATAATGCGCACAAAACTGAACTTTGCGGATGACAAAAATTAAAACAAAACAGAGAACAGTTCCGGAACAGGAGCCATTTGATTACGCTTCGTTT
>Ga0105053_10001973_pt1 | contig 32377 bp, 26 predicted proteins | sample BON01_FD_78093 | JGI IMG/M metagenome (GOLD analysis project Ga0105053, IMG submission 78093) | Freshwater microbial communities from Lake Bonney liftoff mats and glacier meltwater in Antarctica - BON-01 | ecosystem: Environmental > Aquatic > Freshwater > Ice > Glacier meltwater | place: Lake... | reverse complement strand
TTGAGACTTCGAAGGTTCGCCTTGGCGGGATGAGCCCGGCGCTTGAGACGTCGAAGGTTCGCCTTGGCGGGATGAGCCCGGCGCTTGAGACTTCGAAGGTTCGCCTCGGCGGGATGAGCCCGGCGCTTGAGACCCCGAAGGTTCGCCTCGGCGGGATGAGCCCGGCGCTTGAGACCTCGAAGGTTCGCCTCGGCGGGATGAGCCCGGCGCTTGAGACGTCGAAGGTTCGCCTCGGCGGGATGGCGCCTGCTCTCTGAACGATCCATACTGCGGCGCATACACCCCGCGCGAGGATGCTAGAGAACCGGGTCCATGGCCCGGTTTCTCTGCGTCCGCCCCATCAGGATAGGCCACCGACGTGAGTGAAACACCACAAGCCGAGGACAAGGCGCAGGACAAGCCGGTTCCGCGCATCCTTTTCCACCGCATCATCCCGTCGGCCCGGCCGCCACAGCGTGCCGACAAGTCGGCCATGGGCAGCCTGCCGACACGGGCCTTCCGGTTCTGCGAGCCGGTGGTGACCGCGTCTGGCTTTGGCTACTACGTTTTCCCGCCGATCGCCTTTGCCTTGTGGTGGGATGGCAGCGCCATCAAGTGGCGTCCGGGCGGCCATGAGGAGTGGCTGCCGCTCACCACGGCGACCGTGCCGGGTTTCCCCGCCTATTTCGACGCGCAGGTGCCCGAAGAGATGAAGGGCTGGTGGCCACCTTTCCTTGGCGCGCTAATCGAGCCTGGCCAGGTGCAGATGTGGACCGGCTTGATGGTTCGCACCGCACCTGGCTGGAGCACCCTGGTGCGCCCCTGCGCCAACGTGCCGCGCAAGGCCGGCATCGAGATGAACGAGGGAATCATCGAGACGGACCAATGGTTCGGCCCGCTGATTACCAATTTCCGGCTGACGCGCACTGATATCCCGGTGGAGTTCGCCGCCGACTTCCCGTTCGTGCAAGTGCAGGCCCTGCCGCGCATCGCGCTGGACGAGCCGGCGCAGAACGGCTTCGTGGTGACCGAGGGGCTGCCGAGCTTCGCGGCCGAGGACTGGGACGACTACTACGACACGGTGGTGCGCCCGCATGTGCAGGAGCACCGTCCGCGTGGCCAGTACGCGGCGGCCGCGCGCAAGCGGCGCAAGGGCGAAGACGCCGCCTAGCCGCCGCAGGATTGTCATGCGGCATGACAATCCTGCGGCATCGTCAGATGCTGGGGTGATTTTTGGCGCCCTATCCGCCGGCCCGGCACTGGGCTGGGGAGCATGCCCGGGGCGTTAGCTCGCCTGGGCGCTGGCGTCGCTGCGGGTGGCGCCGACGCGCTGGGCCAGGGCCGCGGCCATGAAGTCGTCGAGCCCGCCGTCGAGCACGGCGTCGGGGTTGCCCTTTTCCACGCCGGTGCGCAGGTCTTTCACCATCTGGTAGGGCGCCAGGACGTAGCTGCGGATCTGATGGCCCCAGCCGATGTCCGTCTTGGCGTTTTCCTGTGCGGTTGCGATCACCTCGCGGCGCTGCAGCTCGGCCTCGTACATCCGCGCCTTGAGCATTTCCATGGCGGTGGCGCGGTTGCGGTGCTGGCTGCGGTCGGTCTGGCAGGCAACGACAATGCCGCTCGGGATATGGGTGATGCGGATGGCGGATTCCGTCTTGTTCACGTGCTGGCCACCGGCGCCCGAGGCGCGGTAGGTGTCCACGCGCAGGTCGGAGGGGTCGATCTCGATCTCAATCGTGTCGTCCACCACCGGATAGACCCAGACACTCGCGAAACTGGTCTGGCGGCGGGCGGCGGCGTCGAAGGGCGAGATGCGGACGAGGCGGTGCACGCCGGCCTCGGTTTTCAGCCAGCCATAGGCATTGGGGCCGGTGATCTGCAGGGTGGCGGACTTGATGCCGGCCTGCTCGCCCTCGCTCTGCTCCATCAGTTGGATCTTGTAGCCGCGCTGTTCGGCCCACCGCGAATACATGCGCATAAGCATCTCGGCCCAGTCCTGGGCTTCGGTGCCGCCGGCGCCGGCGTTGATTTCCATGAAGCAGTCGCGCCCGTCGGCCTCGCCGGACAGCAGGCTCTCGATCTCGCGCCGCTTGGCTTCGTCGGCCAGGGTGCGCAGGGCGCTCACGCCGTCGGCCACCATGGCGGAGTCGCCGTCGGCCTCGGCCATGTCAATCAGTTCGGTGGTGTCCGCGACGTCTTGCTCCAGCTTTTCGACGCCCTCGATGGCGCTGGCGAGGCGGTTTCGCTCACGCATCAACACCTGGGCGGCGGCCGCATCGTTCCACAGCGCCGGGTCTTCGACGCGGTGGTTCAGTTCCTCAAGGCGGGCGCGCGAGACATCCCAGTCAAAGATGCCTCCTCAGCAGCGCGACGGACTGCTTGATCTGTTCGTTGAGGGCCATGGACTCGGCGGACATGAGGGTGCTTTCCCTGGCGCGCTGGAGGACGGGAGGGTGGGCTCAATACAGCCCGCCCAGCGTGCTGTCGACTCCGCCGGTCGCTGGGGCGAGGGCGGCGTTGCCGTCGGCGTCGAGCGAGCCTGGGACGTCGACCATCACGGCGGAGGCGCCGGGCTCCTGGCCGGGCTTGAAGGCGTCGGTCACCATGCCGGTGCCCGAGTCCCAGGGCGCCATGGTGACCCCTGGGGGCGGTGTGAAGCGCAGGGCAGGACGGTTCTGCTGCGCCGCGACCATGAAATTGCGCCAAATCGGCGCGGCGTTGCTGCCGCCGGTTTCATTGTCCCCCAGCGAGGCGGGGGTATCGAAGCCGACCCAGACGATCGCCACCATGTCGGGCGTGAAGCCGCCGAACCAGTTGTCGGTGAAGTCCTGGGTAGTGCCGGTTTTGCCGCCGACCGCCGTCTTCAGGCCGATGCCCGCCGCGTTGCCCGTGCCGCGCTGCACCGCGCCTTGCAGCATGTTCACCACCTGGAAGGCGCTTTCGGGATCGACCACTTGGGGCCGGCCGTCGAGGATGGTGGGCCGGCGCGTGGGGTCGTCGCAGCCGTCGCAGGCCAGGGTGGCGGGCTTCCAGATCACCTTGCCGTCGCGGTCCTGCACCGCATCGATCAGTGTTGGCTCAACCTTGCGCCCGCCGGCGACCAGGGAGGCATAGGCGCCGGCCTGGCGCAGCACGGTGGTTTCCACGGCGCCGAGGGCGGCTGGCAGCAGGCGCGGCATGTCGTCGACCACGCCCAGGCCGATGGCAAGCTGGGCCACCTGCTCCATGCCGACCGTGTTGGCGATGCGCACGGTGACGAGGTTCAGCGACTTCTCCAGCGCCACGCGCAGCGGGACCGGGCCGCTGAAGGTTTGCCCGTAATTGCCCGGCCGCCACTTGCCGGCGGCACCCTGGTCGATCACGAACGGGGCGTCGAGGAAGCGCTGGGATGGCGAAATGCCGGCTTGCATGGCCGCGAGATAGACGTAGGGCTTGAAGCTGGAGCCGGGCTGGCGGAGGGCCTGGGTGGCGCGGTTGAACTGGCTGGTCTCGTAGTTCCAACCGCCGGACAGGGCAAGCACGCGCCCGGTCGCGGGATCGACCGCAACCAGCGCGCCTTGGACATTCGGGATCTGGCGCAGGGCGAGGCTTTCCGGGCTGGCCGGGGTGCGGCCCCGCGCGGGGCTGGCCGGCTGCGGCGTGGCCATCACGATATCGCCGGGCTTGAGCACATCGCTCACGCGGCTTGGGGCGGGGCCCAGGCGATTGTTCTGCAGCGGGCGGGCCCAGGAAACGGCGGCGAGCGGCATCGTCAGGGTGCGCGGTCGTGCCGTGCCACCGCTTAGCTCGATGACGCCCAGCTTGGCCGCGGCGTTACTGGCCTCCAGCACCACGGCCAGGTGCCAGTCTTCCAGCATGCCGGGCGGGCGTGGCGTGGCAGCGAGTGCGGCCTGCCAGCCTTCGGCCAGCTTTTCCCCCAGTTCCAGCCGGGCCACCGGGCCGCGCCAGCCGCCGCGGCGCTGGTCGTAGCGCACCAGTCCGTCGCGCAGCGCCTTGTCGGCCGCGGCCTGCAGCACCGGATCGACGCTGGTGCGCACGGTCAGCCCGCCCTGGGTGGTCTGGTCGGCGCCGAATGTTGCGATCAGTTGTCGGCGCACCTCTTCGGCGAAGTAGTCGGCGCCGGTGACGGTCTCGGGGCGGCGGAACGGGGCGACGACGAGTGGGGTGGCCTTGGCTTCGGCGGCCTGGGCGGCGGTGATGACGCGGTCGTCGGCCATGCGGTCCAGCACCCAGTCGCGGCGGCCCTTGCCGGCTTCGGGGAAGCGGAAGGGATTGTAGTTGTTGGGTGCCTTGGGCAGGGCGGCGATGAAGGCGGCCTCGGGCAGGGTCAGTTCGTCGAGCGATTTGTTGAAATAGGACTGCGCTGCCGCGGCGACGCCATAGGCCTGCAGGCCGAGGTAGATCTCGTTGAGGTAGAGCTCGAGGATGCGCTCCTTGCTCAGCGATTGCTCCATGCGGATCGCCAGGATGGCCTCGCGCACCTTTCGGCGGATCGAGACTTCCGAGCTCAGCAGCATGTTCTTGGTGACCTGCTGGGTGATGGTGGAGGCCCCGATCGGGCGGCGGCCGCTGCCGTACTGCATGATGTCGAAGGCCAGGGCGCGGGCAATGGCGATCGGGTCGAGGCCGCGGTGTTCGAAGAAGTTCTGGTCCTCGGCGGAGATGAAGGCGCGCTTCACGAGCTCCGGAATGGCCGCGTAGGGTACGAAGATGCGCCGTTCGGTGGCCAGTTCGGCGAGCAGCCGTGAGTCGCCGGCATAGACGCGGCTCATCATCGGCGGCTGGTAGTGCGTGAGGGTCTCGTGGTCGGGCAGGTCGGCACTGTAGTGCTGGTACAGCACCACCGCGGCGCCGCCGGCGATGACGGCGCCTGCCGCGGCAAGGCCGACAAGGCCCGCGATCAGCCGGCCGACCAGGCTGCGGCGCCGGCGCGGCGGGCGGGGTGGCTTGCGGCGCGGCGGGCCCGCGGGTGGCTCGTTCGGCGGGCCGGGGGGGGCGGGCGTGCCGAGGCGGTCCGCTGTGGTGGCACGCGGCGCCAGCCGTTCACCGGCGGTAAGGGGAGCGTTCATGAGGGCAGTTTAGCCTGGATTGTGGACACAAGACACCTGCGTGGCCACACCGCATTGGGGCCGGCGGGCTCAGCCGATATAGCGTTCGCCGCCGGCAGCGAAATAGGCATCGACCGCCTGCCGCATGGCGGCTGCCAGGACTTTGCGGTGGGCGGCGCGGCGCAGTGCCGCCTCGTCGGCGCGGTTGGACATGAAGCCCAGTTCCACCAGCACGCTGGGGATGTCGGCGGCCTTCAGCACCATGAAGCTGGCGTGGCGGGCCGGGTTGGGCAGCAGCTTGACGTGCTTGCCCAGGGACTGAACCACCGAGCGGGCCATGCGTGTGGAGCCGACGCGGGTTTCCTGGCGCACCAGGCTGACCAGGATGCGCGCGACCTCGGGCGAGGTGGCGCGGAACTTGGGCGTGCCGAACCGGTCGGCGGAATTCTCGCGCAGGGCCAGCGCCGCGGTCTGGTTGTCGGATGCGGTTTCGTTCAACGTGTAGACGCTGGCGCCGCGCACGCCGCGGTCGGGCATCGCGTCGGCATGCACCGAGACGAACAGGGCAGCACCCCGCCGCCGGGCGATGGCGACCCGCTCCTCCAGCGCCACGAAGGCATCGCGCTGGCGCGTCAGTTCCACGCGATAGCGGCGGGTGGCCAGCAACTGGCGGCGCAATTCCTGGGCCGTGGCCAGCACGATCTTCTTCTCGTAGGTGCCGGAGACGCCGATGGCGCCGGGGTCCTTGCCGCCATGGCCGGGGTCCAGCATCACCAGCGGCAAAGGGGTGCGGTCGGGCGCCTGCTTGCGCTTGGGCGCGGCATCGGCCGCGCGCTCCGGCAGCAGGAAACTGAAGGCCAAGCCGGCCAGGACGAATCGGCGTGTTATCAAAGCAGCACCAGTCGCATTGATGGATTGGTTGCGGTGAACATGGCCCGACGCTCGCACACAACGTTCGGAAAGTCACCTTAAGAATTGATTTAGCGCAATTTTGCATACAGACGTCAGCCATGAGGCAGGCTGGGCTTTTGGCATGCTTGCAGTGCGGGCAGGTTTGCTTCATGTTCCTGGCGCTTCGGCGGCGCGCCGGGGTCGGCTGGGTTCATGCCGGCGTCGCGCCTGACCTGCGGTCGAGACGGATCCCCAAGCAAGCCGGACGGTGCAGTCCGGCCAATTCGACCGGGCCATGCGGGCCCGGAGGGTGGCGCCAGCCGCCTGCGATGGGGTCCCGCCCGCGGGTATCGCGCTCCGAACCGCAACGCGCGGCACTTCGCGCGACTGGCCGGTGCCTGCACGTATCCACGGCTGCAAAGCGGGATGGCGAACGGCACGGCAGCGGGGATCGCATCTGCGGTTCGCGACAAATCAACCGGGGCGGTGTCTCTCACGAGGCGTCCCGCCGCAGCTTCAGGGTCCGATGACCGACGACGTGCCAGTTCATTCCCAGCCCATCCCGGCCGCTCCCGCGGCTGTGGTGACCCGTCCGCGGACGGAAGCGGGATGCGCGCGCCGGCCATGCGCCACCAACGTATCCCTGGGTTCTCTGCGGTCGGGTCAGCCGCCTCTCCATGCAAGCCTGTCGAGCCGTCCCCGCCGCGCCGGAGTTGCGCGCGGGCAGGCGGCGCATCGGAGTTCACGACTTAATGACCAAGCGCATGCTGATCGATGCCACCCACGCGGAAGAAACCCGCGTGGTGGTGCTGGACGGTAACCGCCTCGAAGATTTCGACGTCGAGACATCGACCAAGAAGCAGCTCAAAGGCAACATCTACCTGGCTAAGGTGGTTCGGGTGGAGCCCTCGCTGCAGGCGGCCTTCGTGGAATATGGCGGTGGCCGGCACGGCTTCCTGGCCTTCGGCGAGATCCACCCCGACTACTACCAGATCCCCGTTGCCGACCGGCAGCGCCTGCTGAAGATGCAGGCCGAGGAGGCGCGGGCCGAGGAAGAGGCGGAGGACGACGAGCCGCCGGCCGCCCCGGTGGCACCCGTGGCTGCCGCCAAACCGGCGCGCGGGCGTGGGCGTGGCGGTCGCCCGCCGCGTGCCGTGGCCCTGGATGTGCAGCCGCCGGCCGCCGCCTATGGCGAACTGGAGTTCGGCGAAGTCGAGCATGGCGAACTTGAGGTTGACGCCGGCTTCGCGCCCCCGGATGGCGCCCTGGAGATGCGGGACGACCCGGCCGAGGCGGTCAGCGAAGCCCTGACGACGGAACTATCGGTGGTAGAGTCCGCCAATGGTGACAGCGACGGCGGGGAGCCTGGCGAGCGCGGGGCGTACCTTGACTCCGTCGTGATCGACGAGACCCCACCCGAGGAACTCGGCGGCGACAGCGACGTGTTCGAGGGCAACGGTGCCGAGGAGGCCGCGGCCCGGCGCACCTCGCGCTTCCTGCGCAACTACCGCATCCAGGAGGTGATCCGCCGGCGCCAGATCATGCTGATCCAGGTGGTCAAGGAGGAGCGCGGCACCAAGGGCGCGGCGCTGACCACCTATATCTCGCTGGCCGGCCGGTTCTGCGTGCTGATGCCGAACTCGCCGCGCGGCGGCGGCATCTCCCGCAAGATCACCTCGTCGGCGGACCGGCGCCGGCTGAAGGAGATCACCGCCGAGATGGAGATCCCGCAGGGGATGGGCCTGATCGTGCGCACCGCGGGCGCCAACCGGCCGAAGCCCGAGATCAGGCGCGACTGCGAATACCTGATGCGGCTGTGGGATGATATTCGCGAGCACACGCTGCGCTCGATCGCGCCGGCGCTGATCTATGAGGAAGCCAGCCTGATCAAGCGGACGATCCGCGACGGCTACTCGCGCGACATCGACGAGGTGCTGGTGGATGGCGAGCCCGGCTGGCGGGCGGCGCGCGATTTCATGCGCATGCTGATGCCCAGCCACGCCAAGAAGGTGCAGCTGTGGCGCCCCGAGGGGGCGGGCCAGCCGCTTTTCGCCAAGCACGGGGTGGAGGACCAGCTCGACTCGATGCTGGTGCCCACGGTGCAGCTCAAGTCCGGCGGGTATCTGGTGATCAACCAGGCCGAGGCGCTGGTGGCGATCGACGTGAACTCCGGGCGGTCCACGCGCGAGCGCGGCATCGAGGAGACGGCGCTGCGGACCAACCTGGAGGCTGCCGACGAGGTGGCGCGCCAGTTGCGGCTGCGCGACCTGGCCGGGTTGATCGTGATCGACTTCATCGACATGGAGTCGAAGAAGAACAACGCGATGGTCGAGCGCCGGTTGAAGGAGGCGCTGAAGAACGACCGGGCGCGCATCCAGATCGGCCAGATCAGCCATTTCGGCCTGCTGGAAATGAGCCGCCAGCGGCTGCGCCCGAGCCTGACCGAGACCAGCTTCGTCACCTGCCCGCACTGCCTGGGCCTGGGGCTGGTGCGCAACGTGGAAAGCTCGGCGGTGCATGTGCTGCGCCAGATCGAGGACGAGGGTGCGAAGGCGCGGGCGGGCCATATCATGGTGCATGTCGGCAACGCGGTGGCAATGTACATCCTGAATAACAAGCGCGACCGCCTGGCGGAGGTCGAGGTGCGCTACGCCATGCGCGTGCATTTCACCGGTGACGAGACGCTGGTGCCGCCCGCTGTTCGTATCGAGAAGCTGCGCCCGCCGCTGTCCGACGCCGAACGCGCCGCCCTGGCGCCACCGCCGGTGGCACCTGCGCCGCCGGTGTTCGAGGATGGCGACGAAGAGGCCGATGACATGCCGGATCTGGCCTGGGAGGCCGAGGAGGCCGAGGAGGCAGCGCAGGTCGCGGCGACGCCTATCGCCGCTCCGGTGGCTGCCCAGGTCTCTGTTGAGGCTGAGGATGCGCGGGAGGTGGCGGAGGTGGCGGAGGAGGCTGCCGGTGAGTCTGTTGTCAGCGCAGAGGAGGCCGAGGGTGGCCGCCGCCGTCGTCGTCGGCGCCGTGGTGGACGCCGCGAGGAAGGCGAGGAGAGCCGGGGCACGGGGGTGGCCGAGGCCGATGAGCCTGTCGCTACCGATGCGGCGGGGGAGAGTGGCGCGGAGGATGCGCAGGCCGCCGCCGCTTTGGCCGTTGCCGCGCCGGTAGATGCGCTGCTTGCGACCGCGCCGGCTGCACCGGCGGAGACAGCGTCGGCCGAGACTACAGCGCCTGAAGCCGTGCCGGTTGAGGAGGCGCCAGTGGAGGCTGCCGCGACTGCCGATGATGCCGCCGGCCAGGGCCAGCCCGGTGCGGACTCCGAGGAACTCGACGAGAATGGCGAGCCGAAGGCACGCAGGCGCGGTCGTCGTGGTGGACGGCGCCGGCGTCGCGACGAGGCACCGGAGACCGCTGCGGGCGAGGGCGCTGAGTCGGCCCCGCCGCCTTCTGCCCCGCCGCCGCCGGCCGTGGTGCCGGCTCCGGCATATGCCGGGCCGACGCCTGCCGATCCTTTCGGGGGCGGGCAGCCGTTCGACATCTTCGATATCCTGGAGCGCGCCGAGATGGCGGAACAGGCCCAGGCGACGCGTAGGCGCAAGCCGGCTTCACCTGCCGCGGCGGCTCCGGCGGATCTCGAGATCCCCCCGGTTCCGGCCAATGCCACTGCACCGGCCGACATCGCCGGGCCGGATGGTGGCGAAGCAGGGAAGGCTGCTGCCGAGCCTGTCCCGGTGATCCTGGCTGAACCAGCCGAAGCGGCGCCGGTGGCGGACGCTCCGGCGGCGATCACGCCTGTTGAAGCGGCACCGGTCGTGCCTGCGCTGGCGATGGCGGCGATGGCGGCGATGGCGGCGATGGCGATGGCGCCCGAGGCGCCCGAGTCGCAGACTGTCGCCGCGCCGGCCCCGGAAGCTGCGCCAGACCCGATTGAGCCGGCGGCGGGCCCTGTGGTGCGTCCGATCGTGATCGGTGCCGACCCGCTGCCCACCACCGAGCGCAAGCGCGGCTGGTGGAAGCGCTGATGCGGCCGACGGGCTGAATTGCTGGCCGGCGGGAAATTCTCGCCGGCCGGTCGATTTGGCTTGTGCGCCCATGGGCCTGCGGGGCAGGCTCCCTCTTGTGTTCAACCAACTGAAAGGAGGTGATCCAGTGTCTCATTGCTCATGGTGCCGGTCGACTGATCTGGCCTGGATCTCTGTCTCCCTCACGGTGGCAGAGTAGACGTTTCGTCCGACAGTTTATCGCTGCCAGACAATGGAAGGCCCCGGGTGACCGGGGCCTTCGGTCGTTCAGGGGCTTGTTGACGTACCGTGCACCCGATGTGGCGGGCGGGCCTCCTCCCTGCGCCGGGCGCGCCCGGTCGATGGGCCACTCATCCGGCAGGGCAGGAAGCTTTGGTGCAAGCGGGGGCTGCAACGCAAAAGGGGCAGCCATGGCTGGCTACCCCTTCTGGTGGTCCTTGGCGCGTTTTGTTTAGGCGGCGCGGCGCGGTGCCAATGCTGTTGGCAGGCTGGCAATGGCGTGATCGACCAGTGCGCCGCCGGCTTCAGGCGTCAGAGCGGTGCGGATCACCTTCTCGGCCGCTATGACGGCGACCTCGGCGGCGATGTTGCGGACCTCGTCGACCGCGGCCTTCTCGGCGGTGGCAATCCGATCAACCGCCATCCGTTCGCGGCGAGCGGCGGACGCCTCTGCCTCGGTGGCGGCTGAGGTCGCGAGTGCGGCGGCCTGGTGGCGTGCCCCTTCCATCAGGGCCTTGGCATCGGCCAGGGCCTGCTCGCGCCGGGTCTTGGCATCGCGCAGCATGGCCTCGGCCTCGGTGCGCAGTTGCTGGGCCTGGGCGAGTTCAGCCCGCACCTGCTCGGCACGCTTGTCGAGGATACCGGTGAGGGCTGCCCAGACCTTGGAGCCGAACAGGATAAAGAAGATGACGAACGACGCGGCAACCCAGGTCTTGGGATCGTCGAAGAAGCCGTATTCGTGACCCATCGTGCTTCTCCTCAGGCGCGGCGGGCGGCCAGCGCCGCGTCGACCGCCTGTTCCACTGCCGGGGTGGCCGGGGCGCTGCCGATCAGGCGGGTCACCACGGCGGCGGCGGTGTCGGTCGCGACGTTGCGCAGGGCACCCATCGCGGCGCCGCGCGCGGCGCTGATGCGCTGTTCGGCCTCGGCCAGCTGCTTGTCCAGACGCGCGTTGAGCGTTGCGGCCTGGGCGGCGGCGGCGTCCTTGGCGGTGGCCACGGCACCGGCGATCTCGGCCTGCGCCGTGGCCTGGGCCTGGCGCGTAGCTTCGGTCAGTTCGGCCACCGCGGAATCGGCGGAAACCTTGGCGCTCTGGGCCGCTTCAAGATCGGCCTGGATACGGCTTGCCCGCATTGCGAGCACTTCGGCCACCTGCGGCAGCGCCCAGCGGGCAAGCAACAGGTAGAGAACCAGGAAGATGATCGCCAGCCAGACCACCTGGGCGATGGTCAGCGGATTGGCGAAGTCGAGTTGCGGCATGCCCCCCTTGGTCTCGGCAGCGTGCGCCACCGAAGCCAGAAGGACCATGCCGGCCGCGGCAGCGGCCGCGGCGGTCGCCGCGCTCCGGGCCATGCCTGCCAGGCGGAGCATGTCCGCTCCCCTCCGGATCAGGTGAAGAGGATCAGGAACGCGATCAGCAGCGCGAACAGCGCCACGGCTTCCGTCACGGCGAAGCCAAGAATGCCAATACCGAAAACCTGGTCGCGAGCCGAGGGGTTGCGGGCGACCGCAGTCACCAGCGAGGCGAAGATGTTGCCGATGCCGATGCCGACTCCAGCCAGAGCGAGCATGGCGATACCGGCACCAATAGCCTTTGCGGCCTCAACTTCCATGAGAGTCAGTCCTTCCAGGTTGGGAGAGTAGGGGTTCTGTCCAGCAAGCCGATCAGTGCAGATGCACCGAGTCGTGCAGGTAGATGCAGGTGAGGATGGCGAACACGTAGGCCTGCAGGAACGCCACGAGGAACTCGAAGCCGATCAGCGCGACGTTGAGCGCGAGCGGCGCCACCGAGGCGATCACGCCGAGAGTGCCGGCGCCGGCCATCATCACCACGAAGGTCGCGAACACCTTCAGCATCACGTGGCCGGCCACCATGTTGGCGAACAGGCGAACCGAGAGGCTGAGGGGGCGGGAAAGATAAGAGATCACCTCGACCGGGATGATCAGCGGCGCCAGCACCTTCGGCGCGCCCGGCGGGAAGAAGTAGGCGAAGAAATGCATGCCGTGGATGCGCAGCGCCACCACGGTCACCACCACGATCACCAATATCGCAAGCGCGAAGGTGACGGCGATGTGGCTGGTATAGGTGAAGGCGAAGGGCAACAGGCCCAGCAGGTTGCCCATCAGCACGAAGAAGAACAGCGTGAAGACGAACGGGAAGTAGGAACGCCCCTCGGGCCCGATCTGGTCGGTGCACATCTTGAGGATGCCCTCGTAGGAGAGTTCGGCCAAGGCCTGGAGCCGGCCCGGCACGATGGCGCGGGGGCGGGCGCCGAGATACAGCATGCCCAGGATCAGCACGCCGGCGATCACCATGAACAGGTTCGCCTGGGTAAAGTTCACCGAACGCCCCAGAAGCCCAAGAGCAGGGGTCAAGGTGAACTGCCCGAGCGCGTCGATCGCTTGTCCTTCGGCGGCCACAGTCACGTCCTTTGCGCCAAGTCACCGCGCTCGCCGCGGCACGAATCCACACGCCCTTAACCGGATGGGCTTAGCCAATCTTACGCACGTAACGAGCCGCCCGGCCAGCGAACGTGTGGGCGTTCCCGCACGTCACTTCCTACCGTTCCGGGGGCCGCTTGCGCGGTGCCACCAGGCGCCACACGTTGGCCACCCCGGCCGCACCCCCCAGCAGAAAGAACAGCATCAGCAGGAACGGCGTGGTTCCGAGCCACCGGTCCAGGAACCAACCGATGGCGACCGCCACGGCCAGTGCAGACACCAGCTCAACCCCTACCCGCAAACCCATCCCAAGGGCATTGCCCTGCGATGGCGACAGGCCGATGCCAGGGGTTTGCCCAGCGTCCTCCTCTCGCGGGACTTTCAGTCCCTGCTTGCGTCGGGCGGCAGACAAACGATCCTCAAACGACGGTGCCCGTTGGGTGCCGCGTGGGGTCCGATTATTGCCGTCCCGTTCTTCGCTCATACGTTCCTCGCCCGGCAAGTTGGCATGCCGGAAGGCGATGGCTTGCTACAGTCGGGGCAGGGGAGTGTCAAGAACGGTTGAACCGCCAAGGTGACGGGCGCAAGCTCGCGCGGTCGAATTCTGCAAGGAGCCCGCCGATGAGCCGCATTCTGCACCGCACCCAGCACGCCACGCCGCCGATCGCGGTGTCTGGCAAGGGAATGTACCTGGTTGGGGCGGATGGGCGGCAGATCATCGACGGCTCGGGCGGGGCCGCAGTGGCATGTTTGGGGCATGGCGACGCGCGGGTGAACGCGGCGATCGCCGAGCAGTTGTCGAAGGTGGCCTATGTGCACACCGCGATCTTCACCAACCAGGCGGCCGAGGAATTGGCCGATTTCATCCTGGACGGCTCGCCGGGCGGGCTGACCCATGCCTACCTGTGCTCCTCCGGTTCCGAGGGCGCGGAGGCCGCGATCAAGATGGCGCGGCAGTATTTCCTGGAGATCGGCCAGCCGCAGCGCACGCAGTACATTGCTCGGCGCGGCAGCTACCATGGCAACACGCTGGGGGCGTTGTCGGCCGGCGGCAACATGATGCGGCGCGCGCCCTATGCCCCGTTGCTGTCCGATGCCTTCCATCATGTCAGCCCCGCCTTTGCCTATCGTTTCCAGGGGGATAACGAGAGCGAGGCGCAATACGTTCAACGGCTAGCCGACGAGTTGGAGGCGGAGTTCCAGCGCCTGGGGCCACAGAACGTGATCGCCTTCATGGCGGAGCCGATTGTCGGCGCCACCACGGGCTGCGTGGCTGCCCCGCCGGGATATTTCAAGAAAGTGCGCGAGATCTGCGACCGCCACGGTGCGCTGCTGATCCTGGACGAGGTGATGTGCGGCATGGGGCGCACCGGCACCATGCATGCCTGGGAGCAGGAGGGCATCACGCCGGACATCCAGATCATCGCCAAGGGCCTGGGCGGCGGCTACCAGCCGATTGGCGGCATCCTGATCGGTGGCCGGGTGGTGGATGCGCTTCGCGCCGGCTCCGGTGCCTTCATGCACGGCCATACCTACCAGGCGCATCCGGTGGCCTGTGCCGCGGCGCTGGCGGTGCAGAAGGTGATTCGCGACGACAAGCTGGTCGACAACGTGCGGGTGCAGGGCGAGCGGCTGGCCACGGCGCTGGTGGAGCGGCTGGGCAACCACCGCCATGTCGGCGACATCCGCGGTCGCGGGTTGTTCTGGGCGATCGAGATGGTAACCGACCGGGCCACCAAGGTGGTGTTCGACCCGAAGCTGAAGATGAACGACCGGATCAAGCAGGAGGCCTACCAGCGCGGGCTGGCGATCTATCCGATGGGCGGCACGATCGATGGCAAGAACGGCGACCACGTGATCGTGGCTCCGCCCTACATCGCCCAGGCGAGCGATATCGACGCCATTGTGGCGCGGCTGGGCGATGCGGTGGATGCGGCGGTGGCGTCGGTCTGATCCGGGCTTGCCGATCCGACGGCTTGGGCGGCGCGGCAGGGTGATGTATGCGTTCTCCAAGCAATCGGGGAACGCAGCATGACACCGCCGGACCTCGTCGATTCCGTGCTGGAGATCGACGGACGCATCGCCACCCTCACGCTCAACCGCAACGAGGTGCGCAACGAGCTGACAGGCACGAAGCTGTCCGAGGAAATCGTGACGGTGGTCGACTGGATCAACGCGCATGAGGGCGTGTCGGCGTTGATCCTGACCGGGGCGGGGCAGGCATTCTCGGCCGGTGGCAATGTGAAGCACATGGCCAACCGCGAGACCGGCAGCTTCGCGGGTGATGTCTATACCGTGCAGAACAAGTATCGCGCCGGCATCCAGCGCATGGCCCTGGCGATGCACCGGCTGGAAGTGCCGGCGATTGCCGCGGTGAACGGGCCGGCGATCGGCGCGGGCTGCGACCTGGCCTGCATGTGCGACGTGCGGCTGGCCTCGACCAACGCCAAGTTCGGCGAGACCTTCGTGAACCTGGGCCTGATCCCCGGCGATGGCGGCGGCTGGTTCCTGCAGCGGCTGGTGGGCTATCAGCAGGCGGCGGAGATGACGTTCTCCGGCCGGCTGCTTGGGGCCGAGGAATTGCTGCGCATCGGCCTGGTGCTGGAAGTGGTGGAGCCTGACGAGTTGCTGGCGCGCGCCCGCGAGATGGCGGCCGGCTACGCCGCCAAGCCGCCGCGGTCGGTGCGGATCACCAAGCGCCTGCTGAAGGCGGCGCAGAAGATGGAACTGCCGGAATATCTGGAACTGTGCGCGGTGATGCAGGGCATCTGCCATAACACCGACGACCATGCCGAGGCAGTGAGCGCGTTCCTGGAGAAGCGGACGCCGGAGTTCCGTGGAACTTGATCGCTCGGCTGAGCGCGCATATCAGCATTGCAGTTCCAGCGATGATCTGACAGGCTTGTCCCTTCACGATCGAGAGGGAGCTTCACCATGAAGCGGAGAACCATTCTGAGTGCGGGCGTGGCGGGTGCCGTTGCGACCTCGCTGCCGAACTTTGCCATCGCCCAGCCGGCCAATACGCGCGTGCTGAAGTTCGTGCCGCAGGCCAATCTCACATTGCTCGACCCGATCATCACCACCGCGGCGGTGACGGCAAATCATGCCTGGATGGTGTGGGACACGCTGTTCGGGGTTAACGCCAAGCTTGAGCCCAAGCCGCAGATGGCCGAGGGCTACACCGTCTCGGACGACGGCCTCACCTATCTGATCAAGCTGCGCCCAGGGCTGAAGTTCCACGACGGCGAGCCGGTGCGTGCCCAGGATTGCGCGGCCAGCCTCGCGCGCTGGGCGGTGCGCGACCCGTTCGGCCAGACCGCGCTGCTGGCGGTGGACAAGTTCGGGCACGCCGACGACGGCACCGTCAAGATCACGCTGAAGCGGCCGTTCCCGCTGCTGATTCAGGCCATCGGCCAGCAGAACTCGTTCATCATGCCCGAGCGGCTGGCCAAGACCGACCCCTTCAAGGCGATTCCCGAGGTGATCGGCTCCGGCCCGTATCGCTTCCTCAAGGACGAGTTCGTCGCCGGCAGCAGTGCCGCCTACTCCAGGTTCGACGGCTATGTGCCGCGCCAGGAGGCGCCGGAATGGACCTCGGGCGGCAAGGTCGCGCATTTCGAGCGCGTCGAGTGGACGATCATCCCCGACGCCTCCACCGCCTCCGCCGCGCTGCAGAGCGGCGAGGTCGACTGGTACGAGCAGGTCCAGGCCGACCTGGTGCCGCTGCTGAAGCGCAACAAGGACATCGTCATGGGGCCGTCCAATCCCCAGGGCTATTTCGGTGGCCTGCGCTTCAACCACCTGCATGAACCGTTCAATGACGTTCGCCTGCGCCGCGCCATCCAGATGGCGGTGAACCAGGAAGACTACATGACGGCGATCATGGGCACCGACCGCTCGTTCTGGAACGTCTGCCGCTCGCAGTTCCCCTGCGGTACGACCTATGGAACCGAGGTGGATCTGCCGGTGCAGAAGGGCGACCTGGAAGCCGCGCGCAGGATGATCCAGGAGGCCAGCTACGGCGGCCAGAAGGCGGTGATCATCAATCCGACGGATTTCCACACGATCGGGCCGCTGGGCGACATCACCTTCGACATGCTCAAGAAGATCGGCATCAACGCCGAGCTTGTCGCCACCGACTGGGGCAGCGTGGTGCAGCGCCGCGCCACCAAGGAGCCGGTGGAGAAGGGCGGGTGGTCGATCTTCCACACCTGGTTCACCGGCGGCTTCATCCTCAACCCGATCATCACCCCGCCCTATCGCGGCCTTGGCGACCGCGGCTGGTTCGGCTGGTACGACAATCCCCAGATCGAGCAGATGACGCAGGAGTGGCTGGACGCCAAGGACGAGGACGGCCGCAAGAAGATCGCCGCCGCCATCCAGATCGAGAACTACACCCAGGTGCCCACCGTCACACTTGGGCAGTTCCAGATCCCCACCGCCTATCGCAGTAGCCTGAAGGGCAAGCTGGAGGCGACTGGGCCGATGTTCTGGAACATCCGCAGGGGTTGAGAATCTTCTTTTTCTGAAGAAAAAGAAGCAAAAAGACTTTCGTCCATTTACGTCCTGAGAGTCGGTGACTCTCAGGATCAACGGAATTCGGACGAAAGTTTTTTGGTTCTTTTTCCTAAAAAAGAACTACTCTCTCTTTACCTTCGGCGGCAGTGCCAACGCCAGCGAAAGTTCCTTGAGTCGCGCCGGCGGCACCTCGGCGGGCGCGCCCATCATCAGGTCTTCGCCCTGCTGGTTCAGGGGGAACAGGATGACCTCGCGGATGTTCGGCTCGTCGGCCAGCAACATGACGATGCGATCGATGCCCGGGGCCGAGCCGCCGTGGGGTGGGGCGCCGTAGCGGAAGGCGTTGAGCATGCCGCCGAAGCGTGCCTCCACATCGTCCTTTGTGTAGCCGGCGATCTCGAAGGCCTTGATCATGATGTCGGGGCGGTGGTTGCGGATGGCGCCCGAGGACAGCTCGATGCCGTTGCAGACGATGTCGTACTGGTAGGCCTTGATGGTCAGCGGGTCCTGGGTGAGCAGGGCCTCCATCTCGCCCTGCGGCATGCTGAACGGGTTGTGGCTGAAGTCGACCTGGCCGGTTTCCTCGTTCAGCTCGAACATCGGGAAGTCGGTGATCCAGCAGAAGCGGAAATCGCCCTGCGCGATCAGGTTGAGTTCCTGGCCCAGCTTGGTGCGCACCAGGCCGGAGAATTTCGGGGCTATGTCGGGCTTGCCGGCAGCGAAGAACACGGCGTCGCCGGGCTTGAGGCCGCATGCGGCGCGGATCGACTCGGCGCGGTCGGCTTCCAGGTTGCGGGCGATCGGGCCCTTGGCGCCGTCGGCGTCGAAGATGATGTAGCCGAGGCCGCCCGCACCCTGCTCGCGCGCCCATTCGTTCAGCTTGTCGAAGAAGCTGCGCGGGTTGGCGCCGGCGCCCGGGGCGGGAATGGCGCGCACGACGCCGCCGGAGGCCGCGATCTTGGCGAACAGGCCGAAGCCGGAGCCGGCGAACTGTTCGGTGACGTCGCTGATTTCGATGGGGTTGCGCAGGTCGGGCTTGTCGGTGCCGTAGACCAGCATCGACTGGTCGTAGGGGATGCGCACGAAGGGCGGCTTGGTGACCGGGCGGCCGCCGGCGAACTCCTCGAACACCCCGGCGATGACGGGTTCTATCGTGTTGAACACGTCTTCCTGGGTGACGTAGCTCATCTCGAAATCGAGCTGGTAGAATTCGCCGGGCGAGCGGTCCGCACGGCTGGCTTCGTCGCGGAAGCAGGGGGCGATCTGGAAGTAGCGGTCGAAGCCGGCGACCATGGCCAACTGCTTGAACTGCTGCGGCGCTTGCGGCAAGGCGTAGAACTTGCCGGGGTGGTTGCGCGCGGGCACCAGGAAGTCGCGTGCCCCCTCGGGGCTGGAGGCGGTGAGGATCGGGGTCTGGAACTCGGTGAAGCCCTGTTCGATCATGCGGGCCCGGATGGAGGCGATGACGCCGGCGCGCAGCATGATGTTGCGGTGCATCTTCTCGCGCCGCAGGTCGATGAAGCGGTATTTCAGGCGCAGCTCGTCGGGGTATTTCTCCTCGCCGGCGACCTGCAGCGGCAGCACTTCGGCGGCGGACTGCACCGTGAGCGTCTCGGCGCGCAGTTCGATCTCGCCGGTGGGCAGGCGCGGGTTGATGGTGGTGCCCTCGCGCAGCACCACCGCGCCGGTCACGGTCACGACGCTTTCCGGGCGCAGCTTGTCCATTGCCTCGAACGGCGCGGTGCCGGCCGCAAAGACGATCTGGGTGATGCCGTAATGGTCGCGCAGATCGACGAACAGCAGCCCGCCATGGTCGCGCTTGCTGTGCACCCAGCCCGACAGCCGGGCCATATGGCCGGCATCGCCCGCGCGCAGCGCACCGCAGGTATGCGTCCGATAAGCGTGCATCGTTCAACCCCATCCGAGAGAGCGGGCGCAAACAACCCGCGCCCCCTGCCCAAGTCAAGGGACCAGCTCGATGGCGGGCGGGGGCCGGCTAAAGCCAGCCGCGGGTGCGGAACCAGATGAGGGGGGCCAGGCCGCTGAGCAGGATCACCAGCAGGGCGAGCGGGTAGCCGAAGGTCCATGTCAGTTCGGGCATGCGCGCGAAATTCATGCCCCACATGCTGGCCAGGAAGGTCGGCGGCACCCCCACCACGGAGACCACGGCCAGCACGCGGATGATGTTGCTCTGTTCGATCTGAATGAAGCCCAGCGTGGCCTCCAGCAGGAACTGCACCTTGCCGGCGAGGTGGCGGTCGTAGTCGGTCAGCGAGTTGATGTCGCTGCGCAGGGTCTTGAGCCGGGTTTTCTGCTCCGAGGTGATCCAGGTGGCGTTGGCGAGCACGAACGGGATGATGCGGCCCAGCCCGAGAAGGGTGTCGCGTATCTTGGAGATGAGGTCGCCGACGCGGCCGACATTGCGGAGCATGGCGCGTAACTCGGTTTCAGTGCGCCGCGGCCGGGTCTTTCCGCTCGGGCGGAACACCCGGCGCGACACGGCGTCCAGTTCCTCGCCCTCGCGCTCCAGCACGTCGGCGAGGCGGTCCACCAGGCTCTCGCACAGGCCGAGCAGCAGCGAGGCGCTGGTGCGGTCGCCGTTGGCCCCGGCGCGGCAGCGCGCGGCATAGGTCTCGAAGGCAGGCAGGTGGCCGAACCGCACGGTCAACAGCCAGTCTGGCGCCAGCACGAAGCCGACCGGGGTAGTGCGGTCCTCGCCACCCTCGGTGCCCAGCAGGCCAGGAACGCTGAGGTAGAGCGCCTCGCCGATGCGCGACAGGCGGCTGGAGGTCTCGATCTCGCTGATGTCGTCGCGGGTGGGCACGCGCAGGCCGGTGGCGGCCTGGACCCTGGCGCGGGTCGGCTCGTCTGGGTCGAACATGTCGATCCACAGGGCGTCCTCATGGATCGTATCGCCCGCCAGGCCGGCGGGCGGAGTGGGGAACATGGTCAGCATTGGGGTTCCTCCCCTCCGGAGCAGTTGGTGCCGTTCTGCCGCATGGCTTCCGGGGGCGCCAGCCTGCGTGTATGACAACGCCATGTCTCGTTCCAACCGGCCGGATTTCCCTCCCCCAGTCCTCGTCACCACCACCGCGGCGCTCGATGCCTTGTGCGCGCGCCTGCGCCAGGAGCCGGTGGTGACGGTGGACACCGAATTCATGCGCGAGCGGACCTACTGGCCAGAGCTGTGCGTGGTGCAGCTGGCCGGCGCGCACGAGGTGGCGGTGGTGGACGCGCAGGCGCCGGACATCGACCTGGCCTCGCTCGGCGCGCTTCTGGCCGACCAGGCGGTAATAAAGGTGTTCCATGCCGCGCGGCAGGACATCGAGATATTCGTGCTGCGCTTCGGCGACGTGCCGCGGCCGATGTTCGACACCCAGGTGGCCGCCATGGTGGCGGGGTTCGGCGACCAGGTGGGCTACGACTCGCTGGTGGCGGCGACCACCGGGGGGCATATCGACAAGGCGCACCGGTTCAGCGACTGGGCGGCTCGCCCGCTCTCGGCCGCGCAGATCAACTACGCGGCCGCCGACGTCACCCACCTGCGCGGCGTCTATGAGAAGCTGCGGGCGCGGCTGGAGAAGGACGGACGGATGGAGTGGGTGGCCGAGGAGATGGCCCTGCTGTCCGACCCAGCGACCTACCCGGCGAACCCCGAGACGATGTGGGAGCGGCTGCGCCCGCGCACCTCCAACCGCCGCCTGCTGGGGGTGCTGCGCGCGGTGGCGGCGTGGCGCGAGCGCGAGGCGCAACGATCAAATATTCCGCGTGGACGCATGCTCAAGGACGAGGCGCTGCTGGAGATCGCGGCGACGGCGCCGGACAGTGTCGAAGCGCTGGCGCGCATGCGCGGCGTCACCCGCGGCTTTGCCGAGGGGCGCATGGGGGCGGGGCTGATCGCCGCCATCGCCGAGGCCCGCGCCGTGCCGGACGACCAGCTTCCCGCCGTGCCGAACCATCGCGACGGTCCCAAGGCGTCGCCGGCGCTGGTGTCGCTGCTGAAGGTGCTGCTGGCCGCCAAGTGCGAGCAGCACCACGTGGCCCCCAAGCTGGTGGCCGGCAGCGAGGATATCGACCGGCTGGCGTCGGAGGACGAGCCGGCGATCCAGGCCCTGTCGGGCTGGCGGCGCTGCGTGTTCGGCGCCGATGCCCTGGCGCTGAAGGCCGGCGGCGTGGCGTTGGGCGTGGACGGCAAGCGGATCACGCTGATCCGCACCTGACCTTGGTCACCGCCCTCCGCGGGCCCAGGCGGGGGATGCGGTAGACGAAATACGATTGTCACCTCGCGCGCGCCGGAAGGATCGTGCTATCCCGACTTCAAGCGCACCGGTCCAGGCTGGACAGGAAGGCGCAGGGGGCTTCAACGCCGCCCGCCCCGCCGGGGTGGAGCAGCAGGTTTTGTATGTGGGAGGTATCGGCCATGGGTATTGCGCGATCAGCCGCGTTGGCGTGGATGTTTGCGGGCGGTATCGGCCTGGCCGGCATCGCGCCCGTGCAGGCCCAAACCCTGACACTGGCGGTGGCTTCCGCGCCGACCAGCGTGGACCCGCACTACCATAACCTCGCACCGAACAATTCGTTAGCGTACCACATCTTCGGCAAGCTGGTGAACACCGATGCGACGGCCCGCCCGCAGCCGGGGCTCGCCCTGTCGTGGAAGGCGATCGACCCCACGACGTGGGAGTTCAAGCTGCGCCCCGGTGTGAAGTTCCACGACGGCGCCGCGTTCACTGGCGACGACGTTGCCTACACCATCGCGCGCGTGCCGACGGTGAAGAACTCACCGGGCAGTTTCCTGCTGTACACCCGCTCTGTCACCGACGTGCAGGTGGTGGACCCGCTGACGGTGCGCATGAAGACCCGCGCGGTGACCCCGCTGCTGCCGATCGACCTGTCGCAGGTTTACATCCTGCCGAAGGGCCTGGGCGCCGAGCCGTCGATCGAGGATTTCAACTCGCTCAAGCACGCCATCGGCACCGGCGCCTTCCGCATCACCTCATTCCAATCGGGCGACCGCGCCGAACTGGTGCGCAACGACGCCTTCTGGGGGGCGAAGCCGCATTGGGAACGGGTGGTCTACCGCATGATCCCCAACGACAGCGCCCGCACCTCGGCTTTGCTGGCGGGCGATGTGGACTTCATCGAGGCGGTGCCGACCTCCGACCTCGCGAATTTGCGCCGCGACAAGCGCGTGGCGCTGTCCGAGGCGGTGTCGCTGCGGTTCGCATACGTGTTGCTCGACCGCTCGCGCAAGGGCGCCCAGCCCTTCGTCAGCGGCCCAAATGGCGAGAAGCTGGACAAGAGCCCGTTCGAGGACGTGCGGGTGCGCCGCGCCCTGTCGATGTCTATCAACCGCGAGGCAATCGTCGACCGGGTTATGGAAGGTGCCGCGGTGCCGACTGGGCAGTTCCTGGCCCAGGGCAACTACAGCCACGTGCCTGACATCGGCGTGCTGAAGTATGATCCGGCGGGCGCGCGCAAGCTGCTGGCCGAGGCCGGCTTCCCGAACGGCTTCCGCATCACGCTGCACGGGCCGAACGACCGCTACGTTAACGACGAGAAGGTCATCCAGGCGATCGGCCAGATGTGGAGCCGCATCGGCGTGCAGACCAAGGTGGACGCGATCACTTGGCCGAGCTTCATCGGGCGGGCCAGCAAGCAGGAGTTCTCGGCCTTCTTCGTGGCCTGGGGCACCTCCACCGGCGAGGCATCGAACCCGCTGCGCGCGCTGATCCACACTTTCGACGCGTCCAAGGGCTTCGGCTCAGCCAATCGCGCCCGCTACTCCAATCCAGCGCTGGACGCGATCATCGAGCGCGCCACCGCCATCACCAACGATGACGAGCGCGAAGTCGTGCTGATGGAGGCGACCCGCATGGCCATGGCTGATGTGGCGATGATGACGCTCTACCAGCAGAAGAACGTCTGGGGCATGAAGCCCAACCTGCGCTATGTCGCGCGGGCCGACGAGGCGACCCACGCTGCGGACGTGACGGTCGCGAAGTAGCCGGCCACACGGCGCCGGACGAAGGCGCTGTGACCGTGCGTGGCGGGAAAGGGTGAGAGACCGATGAGGAAGATGAGCGGCCAATGACGACATGGATGCTGCGCCGGCTGATCCAGGCCGTGTTCGTCATGCTGGCCATGACGGTGATCGTGTTCATCGGCGTGAACGTGATTGGCGATCCGGTGGAGATCCTCATCTCGCCGGAAGCCGACCAGGCCGAACGCGCCCGCGCGGTGATTGCCCTGGGGCTCGACAAGCCGTTGTGGGAGCAATACTGGCGCTTCCTGCTCGGTGCTGTTCAGGGCGACCTCGGCCGCAGCTTCGTGTTCAACGAACCGGCGCTGAAACTGATCGCCACCCGCATGCCGGCCACCCTGGAGTTGGCGCTGACGGCCGTGCTGCTGTCGATCGTGATCGGCATTCCGCTTGGCTTGTATGCCGGGCTGAAGCCCGACTCGGTGACCGGACGGATGATCATGGGCACGTCGATCCTGGGGTTCTCGCTGCCCACCTTCTGGGTCGGGCTGATGATGATCATGGTTTTCGCGGTGCAACTCGGCTGGCTGCCCAGCACCGGGCGGGGCGAGACGGCGGAACTGTTCGGCGTGCAATGGTCGTTCCTCACCGCCGACGGCCTGGCCCACATGGCGATGCCGGCGTTCAACCTGGCGCTGGGCAACATCGCCCTGGTGCTGCGACTGACCCGTGCAGGGGTGCGCGAGAATCTGCCGATGGACTACGTGAAGTTCGCCCGCGCCAAGGGCATCTCGCCCAACCGCGTGGTGTTCGTGCACGTGCTGAAGAACATCATGATCCCGATCGTTACCGTGGTGGGGCTGGAGATCGGCGGGCTGATTGCCTTCGCGGTAGTGACCGAGAGCGTGTTCGCCTGGCCCGGCATGGGCAAGCTGATCATCGACAGCATCAACGTGCTCGACCGTCCGGTGATCGTCGCCTACCTGATGATGATCGTGTTCCTGTTCATAATCATCAACCTGCTCGTCGATCTGCTTTACACCGTGCTTGATCCGCGCGTGCGGCTGGAGACCAAGGAATGAGCGCCACCGCCGTGCCGGCCCCGCCCGAGGCGCCGGTCGCCCCCAAGGAAGAGACGCCGTTTGCCCGCTTCATCTCGGAGTTCGCCGAGAACAAGGTGGCGGTGGCGGCTTTCGTCGTGGTGGTCGCGATCGTGGCCATAGCGCTGTTCGCGCCGCTGATCTCGCCCCAGGATCCCTACGACCTCGCCCAGCTGGACATCATGGACGGGCGGCTGGCGCCGGGTAGCGTATCGATGGAAACCGGGATGACCTTCTGGCTCGGCACCGACGACCAGGGGCGCGACATGCTGTCGGGCATCATGTACGGCCTGCGCATCTCGCTGTATGTGGGCGTCGGCTCGGCGCTGATTGCCGGCGTGATCGGCACCGCGCTCGGCCTGCTGGCGGCGTTCGCCGGCGGCAAGATCGAGACGGCGATCATGCGCCTGGTGGACCTGCAGCTGTCGTTTCCGGCCATCCTGGTGGCGCTGATGATCCTGGCGTTCCTCGGCAAGGGCGTGATGAACGTGATGCTGGCGCTGGTGATCGTGGAATGGGCCCGCTACGCGCGCACCGCGCGCAGTGCCGCCCTGGTGGAGACGCGGCGCGAATACATGGAGGCGGCCAAGTGCCTCGCCTTGCCGCGCTGGCGGCTGCTGTTCATCCACCTGCTGCCCAATTGCATGCCACCGCTGATCGTCATCGGCACCATCCTGGTGGCGCGGTCGATCACGCTGGAGGCAACCTTGTCGTTCCTCGGCCTGGGCGTGCCGATCACCGAGCCGTCGCTGGGGCTGCTGATCGCCAACGGCTATCAGTACATGCTGTCCGGCAAATACTGGATCAGCTTCTACCCGGGCATCGCGCTGCTGGTGACGATCGTGGCGATCAACCTGGTGGGCGATCATCTGCGTGACGTGCTCAATCCGCGGCTGAAGAAGTAGGGCGCGGACCATGAGCGACATCACCCTGGACGTGCAGGGCCTCTCCACGCATTTCTTCACGCGCAACGGCGTGGTGAAGGCGGTCGACGATATCTCGTTCCAGGTGCCGCGCGGCAAGGTGCTGGGGCTGGTGGGTGAATCCGGCTCCGGCAAGTCGGTCACCGGGTTTTCGGTGATCGGGCTGGTCGATCCGCCCGGGCGGATCACCGCGGGCAAGATCCTGTTCCAGGGGCGGGACCTGACGAAGCTCGACGAAGGCGAACTGCGCGACCTGCGCGGCAACCGCATCGCCATGATCTTCCAGGACCCGATGATGACGCTGAACCCGGTCCTGCGCATCGACACGCAGATGATCGAGACGGTGCTGGCGCATGACAACGTCTCGCGGGAGACGGCGCGGCAACGTTCGCGCGATGCACTGGGCATGGTGGGTATCCCCAGCCCCGAGGAGCGGCTGACCTCCTATCCGCACCAGTTCTCCGGCGGCATGCGTCAGCGTGTGGCGATCGCCATCGCCCTTTTGCACCGGCCGGACCTGATCATCGCCGACGAACCGACCACGGCGCTGGACGTGACCATCCAGGCGCAGATCCTGGCCGAGGTGCAGAAGCTGGCGCGCGAGGTCGGCACCGCGCTGATCTGGATCACCCATGACCTATCGGTGATCGCGGGTTTGGCTGACGATATCGCGGTGATGTATGCCGGGCGCATCGTCGAGACAGGCACCGTGGCCGAGGTGCTGGACCGGCCGTTGCATCCCTACACCCACGGCCTGATCGGCAGCGTGCCCAGCCGCAACGCGCGTGGCAGCAAGCTGCGCCAGATCCCGGGCATGACGCCGTCGCTGCTGAATCTGCCGGTGGGCTGCGCCTTTCGCAGCCGTTGCCCGCGCGCCGATGCGGTGTGCGAGCAGGACCCGCAGAACACCCACCCGGTGGAGGGCCGCACCCTGCGCTGCTTCCATCCGCAACTGGAGATGGTGGCATGAGCGCCGCGCCTGCGCCGCCACAATCCGCCGGCACCGCGCCGGTCATCGAATTGCGCGGCATCTCCAAGCGCTTCGGCAAGACGCTTGATGTCGCCGCCCGCATGGCCCAGGGGCTGCGCCGGGCCGTCGGCCATCCGGTGCCCGAGACGATGGTGCGCGCCGTCGATAACGTGGACCTCACCATCCGCCGCGGCGAAGTGGTGGGGCTGGTGGGCGAGTCCGGCTGCGGCAAGTCCACGCTGGGGCGCATGGTGGCCGGCATCATGCCGCCCTCCGACGGCACGGTGTTGTTCGAGGGGCGCGATATCGGCACTCTTTCCGACGAAGAGAAGCGTCAGGCAACGCTGAAGGTCCAGATGATCTTCCAGGACCCCTACGCCAGCCTCAATCCGCGCATGCGGGTGGACGACATCGTCGGCGAGGCGCCGCGCGTGCATGGGCTGATCGGGCCGGAAGGCTTCGACGCCTATGTGGACGCGCAGTTCCGCCGCGCCGGGCTCGACCCCGCCTACAAGCGCCGCTACCCGCACCAGTTCTCCGGCGGCCAGCGCCAGCGCATCGGCATTGCGCGCGCGCTCGCGGTGCAGCCGGAATTCCTGGTGTGCGACGAGGCGGTGGCAGCGCTGGACGTGTCGATCCAGGCGCAGATCCTCAACCTGTTCATGGATTTGCGCAGCGACCTCAACCTGACCTACCTGTTCATCAGCCACGACCTCGGCGTGGTCGAGCACCTGTCGGACCGGGTGGCGATCATGTATTTGGGCCGCATCGTGGAGGAGGCTTCGGCGGAGGATATATTCGACCGCCCGAACCATCCCTACACCCAGGCGCTGCTGGCCGAAGTGCCGCGCATCGACACGCGCAAGCGGCAGTTCACCGCCATCAAGGGCGAGATCCCGTCGCCGATCAATCCGCCGAGCGGCTGCCATTTCCACCCGCGCTGCCCGCATGCCATGCAGGTGTGCCGCGAGCAGGCGCCGGCGCTGGTGGATGTGGCGGCCGGGCACCGCAGCGCCTGCCATCTGAACAACATGGCGGCCGTTTGAAACCTGGCGCTTGTCGGATCCGGGGCATCACGGCAGCCTGTTAGCCGGAATGGTCCATGACACGCCGTCGCTGCTGCATCGTGCCTGGCGGGTGTTGCCGGCTGGCCCACGCCGCGCGCTACTGCGCCATGGCACCGCGCTGCTGGCGCCTCGCCCGGACCGGCCGCCACCCCCGGTGCGCCCGGGCATGGTGCTGCTGGGGGAGTTCTCGCGACCCTCCGGCCTGGGAATGGGCGTTCGCCTGGTGCGCGACGCCCTCGCCGGCATGGGCGTCATGACCTGGACGCTGGACGTGGATGCGCCCCGGCGGGATGACGTGGACATTCCCGCAGGCGTACCATTGCTGCTGCATGTCAATCCACCCTCGCTGCCATTGGCCCTGCTGCGCGTGCCACGTCGGCTGTTGCGCGGTCGGCACGTGGTCGGCATGTGGAACTGGGAACTTCCGGTGGTGCCGGAGACTTGGCGAGTGGGGCTGCGCTTCGTGCATGAGGTTTGGGTGACCAGCCGTTTCACCGCCACGGCGATGACCGCCTGGCTGGCGCAGGCCGCCTTGTCGCCACAGAAAGGACGGATCGCGCTGCGCACGGTTAGCTATCCCCTGGCAATCGCTCCGCCGGTTCCTTCCGCGCTGGACCGGGCGGCCTTTGGGCTGCCGGCCGGCGCGGTGGTGGTGCTGGTGTCGTTCAACCTCGCCTCCAGCTTCGTGCGCAAGAACCCGCTGGCCGCCATCGCTGCCTTCCGCCAGGCCTTCGGGGCGCGCCAGGACCGTCTCCTGGTGCTGAAGGTTGGCCATCCCGGGCATTTCCCCGCTGATTTCGCCGCCCTGCGCGAGGCTGTCGCCGGGGCTGGCAACATCCGCATCGAGACGCGCCCCATGGCGCAAGGCGAGTCGCATGCGCTGACAGCTTGTGCGGATATCGTGCTGTCGCTGCACCGCAGCGAGGGCTTCGGCCTGGTGCCGGCGGAGGCGATGTTGCTGGCCCGCCCGGTGGTGGCGACGGGATGGTCGGGCAACATGGATTTCATGAGTGAAGACAGCGCGATTCTGGTGCCCTACCGGCTGGTTCCCGCGCATGATCCGCGCGGCGTGTTGGAGGTGCCGGGCGCGGTCTGGGCCGAGCCGGATGTTGGTGCCGCCGCCGCCGCCCTGGTGCGCCTGGCCGATGACCCCGCCGCGCGCCGGGACCTCGGCCTGCGTGGCCAGGCCTATGCCCGGGCGATGCTCGGCCCCGCGTCGCTGCAGGCTGCGGTCGCCGCGTTGGGGGCTACATGAGGCTGCTGGTCTGGCAATGGGGGCGGCGCGGCGCCGGGCCGCGCTATGCCGTGGAACTGGCCGATGGGTTGCGTGGGGTGGCGGGCGTGGAGCCGTTGCTGTCGCTGTCGCGCCAGTCGGAGATCATGGCGGGGCCTGCTGCACCGGCGTGCGACCTGCCGGTGGACACATATGACGGCATGGGCGACCTGCTGGCCCGCCTGCCGCGCCTGCCCTTCCAGGTACGCGGCCTTGCCGATCGGCTGGCGGGGCTGCGGGCTGATGCCGCCATCTGTGCCATGCCCGCGCCGCTCGACCTGCTGATGGCCGCGGCGCTGCGGCGGGCCCGGATTCCCTTCGCCGTGGTGGTGCACGACGCCGACCTGCATCCCGGCGACCTCTACGCCCTGCAGATGGTGCTGCAGCGGCGCCTGGTTTCGCGGGCGGATGCGGTGGTGGCGCTCAGCCGCCATGTCGCCGACCGGCTGCGGGGGCAGCGGCTGGCCGACGGTCGGCGCCTGATCCTCACCGAACTGCCACCCCTGTCGTTCGGCCCGCCGCCGCCGCCGCCGCGCGCCCATGGCGGGAAGCTGCGGCTGCTCTGCTTCGGCCGGCTGCTGCCATACAAGGGGCTGGACCTGCTTGCCGAGGCGATGGGGCTGCTGGGGCCGCGGGCGGACATGGAGTTGCGGGTGATTGGCAGCGGCCCCGAATCGTCGGTGCTGGACCAGTTGCGCCGCCTGCCCGGCGTCAGCGTCGAGAACCGCTGGGTGCCGGAGGGCGAGGTGGGTGCGATCCTGGCTTGGTCGGACGCGCTGGTGCTGCCGTATCGCGAGGCGAGCCAAAGCGGCGTGGCGGCGGCGGCGATCGCGGCGCGGCGCTGGGTGGTGGCGACGCGGGTGGGCGGCATCACCGAGCAGCTTGCCGGCGCGACGCTGGCGCGGTTGTGCGAGCCGACGGCCGTGGCGCTGGCCGACGCCTTGGTGGGGTTGCTTGCCGTCAGCCCCACGGCGCCAGACGACGCGGCAGCCGACCAGCCGGCCGACCGCTGGCCGCAGGTGACGGCGGCGCTGGTGCGTGACCTCTCGGTGGCACTGGCCTGACGGTCAGTTGCGGCGCAGCAGCCGCCGGCGCTCGCTCCATTGCTGGGCGAGCAGGCCCATGGCGATCGCGCCGCCCGCGGCGAAGACGAGCGCGCCGAGGCGCATGGCGTCAGACGAAGGTGAGCACGACCAGCGACACGCACCCCAGCGCGATGCGGTACCACGCGAAGGGTGCGAAGCCGTGGCGCGCAACGAAGCCCACCACCGCGCGCACCACCAGCAGCGCGGCGAGGAATGCAACCGCAAGGCCGAGGCCGATGATCGCCGCATCGCCGAAGTCCAGCACGTCGCGGTTCTTGTAGAGGTCGTACACGGTCGCCCCGAACATCGTCGGGATGGCCAGGAAGAACGAGAATTCCGCCGCCGTTCGCCGGTCCACGCCCAGCAGCAGCGCACCCATGATGGTCGCCCCGGAGCGCGACACACCGGGGATCATCGCCAGGCACTGCATCCCGCCGATGGCCAGGGCCCGCAGGAGCGGCAGGCGTTCCACCGAATGATAGGCGGCGACCGGGCGCATCCGCTCGATCACCAGGATGGCGATGCCGCCGGCGATCAGGCTGACCGCTACCACCCAGGGCGAGAACAGCACCGCCTTGATGAAGCCATGCGCCAACACGCCGACGATCGCGGCGGGCAGGAATGCCAGCAGGATCGCCATCGCGAAATGCCGGGCCGCCGGGTCGCGCGGCAGGCCCAGCAGCACGTCCAGCAGCTTGCGGAAATAAAGCACCACCACGGCCATGATCGCGCCGATCTGGATGGCGACCTCGAATACCTGGCCGGGTGGGCCTTCGAATCCGAGTGCTGTCTGCATCAGGATGAGATGCCCGGTGGATGAGACGGGGATGAACTCGGTCAGCCCCTCCAGAATGCCGAGGATCACTACCTGGAGCCAGATCACATTTTCCATGGCGATCCGCTTAGCGCAGGCGCAGGCGACGGACCAGTCTTGCCATCACGGCACGCCGCTCACCATGGGTGAGGCCGTGCCGCCATGCCAGCCAGGCCGCCGGCAATGGCAGCAGCACTGCGCCGGCCAGCCGCAGCCAAGGGGATAGTGGTGCCATGGCGAGTGCCGTGGCGAGCCCCAGCAGGCCGGCAGCCAGCGCGGGGGCCAGGGCCCGGACCTCCGGCGCCAGGGCCGGGTACACGCCGATCGCCAGGCGGGTGCGCAGCGCGGCGGTCGCCAGGGCGCGCGCGGTCCAGACGATGGCAGCGCCCGCGATGCCGAAATCATCCAGCACGATCAGGAGCACCGGCAGGTAAAGCACCAGTTCGCCGGCTGCCAGCAAGGCATTGCGCGCCGATCGCCCGGCGCCGTCGATCAGCGACGCGACCACGCCGTCCAGCGCGAAGAGCACCACGCCGGCGGCGAGCCAGCGCATGGCAGGCGCTGCTTCGTGGGCGAAGGCGGGCCCGAGCCACGCCGCCAGCAGCAGGTCGGCGAACAGGATGGAGGCGAGGCAGGGCGGCAACACCATGGCGGCGATGCCCAGTACCGAATGGCGGAACAGCCTTCCGGCGGCGCCTGGCCCCGCGTCCGCATCGCTGGCCAGGGCAGTGGCGAGGGCGGGGAAGGCGCTGGCCAGCAGCGCCTGGCCAAGCACGGCGATGCGGATCACCAGGTCGAAGGGGGTGGCGTAATGGGCCGCGGCCTCGGCGGAGAGGCGGGCGGCGATGATGAAGCGGTCGAGGTGCTGGGTGATCGGCCACAGCACGTTGGCAACAGTGATCCATGCACCCTGGCGCAGCAACGCCCCCGCTGCCGAGCGGTCGGCCCGGGCATGGCGCAGCGCCGGCAGGGCGTGCAGGCACAGCCGCCAGTAGGCGATCGTCATCGCCGCCCGGCATGCCACCAGCACGGCGGTGGCCGCCACCAGGCTGTCCCAGGCCTGCAGCGCCGCCAGCGGGCCCAGGTAGTACAGCGCCAGGATCGGCAGGTTGACCAGGTTGGCGCCGGCGAAACGCTGGTGGGCGGCCAGCACGCCCCACAGGGCCGCGTTCACCAGCACGAGCGGGGCTGCGGCGCTCAACACCAGCAGCGCCCACAGCACCTCGTACCGCAATGGCCCTGGCAGGTCGAGCACGCCAGTATAGGCCCAGGCGCCCGCGGCACTTGCCAACCCCGCGACGACGCCGAGGCCGGCGAGCAGCGCAAGGCCGGTGAGCACAGCCCCCGCTGCATCCCGCGCGGCGGCATCTTCGGCTGCGGCATCGGCAGCATCGCCATCAAGCCGTTCCGCCCCAAGCCGGTCGGCCACCATGCGGGTCAGCGCGCGGCCGATTCCCAGATCGAAGATGCCGAACATGCCCACCAGGCTCAGCGCCAGCGCGAAGATGCCCCAGCGCGCCAGGCCCAGGCTGGCCACCAGCAGCGGCGTCGCGGCCAGCGCCACCAGCAGCGGCAACACGCGCCCGGCGATGTTCCACAGCGTGCCGCGTACGACCGTGGCGCTGGCCGTGAGGGATCGCGGCTGGTTCACGACGGGAATGCAATCCGCACTTGTACGACAGATCGTTCCATTACGGTCGCGTTCGGACAAGGAGCCGGGCCGGCTTCACACTGGATTAGCTTCGACCAGACCGCCCGCGGACGCCTGGCATCTGGGGGGATTCCGTGGAGGATGCTCCTGTGGCTGGCCTGCGTGCGCATCCCCGGAACGTCGGGCGGTGAGCGCCGCAGCGCAAGGTCCGACTTCCGAACGCGCCGCCACCCGTTTCCACCGCGCGCTGGTGCTGTTCAACGCCGCTGCGGCCGTGCTGCCGGCGGCCGGTCGTGGTGACGGGTGCTGTGGGTGTAATGCTCTTGCCGCTGGCGCTGGGGACATCATCAGTGCGCAGGTGCCGGTCCAGGTGCCGGTCCAGGTGCCGGTCCAGG
>Ga0105053_10001970_pt1 | contig 32397 bp, 34 predicted proteins | sample BON01_FD_78093 | JGI IMG/M metagenome (GOLD analysis project Ga0105053, IMG submission 78093) | Freshwater microbial communities from Lake Bonney liftoff mats and glacier meltwater in Antarctica - BON-01 | ecosystem: Environmental > Aquatic > Freshwater > Ice > Glacier meltwater | place: Lake... | reverse complement strand
TTGCGCGGTGCTCGAAATCCTCACGTACCTGAAGTACGTTCCGGTTCCTGCGCTCCGGGCGCCTTGCACTTCATCCCGAAAATCTGAATTTCTAGAAGTGCCCATGAGATAAAAATTCTCAGCTTCAATTATCATCTCCCAATGACCAAGAAACACATCTGGACGCATGCTGCTTTGTGGCTTGCAGCACAGCTGCTGATTGCCCCGGCCATGGCCCAGACAGCAGTGCCCACCCCTGCGGTGTCCGCGCCCGTGCAAGCCTCTGCAACAGCTTCCGCCCTGAGCAGCGAGCTTTTCTACCAGTTGCTGATCGGTGAACTCACGGTGCAGGGGGGAGATCCCAGTGCCGGATTCGCGCTGATTTTGGATGCCGCCAGAAAAACCAACAATGCCCAGCTCTACCAGCGGGCCACAGAAATTGCGCTGCAATCACGCTCGGGCGATGCCGCTTTGCAGGCAGCACAAGCCTGGAAGCAGGCCCAGCCTCTGTCGCGTGAGGCGAATCGCTATGTGCTGCAAATCCTGATTGCGCTCAACCGGATCAGCGATACGGTTGGCCCGCTCAAGGCGGGTATTGAGATGGCATCACCAGCCGAGCGCAACCTGGCGATTTCGGCGATTGTGCAAGCCTATGCGCGCGTCCATGACAAAAAACTCGCCAGCAGCGTGGTGGAGTCGGGGCTGGCAGGCTATCTCGACAACCCGGCGACTGCAGGCGCGGCGTGGACTACCGTAGGACGTATGCGGCTGGCTGCAGGCAATGCAGCGGGCGCACTGGATGCCGCACAAAAAGGTCAGGCGCTTGATGCCCGCTACGACGGCCCGGTGCTGGTGGCGCTGGAGGTCATGGATCCCAAGCTCCCGCAAGCCGAGGTGCTGATCAAGAAGTACCTAGCAGACAACAGCAACGCAGCCCCAGAAATTCGCATGGGCTACGCTAGGGCCTTGCTGGACGCGCAACGCTACGCAGAAGCCTCTGGCCAGTTGCAAGCCATCGTTCGCAGCAAACCCGACTTTGCAACCGCACACCTGGTGCTTGGCTCCCTGCAACTACAGGACATGCAGCTTGTACAGGCCCAGGCATCACTGGAGCGCTATGTGGCGTTGGCCCAAAAACAGGCTGAGCAGAGCGTCCAGAAAGAGTCTGATCGTGGCTTGACGCAGGCTTACCTGCAATTGGCGCAGATTGCAGAAAAACGCAAAGACTTCCCTGCGGCAGAAAGCTGGCTGAACAAAATCGACAGCTCTGACGACATGCTGCGGGCGCAGGCTAGGCGCGCCTCCATCCTGGCAGGCCAAGGCAAGTTGGCCGAGGGCCAGCAACTGATTCGCAGCCTGCCCGAGCGCAAGCCCGGTGATGCGCGCCTCAAGCTGATGGCCGAAGTCAGCATGCTGCGTGACCTCAAGCAATACCAGATGGCCTATGAGCTGCTGGCAGGGGCGATTGTCAAATCGCCCAACGACGCCGACCTGGTGTACGACCAATCGATGATGGCCGAAAAACTCGGCAACATGGCCGACATGGAACGCCTGCTCAGACGCGCCATTGAGATCAAACCAGACTCACCCAACGCCTACAACGCCCTGGGGTACTCCTTGGCAGATCGCAACGTGCGGCTGATCGAAGCCAGGGATTTGATCCTCAAGGCGCTGCTTTACGCGCCGACAGATCCCTTCATTCAAGACAGCCTAGGCTGGGTTGAATTTCGCCTAGGCAACCGGGCTGAAGCCGTGAAAATTTTTACCGATGCCTTTAAGGCCAAGCCGGATGCCGAAATTGCCGCCCATTTTGGTGAAGTGCTCTGGGCCCTAGGCCAGCGCGACAAGGCCCTGGCGATCTGGCGCGAAGGCGCGCTGCTGAACCCTGAAAACGCCACGCTTGTGGAAACGCTCAAACGCTTTCGCGTGAAGCTTTAAGCGCAAACCCTCAGACTTCAAACATTGACTGCTCCATCCATACTAGGGACTCTCTGCATAACCCTCGCGCGGCTGGGGCGTGCGGATCGGGATGGGCTGCAAGGCGTCTTTTTGCAGTCAATAGCCCAGCTATTGGCAAGAAAAGCAACGCAGCAGACCGCCCGAGTCCGCGCGATCACAGACCGCAGGGAGTTGTGCAGAGAGTCCCTAGCCAGCCGTGGCTCGCGTTTTGCACCGCTTGCGAGCTTTTTATTTGCCATTATTTTTATAGCTGGTTGCGCCTATAAAGCAGCGCCTACAGCCATAAATGACCCTGAAAATCAATCTAAAAATGGCCCCTGGGCAGGCCGTATCAGCCTACAGATTCAAAGCCAGCCGCCACAGGGGGTTTTTACCGGTTTTGAATTGAGGGGCTCGGCTGAACAAGGTGAGCTCACGCTACTCAGCCCCATCGGCAGTGTGCTGGGCTTGCTGCGCTGGTCACCGACCGAGGCCCTGCTCGAATCAGGTCGTGACGTGAAACGTTTTTCTTCGGTTGATGCCCTGCTTGAGCAGACCATAGGCGCGCCCATACCTACTACCGCCTTGTTTGACTGGCTGCGCGGCAAAAATACCGAAGCCAAGGGCTGGTCGGCTGACCTGACGCGGCAGAACTCGGGACGCATCACAGCCCGAAGGCTTGAGCCTGCACCGCAGATCGACCTTCGCATCGTGCTGGATCACTAGTGCAGTGTTGCACATTTGTTTTATGAGCCCATCTGCCTTCACATCCTCATCGTCTTTGAGAGCGATTTACGACGTTCCCGCACCCGCCAAGCTGAATCTTTTTTTGCATATCACGGGCCGCAGGCCAGACGGTTACCACCTGATCCAGTCTGTCTTCATGCTGATCGACTGGTGCGACACGCTGCACTTTGAGCTGCGCCATGACGGACAAATTACCCGGCGCGATCTGAAAAGCGATGCATCCCGGTCTGGTGATGTGCCTGATGAGCCATTACTCACATTACCCGCTGAAGACCTTACGCTGCGCGCCGCCCGCGCCCTGCAAAAGGCCTGCGGCACAACGCTGGGCGCGGACATCAGCCTTGAAAAGCGCATCCCCGCGCAGGCGGGCATGGGCGGCGGATCGTCAGACGCAGCCAGTTGCCTGCTGGCCCTGCAGCGACTGTGGGGCATCCAATTGCCACACCATGAACTGCTGGCGATTGCACTGTCGCTGGGGGCGGATGTTCCGTTTTTCCTTTCTGGCGGCCATGCATGGGTTGAGGGCGTGGGCGAAATCATCACGCCCATCCGTTTACCTGCCGCTGATTTTCTGGTGGTGAAACCCGCCGCCGGGCTCTCTACCCCGGCAATTTTCAGCTCGCCAAGCCTCAAACGGGACACAGAAACTGCTACAATCCAAGGCTTTGCTGCAAATACTGATGGCCCCGTTTCTCCCGGTTTTAAATTCGGGCAATTCGGACGAAACGATCTGCAGCCAGTTGCCTTGAGTTTATGCCCGCCAATTGGCCAGTCGCTTGACTGGCTTGCTCGGGCAGGACTTCAGGGACGAATGACTGGCTCGGGAAGTGCTGTATTTGCGCATTTGCCGCAAAAAACGGAAATCCCTAGCGCTCCTGGAGCCTGGAAAGTCCGCAAATGCAGCAGTCTGGAGGCACATCCTCTGGCCGGTTGGTAGAAGTCTCGGACTTCTTCGGCTATTGACAGTGTTTGCGAGAAAGTAACGATTGATAGGTTGGAAATCATATGTCTCATAACGATGTGTAATTTTTATCCTGTGTAGGGGTGTCGCCAAGTTGGTTAAGGCACTGGATTTTGATTCCAGCATTCGCAGGTTCGACTCCTTCCACCCCTGCCAAATTTTTTGGATTCGCCCGAAAGGGCGAATCCCCATGCACACAAGTTGGGCCCCACATGCAGACGCACACCCCTGACTTCATGCTTTTTACTGGCAATGCCAATCCCAGCATGGCCGCAGAAATTGCCCAACACCTCGGTATGTCGCTGGGCGCTGCCCATGTAGGGCGATTTTCGGACGGTGAAGTCACGGTTGAAATCCAGCAGAACGTACGCGCGCGTGATGTGTTTGTAGTGCAGTCCACCTGCGCGCCCATCAACGACAACCTGATGGAACTGCTCATCATGGTCGACGCCCTCAAGCGCGCATCGGCGCAAAGCATTGCGGCCGTCATTCCTTATTTCGGCTACGCCCGGCAAGACCGCCGTCCGCGCTCGGCCCGCGTGCCCATCAGTGCCAAGGTCGTCGCCAACATGCTACAGGCCGTGGGCGTGTCGCGGGTTTTGACGATGGACCTGCACGCCGACCAGATCCAGGGCTTTTTTGACATTCCGGTTGACAACATTTATGCCTCGCCCGTTTTGCTTGGCGATTTGCGCCAGAAAAATTATTCCGACCTGATGGTGGTGTCCCCTGACGTTGGCGGCGTGGTGCGCGCCCGGGCGCTGGCCAAGCAGCTTGGCTGCGACATGGCAATTATCGACAAGCGACGTCCCAAGGCCAATGTGTCTGAAGTCATGCATGTGATCGGCGACATTGAAGGCCGCAACTGCGTCATCATGGACGACATGATTGACACTGCCGGCACGCTGGTGAAGGCGGCAGAAGTGCTCAAGGAGCGCGGCGCGAAGAAGGTTTATGCGTATTGCACGCATCCGGTTTTTTCTGGCCAGGCCATAGACCGTATCGCAAAAGGTGAGTCGCTTGATGAAGTCGTCATCACCAACACCATTCCCCTGAGCGACTACGCTCTGGGATGCAAAAAAATACGCCAGCTCTCCGTGGCACCGCTGATCGCTGAAACCATTCAACGCATCGCCACGGGAGAGTCGGTCATGAGTTTGTTTTCGGATCAGGACCACCAACCAGCCTTGATCTGAAGCAAAAGGTGGTTGCACAGCGAGTTTGCTGCGCAGCCTTTTAAAACTGAGGTGAGCTGGTCGCGGCACACCTCTTTCCAAGGAGTTAATTATGAAATTCGTCGCTTTTGAGCGCACCAAGCAGGGCACGGGTGCGAGCCGCCGTCTCCGCATCACCGGTCGTACGCCCGGTATCGTTTACGGTGGCACCGGTGAACCTTTGCTGATCGAGCTCGATCACAACGCGTTGTTCCACACCATCAAAAAAGAAGCCTTCCATGCCTCCATCCTCGAGATGGAACTGGGCGGTAAAGAGCAGAAAGTTCTGTTACGCGATTTGCAAATGCATCCGTTCAAACAACAAATTCTGCACATCGATTTCCAGCGCGTTGAGGCCACGACCCGCATGACCGTGAAGGTGCCGCTGCACTACAGCGGCGAAGAAGAGTCGCCCGCCATCAAGACTGAGTCCTGCATCGCCAACCACGTGCTGACCGAGCTGACGATCTCCTGCTTTCCGGCAGACATCCCCGAGTTCATCGCCGTTGATTTGAGCGGCCTGAAAAAGGGCGTCTCGCTGCACGTCCAGGACATTACCCTGCCAAAAGGCGTGAAGTTCGTGGCCAAAGGCCAGGTTAACCCGGTTCTGGTGACGGCGGCTGCCATCGTCACAGAAGTAGAAGCCGCACCCGCTGAAGGCGCTGCTGCTGCACCTGCGGTCAACCCAAAGGCTGCCGCAGGCAAGGCCGCTTCAGCCGCCAAGGACGCTGCAAAACCAGCTGCCAAGCCTGCCGCCAAGAAGTAATCTTTTTCGTCCAGCGCTGTAATAGCTGCGGCCCCGGGTTATTGGGGTCAGACACCAATTTCGCAGCAGTTGCCAAGCACTGCAACCTACGGGCGAGCCAAAGGCTCGGCGAATTTGGGCTCTGACCCCAAAAACCCGGGGCCGTTTTACTTGGTAGCCATGCACCCTAGAATTGGATTCATGAGAATTTCCACATGATTAAGTTATTCGTCGGTTTGGGTAATCCAGGCGCTGAATACGAAGCCACACGCCACAACGCTGGCTTCTGGTGGGTCGATGCCCTGTCGCGTGAACTGAAGGCCCCCTTGAGCTTTGACAAGAGCTACTTCGGCCAAGTCGCACGCACCACAGCCGCAGGCCAGACGGTGTGGCTGCTGGAGCCGCAAACATTTATGAACCTGTCTGGCAAATCCGTCGCAGCACTCGCCCGCTTTTTCAAAATCAAGCCTGAAGAGATTCTGGTCGCACATGACGAACTCGACATTGTTCCCGGCCAGGTCAAGCTCAAGTTCGGCGGCAGCCATGCGGGCCACAACGGCCTGCGCGACATCCATGCGCAGCTCGGTACTGGCGACTACTGGCGGCTGCGCCTGGGCGTTGGCCACCCTGGAGACAAAAACGAAGTCATCAACTGGGTGTTGAAAAAGCCATCACCAGAGCACCGCACAGCCATCGAAGACTGCATTGCGCGCTCACTCAAAGCAGTGCCTGCGCTGATAACTGACGAGACGGAAAAGGCCACCATGATGATTCACACCAGCACCCCACCAAGGCCCAAGCCACCACGCAAACCCGAGTCAGAATCCGACGCCAAGACCGGAGCAGCCGGACAGGCTTGACTGCCCAATCACCCCTACGGCAGCGCTGCCACCGGAATCACCCCGGTCAAACGAGAGTACTTCTGCCAAAGCGTCTCGCGGGTTTCGATGTGGGCGGGGTTCACGGGTATGCAGGCCACAGGGCAGACCTGTACGCACTGCGGTTCGTCAAAATGGCCGACGCATTCGGTGCATTTGTTGGGGTCTATCTGGTAGATTTCTGCGCCGAGGTAAATCGCCTGGTTCGGGCATTCGGGTTCACAGACATCGCAGTTGATGCACTCGTCGGTGATCAGCAGGGCCATGGTCAGCCCTCTTTCCGCGCCTGTTGCAGGACGGCCGCCACTTCGGGGCTGACCATCTGGGTCACATCGCCACCGAGCTTGCTGATCTCGCGCACCAGCGTGCTGCTGATGCAGGCAAGCGGCGCATCGGGCAGCAAAAAGACGGTTTCAACATCGGGATTGAGCTTGCGGTTCATGGCGGCCATTTGCGCTTCGTAGTCAAAGTCTGTCAGGTTGCGAATGCCGCGCACGATGGCTGTGGCTTCCTGCGCTTCGCAAAAATCCACAATCAGCCCGTCGAAAGGCAGGACGGTCACATTGGGAAGATCCCTGCACGCGGCCTCCACCAGCGCTACCCGTTGCTCAACGCCAAAAAGCGTTTTTTTGTGATGCGCCATGGCCACTGCAATGACGATCTGGTCAAACAACCCGGCAGCACGGCGCACCACGTCAAGGTGGCCTAGCGTGACGGGGTCAAACGTGCCGGAATAAACGGCTGTGCGTAGCGGCAGGGGTCTGAGGATGGATGCGGTAGAGGGCATGGCGAAATTATGCTCCGTCAAGCACCAAGTCTGCTTCACCCCGTTTAATCAACAAATGGAAATGCACCGCACCCGCCTTGCCGGAGCGATGCAGCTTCAAACCAAAGTCGATCAGCTCGTCGTCAAGCCACGGCTTGGGTGCTTCGAGATAGACAAAACCAGTTGCATGTACGGCGTGCGCGGCGGCCTTCAAGGCGGCATCAAAAAACGTGGCCTCAAACGGTGGGTCGAGAAAAATCAGTTGCATACTGCCGGGGCTTAAGCGGCGTAGCAAACTCACGCCATCGCCACGCTCTACCTTCACCATATCGGCTTTGAGCCTGATTTGCAGGCCTTTGAGCTTTTCAACCAGCGCCGGGTCCTGCTCGCAAATCAACACCTCCAGCGCGCCGCGTGATGCGGCCTCAAAACCCAGCACACCGGTACCGGCAAACACATCTGCGCAGCGCCAGCCGGTGAGGTCTTGGCCGAGCCAGTTGAACAGCGTTTCGCGCACGCGGTCTGGCGTGGGGCGCAAGCCGGGCCGTGTGGCCACGGGCAGTTTGCTGCGCTTGTATTGGCCGCCAATGATGCGCACCTCGCCGGGTGGCACGGTTTTTCGGCCAACGACCTTACCCGACCTTGCGGCTTTTGGTTTTTTTTCTGTGCTTGTTGCTGTCGCGTCTTTGATGGCCGTGTACTTCAAGGTGTTCCGCCTAAAACAATAGTCACCATTTTGTCAGGTTGCAGCTTCTGTGCAAAAGCGCTCTTGATGTCCTGTACCGTGACCCTACCGATCTGCTGCGTCCAGGTATCGAGGTAGTCGAGTGGCAAGTCATTCCAGGCAATATTGCTGATGTTGCCAAGCAGCTTGCGGTTGCTGTCTATCAGCAAAGCGAAGCCGCCTATGAGGTTGTCTTTGGCGGCTTTCAGCTCTGCATCCGTAGGGCCATCGGCGACAAAATCGCGCAGTACCTTGCGCGTCACTTCAAGCGCTTGAGCCGCCTGGTCTGGCCGGGTCTGCAGGCTAATGGTGAAAGCCCCCGCGTGCAGCCCTGGTGAAAAGCTGCTCGACACACTGTAGGTCAGCCCGCGTTTTTCACGCACCTCGTTCGACAGGCGCGAGACAAAGCCGCCACCGCCCAATATGTAATTGCCGACCAGCAAAGCGAAAAAAGCCGGGTCTGAGCGTTTATAGCCGGGCTGGCCTATCAGCAGCTGGGCCTGGGCTGCAGCAAACGGAATGACGATCTGCTGGGCCCGGCTCAAGGCCGCGACTTCTGCCACGGGCGGCTGCGCCGGCAGGCTGGCGCAACTGGCACCCGGTGCCAATTGAGGCAGGCGCGCCAGCAGGCGCTGGGCAATGGCATCGGCTTGCGCCCGCGTCACTGCGCCCACCATGCTGATGCGCGCGCGGCAGGCAACGACTCGAGCAGCATAAAACGCCTGCATGTCGGCCACGCTGATGTTTGCCAGCGTCGCCTCTGTCGCTTCAAAACCGTAGGGGTGTTGGCCGTAAACAGCCTTGGCGTAAGCACGGCCCGCCACACTGGATGGTCGGGTATAGGACTCTTTCAGACGGGCAGCTGCTTTTTGCCGGTCACGCTGCCAGATGCTGTCAGAAAAAGACGGCTCACCGATTTGCCGCGCAGCCAACGCAACCGCCTTGTCAAGCAGGTCAGGCTCGGTCAGCGTGCGCAACGAAAAACTCATGCGATCCGCGCCCGCGCTTGAGCCAAACTGCGCACCCAGATCGGCCCACGCCTCGCCGAGTGCGTTTTCATCCAGCGCTGGCAAAACGCCCCGCGCGGCAACGCCCTGGGACAACAGCGATGCGCTTGCACCGGCCAGCCCGGCCTTCTCAGGCGGGACACGGCGGCTACCAGCATCAAAATCAATCTGCACATCGAGCATGGCAATCGCCGGACTCTCGACCAAATAGACCTTTGCACCATTGGCCAAAGTCCATTGCTGGATCGGTATGGCAGCCACGGAATATTGACTAAATAGGGCGGTAGCGCACAGCAATAGAGCGTAACCAACCATTTCAGCTATCTTTTTTATAGCAGAACTAAGGACATGATGGGATTGCATCGATCTCATCGCAACGCTCCTGCGGCGGGCAATGAAGGTAAGCGTGGCTTGGCGGAGGGATCCATCGGCTGCGGCAGCAAGATTGCCACGGTGAGCTGGTCATCGCCAAAATATTTGGCGGCAACAGCCTTAACTTCATCGCTGGTCACGCCGCGCAGCTTGGCGATCAAGCGCGCGCTGGCATCCAGCGGGAAGCCGTTGATCCAGTTGGAGCCGAGTTCACGCGCCTGGTTAAACACGCCGTCAAGCTTGTAGGTTTCACTGGCCACCCATTGCACTTTGACGCGACTCAACTCTACATCGCTGACGCCAGATTGCGCAATCAACGCGACCTGCTGGCGCAAGCCCGCAGCCAGTTGTTCTGCCGTTTTGCCCGGCGCCGGCACACCTGCCAGCACGAACAGCTGCGGCCCACGACCCAGCAAGCCGTTGTAGGCACCGGCGCTGTCCGCCACGCGGTTATCACCCTGCTCCAGGGCGCGTGCCAGACGTGCGCCGCTGTAGCCGTCGAGCACGGCGGCCAGCACCGTCAGGGCCAGCGCATCACGACCGGCTTTGTCATCTGCAAAATCTGCGCTCTGCAATTTTGGCACCTTGAACGACAGGCTGACGTAGGCCTGCGAGGCAACGCCTTTGAAGTCGATGCGCCGTAGGCCGATTTGCACTGGCTCGTCGCGCGGCTTGCGCACGGGCACAGGTCGTGCGGCAATCGGGCCGTAATACTTTTCAGCCAGGCGTTTGACCTCGGCCACGTTCACATCACCGGTCACCACCACAGCCGCATTGCCCGGTACATACCAGCGCTGATAAAACTCTCTAGCGTCTTGCGGGGTCATGGCGTCCAGGTCACTCATCCAGCCGATGATGGGGCGGCGGTAGGGTGATGTGGTGAATGTCATGGCGGTGGCGGCCTCGTACATCAGGGCTCTAGGCGATTCTTCCGTACGCGAGCGGCGCTCTTCCTTGACGACTTCTATCTCGCGCTTGAACTCTTCATCAAGCCACTGATTGTTGGCAAAACGATCTGCTTCCAAACGCATCACATCTTCAAGTTTGTTGCTTGGAATTTGCTGATGGTAGCCGGTTGCGTCGCGGCTGGTAAAAGCGTTGTCGCGCCCGCCCATAGCTGCCACGCGGCGCGAAAATTCACCCGGCTTGGTGGTGGCCGTGCCCTTGAAGAGCATGTGCTCCAGCGCATGCGCCACGCCGGACGTGCCATCGACTTCGTCTATCGAGCCAACCCGGACCCAGAGCATGTGAGCAGCAGTGGGTGCGCGTTGATCGGGCTTGACGATCACGGTCAAACCATTGGCAAGGGTGAACTGCTCTGCGGTCGCAAAGCTGGCAGTTTGCGCTTGCGCCGCGCCGCTGAGGACGGCAAGCGCAAGCATGGCGGTGGCGTGCCATAAAGCGGGTGAAAGATCAGGTTTCATGGTTTTCATAGAATAGTGCGACTCCAAAGCAGGCCCAATGTTCAGTTTCTTCAAGAAAAAATCCCCTCCCCCGTCGGTAGCACCCGTTACGCCAGCCTCAGTCGAAAGCCTTGCCGGCAGCCTTATAGGCAGCGCCCTTGTCGCCCCGATAGATGTCGCCACCATCGGTACGATGGCCCCCGAGCGCGAGCGCTGGCTGGCCAAGCTTACCTCGGGTTTGCGCAAAACCGGCGCCAGCATCTCCGGCGTGTTTACCGGCACGCAGGTTGACGACGCACTGTATGAAGACCTCGAGTCCGCCCTGCTGATGGCTGATACCGGGGTCAAGGCCACCAGCTACCTGCTTGACGCGGTCAAGCGCCGCGTCAAGGAAAGCGCCGTAACCCATCCCGTCGCGGTCAGGAACATTCTGCTGGACGAACTCGCCAGACTGCTCAGGCCGCTTGAAAAAGCGCTGGTCATAGGACAGCAACAACCCACCGTCATCATGGTGGCGGGGGTGAACGGCGCGGGTAAAACAACGTCGATAGGCAAGCTCACGCGGCACCTGGCCAATGAGGGTGCTTCGGTGCTGCTGGCCGCTGCCGATACCTTCAGGGCTGCGGCACGCGAGCAACTCAGCGTCTGGGCCGACCGGAATACGGTCGAGGTCATCAGCCAGGAAGGCGGCGATCCGGCTGCTGTGGCCTTTGATGCTGTCAGCGCCGGCAAGGCACGCGGCAAGGATGTGGTGCTGGTTGACACCGCAGGCCGACTGCCAACGCAACTCCATTTGATGGAAGAGCTGAAAAAGATCAAGCGCGTCGTCAGCAAGGCAGATGCCACGGCCCCCCACGAGGTGCTGCTGGTAATCGACGGCAACACGGGCCAGAACGCATTGAGCCAGGTCAAGGCCTTCGACGAAGCATTGCAACTCACAGGCCTGATCGTCACCAAGCTCGACGGCACAGCCAAGGGCGGCGTGCTGGCCGCGATTGCGCTGTGGGCACGCGAGCGGCAAGAGGCCTCACCCACGCTACGGCCAGTTCCGGTGTATTTCATCGGTGTCGGTGAAAAGCTCGAAGACCTGGAGACCTTCAATGCCCGGGAATTTGCGCAGGCGTTGCTGAGTTAATTATCGGCATTACCCCAGAGGAATCATCAATGCAAAACTTTGCAAACCAGATTTTGCGTTTTTTCATCAAACTGGTGCTCGGCCTGCTGGCCGCCGTGTTTGCCGTCAGCTTGCTGGCAGCAGGGCTTATAGCGCTGGCGCTGAGTCTAATTAAGTGGCTCGTAACCGGCAAAAAACCAGGGTTTGCGATTGCCTTCAGCCGATTCCGTCAATTCTCTCCGCAGAACAACTGGTCGGGCAAGTTCAGCCAAAAACGGCCTGAAGCGAACGACGTGGTGGATGTAGAGGTGCGCGAAGTGCCTGAAGCACGCAATGACAAACGCCTGCCGTGAAAGCAGACCGGGAGCCATTCCATTTTCAGATCGATAGGAGATTAGGCGTGGGTTATTGGGGTCAGACACCAATTTCGCTGCAGTGCAAGCACTGCACCCTACGGGCGAGCCAAAGGCTCGGCGAATTTGGGCTCTGACCCCAAAAACCCACGGCAAGGCGAAGCAACAACATATCGTATTGATCTGGAAATGGAATCAGATCCGGGCAAGCCTTTCGCCTACATGGATCCGGGGCAATGGCCTTACCCACTCGTTAACCAATCTTGTCAAATTAAACAAAGGGTTTGTACTTATTAGCCTTTTGCTATCCGGCACATTGAACCTATTGTTTAGCACTCTCTCCAACAGAGTGCTAATATTTAGCCCTAGAACGAAGGAGTTTTGCTTGTGTCTTATGCTCTAGCCCCCCAAAACTTGACTACTGCCAAAAGCCTCAATGGCCTGTTTGCCGCGCCTATTTCGCCTGCAAACGCAGTGGCGGGTGTCAACCCATGGTCGCTGCTACCCCCGCTGGGCAACCTGGATGCCTATATTTCGGCGGTTAACCGCCTGCCCATGCTCACACTAGAGCAGGAGCAGGAGTTCGCCAGAAAACTCAAGGACAACAACGACATAGAGTCTGCCGAGAAGTTAGTGCTCTCTCACTTGCGCCTTGTGGTGTCCACTTCGCGCAAGTACCTGGGCTACGGCCTACCGCACGGCGACCTGATCCAGGAGGGCAATATTGGCCTGATGAAGGCCGTCAAGCGATTTGACCCCAATCACGGCGTGCGCCTGGTCAGCTACGCCCTGCACTGGATCAAGGCCGAGATGCACGAGTACATCCTGAAAAACTGGCGCATGGTCAAGGTGGCCACCACCAAGGCCCAGCGCAAGCTGTTTTTCAATTTGCGCTCGATGAAACAAGGCTTCAAGGACGATGTCGATGTGGCGACGCACCGCGACACCCTGACCGAAGGCCAGATTAACTCGATGGCCAAAACGCTGAACGTCAAACGCGAAGAAGTCATCGAGATGGAGCGGCGCATGTCAGGCGGCGACGTGCTGCTCGACCCAAGTCCCAGCGACGACGGCGAAGATGCCTTTGGCCCGATCGCCTACCTGGCCGACGCAACGCAGGAGCCGACCGCGCTAATGGAATCGCGCGCCCGCGATAGCCTGGCCAGCGATGGCATCGCAACAGCGCTAAACGACCTAGATGCCCGCTCGCGCCGCATCGTCGAAGAGCGTTGGCTGAACGTCAACGACGACGGCTCAGGCGGCATGACGCTGCATGACTTGGCAGATGAGTACAAGGTCAGCGCCGAACGCATTCGCCAGATTGAAGTCGCAGCGATGAAGAAGATGAAAAAGGTGCTGGCGACTTACGCTTGATACTGCCAGTATGAAAAACGGCACCGTTTTGATACCCGTTAGGCCGGCACCTCAAACAACACCTCTACGAAGCTGTTGGAGAAGGCTTTAAGCAGGTGGTTTTAATGGGATGTGAGAGACCGAACCCTTGACTTACTGCCGCGCCTGTGACTACAATGAATCACGCACCATCACCCCGCTCACCGACCTGCCAGTGTCGAGCGACCTGGACTTTTTCCATCGGGTGATGGACAACACGGACCGCTTGCCATAGACCAGCAACAAGGTCATCACCCCGACGCTGCGCCTGACGCACGCGCTCATAGTTCCCCGCAACCCGCTCGGCCAGGAACTGCCGACACCCGTGACAGGCGCCATCGCAACGACAAGAATGCAGCGCCGTCCATGATCTCTTTGCCTCTCCAGATGCGCCGCGGCCATGCCGTGCGGCATCTCACGCCATCCTGAAAGGAAAACCATGCCCACCTATGACCCCGAAGATGTTGTCACCGCCTTGCGCAAACGTGCCGCCGGGCTCGGCAGCAGATCAATCGGCATGATTGCCGCAGGGATCTTGCTTCTGTTCTTTTTCACCACCAGCTGGTTCACGGTGCAACCCGAGGAAACCGGCATCGTCCAGCGTTTTGGCGCAGTAGACCGCACCGTCGGCCCGGGCCTGCATTTCAAGTTCCCCAGCGGGATCGAGAAAGTCCGGATGGTGCCCACGGCCCGCGTGCTGAAAGAGGAGTTTGGCTTCGCCACGACCGCTACGGGCGGCGCGCGAACCCAGTATGCCGCCAACAGCAACCCCTTCAAGGAGGTGTCGCTGATGTTGAGCGGCGACCTCAACGTGATCGATGTGCAGTGGATCGTTCAGTACCGGATTGAAGACCCGACCAGCTACCTATTTCATGTGCGTGAATCGCGTCAGGCGATACGAGACACGGCCGAGGCCGTCATGCGGCAGGTGGTTGGCAACCGTTTGGGCAGTGATGTCCTGACCGTGGGACGGGTCGCCATTTCCGTGCAGGTCAAGGAGGAGATGCAGAAAATCCTCACCGCCTATGGCACCGGCGTTCGGCTGGTGACGGTGGAGCTTCAGGATGTGACGCCACCGGACAGCGTGAAGCCCGCGTTCAACGAAGTCAACGAGGCGCGCCAGGACAAGGAGCGAACCATCAATCAGGCGCAGGAACAGGCCAATCGTGAGATTCCCAAGGCACGCGGCGAGGCGGTCCAGACCGTCACCGAAGCCGAGGGTTACGCCGTCGAGCGGGTCAACCGCGCGGAGGGCGAAGCGACGCGATTCAAGGCCATTCTTGCCGACTACAAGAAGTCGCCGGAAGTCACCCGCCGCCGCCTCTACCTGGAAGCCATGGGCAGCATCCTGCCCGATGCGAAAGCCGTCTACATCGTCGATAGCGACCAGCGTGCCATGCTGCCCTTGCTCAGCATGGACGGGGGCCAGTTGTCTGCGCCAGCAAGCAAGGCCAGCAGCCCGCCAGGAGGCATCAAAGGAGGAAAACTGCCATGAAGAAAACAATCACCATCGGATTTGGGGCCCTGATCCTGGCGATCGTCATCGCCTTTTCGGGCACCTTTTACACCCTGGAAGAGGGCGAGCAGGCCGTGATCGTCCAGTTCGGCCGGCCGGTCGGCAAGCCCGTCACCGAGGCCGGACTGCATCTCAAGATCCCCCTCATCCAGGACGTTCGCCTCTTCGAGAAGCGCCTGTTGATCTGGGATGGTGCGCCGAACCAGATTCCCACCAAAGGACGAGAGTTCATCTGGATAGACACGACGGCGCGCTGGCGCATCGCCGATGCCACGACCTTCCTCGAGAGCGTTGCCACGGAGGCAGGCGCCCGCTCCCGTCTGGACGACATCATCGACTCGGTGGTGCGTGACCAGGTCTCGGGCAGCGAATTGGTGGAACTGGTCCGCAGCGCCTCATGGAAAGCGCCGGGCGGACCGATTCTCGAGGAAGTCCCGGTTGAAGTGCGGGAGCAGCTGAACAAGCAGGTCTCGCGTGGACGCGAGGAAATCACCCGAACCATCCTGACCGAAGCCCGCAAGATCATGCCCCAGTATGGAATAGAGCTGGTAGATGTGCGCATCAAGCGCCTCGACTACGTGGAAAGCGTGCGCGAAAGGGTCTATTCGCGGATGATCTCGGAACGCAAGCGTATCGCCGCCCAGTTCCGCTCGGAGGGTGAAGGTCAGAGCGCCGAGATCCTCGGGACCATGGGAAAGGAACTCAGTGAAATCCGTTCCAGCGCCTATCGCAAGGTCCAGGAAATCCGGGGCCGTGCCGATGCCAAGGCAGCTCGCGTTTATGGCGATGCCTACAACGCCGATCCCGAGTTTTACGCGTTCTCCCGCACCCTGGAAGCCTACAAGGAAGGCCAAAACAAGAATTCCGTGATGATCCTGACCACGGACAGCGACTATTACCGCTACTTGAAGCAGTCCGGGATACAGGGCAAGACCCGGTAGACGCGCTGAGTGCGTGCGCCAGGCGGAGTGTCCGGAGCTGGACGCCCCGCTGATACGCCTGCATCACAGACGTGAAAAAGGCCCCGTCACTTTTGTAATGGGGCCTTTTTTCGAAACGCATGGGGTCAGGTTTCCCACTATCGCCGCCGTCTGGCTGTGCCCGCCTTGATAAAACGCATCGGCCATACTTTGGAATCAAGCGGCTTTAAGCAGCAACCGAAAATCTGAAGTCAAGCCCTGCGCGTCACTGCCATAGCGGATGTACAGGCGGATATTGCCCTTGGAGTCATACACGTAGCTGCCGGCTGAGTGATCCACGCTGTAGCTGCCCGGTGTTTTACCTTCGACTTTTTTGTAGTAAATCTTGAAGTCCTTGGCGACCTGCGGCAACTGCTCCATGGTGGGACGCAGCGCAATGAAAGTCGGGTCAAAGTTGCCCATGTAAGCCTTGAGCAGCTCAGGTGTGTCGCGCTCCGGGTCTACCGTGATGAAAACGACCTGCAGTTTGTCGCCGTCCGTACCCATGGTTTTTTTGATCTGCGCCAGCTCGACCATGGTAGTGGGGCACACGTCAGGGCACTGGGTGAAGCCGAAAAACACGATGACCACCTTGCCGGAAAAGTCTTTCATGCTGCGCTGCTGGCCGTTTTGGTCAGCCAGCGCAAAACCTGCAGCGTAGTCGGCACCTGTCAGATCTATGCTTTTGAATTGCAGCTTTTCTTCTGGTGAACAGGCTACTAAAAGACCTGTAGCACCTGTAAACAGAGCGCAAACAGCTATTGATTTGATAGCGTTTCGTTTGCTGGAGTTAAGCGTAAAAAATGCTGCTGCGGTCATGAGAAAACCTATACAAGGTAGTGGTCGACGAGCAGTGCAGCAAACAGCACCGAGAGGTGGATCAATGAAAAGCGGAAAGTCTTGCGGGCCAACGCATCCGAGTAATTGCGCCACAGGCGCCAGGCATACCAGCTGAAACCAAAGCTCAAAGCAATCGCCACCACCAGGTAAAGCCAGCCGCTCATCTTGAAGACAAAAGGCATCAGGCTCGCCGGAAACAGCACCAGCGTGTAGAGAAAAATCTGCAAGCGTGTGAACTCGTTGCCGTGCGTGACGGGCAGCATCGGCAGCCCGGACTTTCGGTAGTCCTCTACCCGATACAGCGCCAACGCCCAAAAGTGCGGCGGTGTCCACAAAAAGATGATGAGAAAAAGAATCAAGGCCGCAGGGCCGACCGAGCCGGTCATGGCAGCCCAGCCCAGCACAGGCGGCATCGCGCCCGAAGCGCCGCCGATCACGATGTTCTGCGGCGTCAGGGGCTTGAGGATCACGGTATAGACCACCGCGTAACCGATAAAGGTCGCAAAAGTCAGCCACATGGTCAACGGGTTGACCCAGACGTAAAGAATCCAGGAACCCAGCGCACACAGCGCCGCCGAAAACGCCAGCGTCAGCGGATTACTGATCTGCCCCTTGGCGGTGGCGCGCCAGGCGGTGCGTTGCATTTTGGCATCAATCCGCTGCTCGACCAGGCAGTTGAAGGCCGCCGCGGCACCGGCCACCAGCCAGATACCGGCGCAGGCCACCAGCGCCAGCTTCACCTCGGCCCAGCCCGGCACACCAGGGACAGCCAGCAGCATGCCGACCAGCGCGCAAAACACAATCAGTTGCACCACGCGCGGCTTGGTCAGCGCGTAAAACTGCGCAAATTTGGAAGACACAAAAGGAGCGACCGCAACGGAAGCGGAGGAAGCGGAGGGGTTCATAGGCTGGCAGCCCTCAATTTTGACACACTTGCCGACTCTGGGGCGCGATGGCTGGAAAAAATGGCACCAGTCAGCACCACCACCAGTGCTGCCGCGCCACCGGTGTGCGCGACCGCCGCCACCAGCGGCCAGCCCAGCACAACATTGCTCAGGCCGGTGGCAAACTGCCACAGCGCCAAGCCACCAATCCAGAGAGCATACGAACGCATTGCGGGAATAGGCCGCAGCTTGTGGGCCAGCAGCAGCAACGCGGCAAACACGGGGTAGGCTGCCAGTCGGTGCACATAGTGAATGGCGGTCAGCGCCTGGAAGCTGATGTTGTCACCGTCCAGCCCCGCACCCAGTGCGCGCCAGAACGTGAAGCCTTCCCTGAAATCCATCTGCGGCCAGAGACTGCCCTGGCAGGCCGGAAAATCAGTGCAGGCCAGCACCGCGTAGTTGGTGCTGACCCAGCCACCAAGCGCGATCTGCAGCCACAGCAGTGCAAAGGTAGCCGCCAGCAGCAGCCAGGTGGCCCGGGGTAGCGGCACCAGCAAGGACTCCCCTTGCGCCTGCGCATAACGCACAGCCTGGACTCGCAACAAGGCCAGCAGGATGAGGCCTCCCAGTAGGTGCAAGGTCACGATCAGCGGGAACAGCTTCATGGTCACCGTCAGGGCACCAAAGGCGCCTTGAATACACACCCACACAAGTGTCAGGGTCGGCCACCAAGGCGAAAGAATGTTAGCCTCACGCTCGGTGTATCCCGTTTGCCCTGAGCCTGGTCTGTCCTGAGCCTGTCGAAGGGTCGAAGGATGGGGCGGCCCGACGGAAAACTGTTTGCCCCCACGCTGCCCGAAGCGTCGCGCCAGCCAGGTGACAACCGCCAGCGTCAGAATCAGCACACCCACGCCGGTGGCCAGGTAGCGGTGAATCATTTCTATCCAGGCCTTGGAATCCGTGACCGGGCCGCTGGGCATGGCTGCCTGTGCGGCGCTGATCGGCTGCTGCGCGCCTAGCGGGCTGGCATGGCCGTAGCAGCCCGGCCAGTCAGGGCAACCCAGACCCGAGTCGGTCAGGCGCGTGAACGCGCCGAACAGCACCAGGTCAAAGGTCAGAAACAGGGTGATCAGCGTGAGCACCTGCAGACGTTGCGCGATAGGCGCTTTGCGGTTGCGCACCCAGACCCAGGCGAGCGGCCCCATGGCAACCACCAGCCCTATGAGCATCAGATGCAGCGCCGGGCTGAGGTTGTAAAGATCGGTTGCGAGCATAGTGTTTCAGTTTGACTCAGCGAGCCAGCCTTCCTTCTTTGTCCCAACTAGCGGCGGCGCGTAAAACGCGCTCCAGATCGCGCTTGGCCTTTGCGGCACCAGCGGCATCCATGTTGGCCGGAAAGCGCATCATCCAGTTGCCCAAGGGGTCAACCAGATAAATATGCTCTTCAAGGCGCTGGCCCGCAGCGGGAGCAAACCATTGCGACAAGGCATCGTTAGGCACACGCAGCACGGTAGAGGTAGCCAGCGCAGGCTGTAGGCGGCTGTCAATGGCAGCGCCGTCGTTGACCAGCCAGACCCAGTCGAGGCGGCTTTTTTCTCTGCCCAACGCCTCGCGCATTTGACGCTGAAAATACAGGCGTTGCTGGCACGCAGGGTCGCAGGCGGCAGCGGAAACGCTCATCAAAAGCCATTGTCCCTTGAGCGACCTCAGATCGACCGGCTTGCCATCCAGCGTGGCAGCTTGCAGGGCTGGCAGGGGTCGCTGAGGATCTATCAGCTCGCCGTAGTTACGGCGGCCTTCAGGCCGTATCAAGTAGTAAGTGACATACGAGGCGATAACCGGGGCCGCACATACCAGCAGCAGAGCCATCATCTTCCAGCGGCCCGAGGCATTGCGCGGGCCTTCGTCGCCCGGCACCGGCAGACTGTGCACCGTCAGGCCCAAGGGTTCGTCCTGAGCATCCTGCGCAGCTTGCCCTGCTGGCGTGGGAAGGGTTTCAGATTGAGTTTGATTCACTTTTCTTCACTTTGGATTTGCGGCTGACCAGGTTTTGCAGACTTGCGACTAAGACGAAGAGGGCTGATGATTTGAAACCAGACATACAAACCAAACACCAATGCACACAGAGCAAACCACTGGAATGCATACCCGTAGTGTTTATCGACCCCCAGATTCGGTGCTGCCCAGTCACGCAGTAAACCTTCATTGGCGAGGCCTGTTTGCAACAGCGAAACCGCCATCAGCGGGCTGCTAATTTCAGCAGCAAAAGTTGGCAAGTCGATATTTTGACGGATAGGTCCGCTTTCAACACCTTTGAACTCATATAGCTTGGACGGCGGCGGGGCGATACGCCCACGCACCGTGACTGACCCAAGCGGTGTTGTCACATTGGGCAGGCGGGTGCGATCCGTAAAGTCACGCGGAACCCAGCCGCGCTGCACCAGAATCCACGGGCGGCCGCCCTCCAAGGCCAGCGGTGTCACGACCCAGAAGCCGGACTTGCCGCCCATGGGCCGGTTGTCCAGGTAAACGGTGTGCGCCTCCTGCCAGACACCCTGCAGCAACGCCGGCCGGTGCAGCACATTCGCCATGTTTTCCGTAGCCAGAAGCGCCCGGCTGTCCAAGGCTGGGAGCGTATTCTGCCGTCCAATCGCGGCCTGCAGCGCTTCTTTCTCGGCGGCGCGGCGCAATTGCCAGTGACCGAGCGAAAAGGTCAGGCCCGCCATCAGCACGGCGGCCAGGGTCAGCACCCAAAAGCGCGGGCTCTGCAAGGGTGAACTCATGCGCGGATAATCCTGTTCATGAATTACCTTGTAGCAATCGCATTTCTGGCCATCATCGCCAGCCTCGGATCGGCGCTATTTTTCATGTTGAAGGACGGCAGCGACGGTAAAGCCAAAAGCGGTAACATGGCACGCGCGCTGGCCTTTCGCGTAGGCTTTTCAATTGTGCTGTTTGTCTGCATCTTGATCGCCTGGAAAATGGGCTATATCCAGCCCACCGGCATTGCGGCAGGCAAATAAAAGGAAGCTGCAACCTGCGCGGCGTAGCCAGCGACCATCAGCCTAGGCGCAGGTGGCCGGAAACCGGAATGGGGTTATTGGGGTCAGAGTCCAAATTCATCGTGCCTTCGGCACGCCCTCTGGGTGCGGTGCCATGCACCGCAATGAAATTGGCGTCTGACCCCAATAACCCAGCCCCGCAACGACGGATCACGGTCGCGCAGTAGCCGCCTAGAGCCAGTAGACCAGGACGTACAGGCCCAGCCACACGACGTCCACAAAGTGCCAGTACCAGGCTGCACCTTCAAAGCCAAAATGCTTGTCCGCCGTGAAGTGTCCTTTTTGCAGTCGCAGCGTGATGAACAGCAGCATCAACATGCCGACAAACACGTGAAAGCCGTGAAAGCCCGTCAACATGAAGAAGGTCGAGCCATAAATGCCGGACGTGAGCTTGAGGTTCAGATCGGTGTAGGCATGGAAATACTCATAGCCCTGCACGCACAAAAAGATGATGCCCAGCAGCACGGTGAGCCACATGAACGCAATCGTCTTACCGCGATGGTTTGCGCGCAACGCATGGTGGGCGATGGTCAGCGTCACGCCGGAGCTCAGCAGCAAGGCGGTGTTGATGGTCGGCAGCCAGAACGGTCCCATGGTGGTGAACGGCTCGACGATGCCGGCCGGCGAAGCCGTGAAGCCGGGCACCACACTGGGCCAGACTGCCTCGAAATCGGGCCACAGCAAGGCGCTCTCCAGGTTGCCCAGCTCGGGCACCGAGTGCACACGCGCCCACCACAGGGCCGTGAAGAAGGCACCGAAGAACATCACTTCGGAAAAAATGAACCAGCTCATGCTCCAGCGGTAAGACAGGTCGATTTTGTGGCCGTAGAGGCCCCCTTCGCTCTCGTTCACGGCCGCGCGAAACCACAGGAACAACACGCCCAGCCACCAGGCCATGCCGAAGGCCAGCGAATACGCACCCCAGCCCACGCCGTTGATCCACTGCCCAGCACCCAGGAAGAGGAAAAACAGGCCGATAGCCGCCATCACCGGGTACGCCGATGGCGCAGGCACAAAGTAATATGGCGTAGCTGCCGGGGCTACTGACGACGCTGCTGAAGACATGTCCAACTCCTGTTTCGCTAAATTCTAATATTCAAAAATCAATGGCTTGGCGGGCGCCTCTGCGGCTATTTTCCAACCACCCAGGTAGCCAGAAGGATCAGGCTACCGACAAAAATAACAACCGCTAGCAGCGCGATGATGATGATATGTACCGGGTTGAGCTGCTCCACATCTTTTTCATAATCGCTGTGGGCGCGCAAACCTACAAACGACCACAACACAGCCTTCACGGTACGCAGCAGTGAGCCCTTGCGTTGATGCACGGCGGTCACGTCAAGATCGCTCATACACCAGGCACCCTCTGCACCGCTTGTTCCAGCACTGCACCCACGGTCGATACCACCGGCGCCGTTGGGGTTCTACCGCCGACTTCAAAAAATGTGTACGACAGCGTGATGGTGGTCACATCTTTTGACAGCTTGGGGTCAATCACAAAAGCCACCGGCCACTGCTTCTTCTCGCCCGGCGCCAGCGTGTACTGGGTGAAGCAAAAGCACTCGAGCTTGTTGAAGTATGCGCCGGCCTGCGCCGGTGCGTAACTGGGAATCGCCTGCGCCGACATGCTGCGGTTCTGCACGTTCTGGAACTCGTACATCACGGTCGTTAACTCGCCAGGGTGAACCTGTAGGGTATTTTTTGTCGGCTTGAAATGCCAAGGTCCGCGCGAGTTGGCATCAAACTCGACGGTGATGGTACGCGTCTTGTCGACCTGTGTATTGGCCGCATGGCTGGAGGTGGCACCCAGAATCTGGCGATCACCCAAGGCCAGGATGTTGATGCCGGTCATCTCGCAAATGGCTTTGTAAATCGGCACCAGCGCATAGCCGAAGACGAACATGCCGAGCACGATGACGCCGAGCTTGCCAGTGATCAGAAAATTTTCTCGCTTTAGGTTCATGGGTCAGCCTTTGCCAAAAAAAATCATCTTAGCCATGAAGCCCGCAAAAAAGACGACCGCAACCGAAGCCAGAGTCAATGCCAGGCGCAGGTTGTTTTTCTTTTGTTCAGGTGTTGTCATGTGCCAGCCTATTACCAAAGTACTCGCAGTGCTCGTGATGTGCCCATCAGCCAATCACGCGGGTAGCGGCGGCATTGAGCTTGGGCGGTGTTTCAAAGGTATGAAAAGGCGCGGGAGACGGAACCTCCCACTCAAGGCCTTCAGCGCCCTTGCCGCCTTCGTCCAGCCATGGGTTGGCCTTTGCCGCAACGCCCTTGCCGCGCATACTTGGCAACACGATGAAGAAGAAGAAATAAACCTGTGCAAAGCCAAAAAAGAAAGCCCCCACACTGGCGATGGCATTGAAGTCAGCAAACTGCATTGGATAGTCGGCATAGCGGCGCGGCATACCGGCCAGACCCAGAAAGTGCATCGGAAAGAAGGTCACATTGAAGGAAATTAGTGACCACCAGAAGTGGATCTTGCCGCGCGACTCGTTGTACATCACGCCGGTCCACTTGGGCGACCAGTAGTAGTAGCCGGCAAACATCGCATACAGCGAGCCAGCCACCAGCACGTAGTGGAAGTGGGCGACGACATAGTAGGTATCCTGCAGCTGCGTGTCGATCGGTGCGATCGCTAGGATCACGCCGGTCAGGCCACCGATGGTGAACACGAACAGGAAGCCGACCGCAAACAGCATGGGGGTCTCAAACGTCATCGAGCCCTTCCACATAGTCGCAATCCAGTTAAACACCTTCACGCCCGTGGGCACAGCGATCAACATGGTCGAGTACATGAAAAACAGCTGCCCGGTGATAGGCATGCCAGTGGTAAACATGTGGTGCGCCCAGACCACAAAGCTCAGGATGGCGATAGAGCCAGTGGCATACACCATGGAGGCGTAGCCGAACAGGCGCTTGCGCGAGAAGGCCGGAATGATCTGGCTGACGATGCCAAAGGCCGGCAAGATCATGATGTAGACCTCGGGGTGGCCGAAGAACCAGAAGATGTGCTGGAACATCACCGGGTCGCCACCGCCGGCGGGGTTGAAGAAGCTGGTGCCGAAGTGACGATCTGTCAGCGTCATGGTAATTGCGCCTGCCAACACCGGCATCACAGCAATCAACAGGTAGGCCGTAATCAGCCAGGTCCAGCAGAACATCGGCATTTTCATCAGCGTCATGCCGGGTGCACGCATGTTCAGGATGGTGACGATGATGTTGATCGACCCCATGATGCTTGAGGCACCCAAGATGTGCAGCGCAAAAATACCGGCGTCCATGGACGGGCCCATTTGCAGCGACAGCGGCGCATACAGCGTCCAGCCACCAGCCGGTGCACCGCCCGGCATGAAGAATGAACCGAGAAGCAACAGGCCAGCCGGAATCAGGAGCCAGAAGCTGAAGTTGTTCATACGGGCGAAAGCCATATCGGGGGCACCGATTTGCAGCGGAATCATCCAGTTCGCAAAACCAACAAAGGCCGGCATGATGGCGCCGAACACCATGATCAGGCCATGCATGGTGGTGAGCTGGTTGAAGAGCTCGGGGTTGACCAGTTGGAGACCGGGCTGGAACAGCTCGGAGCGGATGCCCAACGCCAGCACACCGCCGAACATAAACATGAAAAAGCTGAACAGCAAGTACAGCGTGCCAATGTCTTTATGGTTGGTGGCGTACACCCAGCGGCGCCAACCCGTCGGAGCATGGTGATCGTGGTGGTCATCATGCGCATGATCGCCACTGGGTCCGTGGGGGTCTAGAACTGCACTCATCTTGGCTTCCTTTGGTGGCTAATACAGGACATTTAGCCGATAACTTTATGGGTTTGCGACGGACGCTATGGTCGGGCGCTTTAAATTGAATCTGTCAGGTTTTGCTGCTTGTAGGCCGCTTATTTGCGTGCCGCCTGAATCTCGGCAGGTTGCACCAGTTGCGCTGTCTGATTTGACCAATTGTTTTTGGTATAGCTAATCACGGCAGCAATGTCGGTATCACTGAGCGCCTTCATGGAGGGCATGGCCCCGCCCGCTGCACCATTGAGCAAAATCGCTATCTGCTTGTTATGGTCTGTGTCGAGCACGATGGCCGAGCCATCCAGCGGCTTGATCGGGCCTGCGCCTTTGCCGTTGGCCTGGTGGCAGGCTGCGCAATTGGCAGCGTAGACTTTTTCGCCCCTGGGCTTGATGTCTGCCAGAGTCCAGACCTTTGAAGGATCATCCGCCTTGGCCGCAGCTTCCTTGTTTTTGGCAGCGACCCATGCGCTGTAGTCCTGCGCCGAGACTACCTTCACATGGATGGGCATGTAGGCGTGTTCCTTGCCGCAAAGCTCCATGCACTGGCCATAAAAATCGCCAACTTTTTCAGCGCGAAACCAGGTGTCACGGACAAAGCCCGGAATCGCATCCTGCTTGATGCCAAATGCCGGCACTGCGAACGCGTGAATCACATCATTGGCCGTCAAGATGATGCGGATTTTTTTATCCACGGGCACGACCAGTGGGTTGTCAACCTTCAGCAGGTAGTCGTCAGGCACTTCACCAGCCTTCGGGCCGCCGTTGTTAGACATCGCACGATGGGTGCTGTCGATCGTGGAGACAAAGCCGATGCCCTCACCCTCACCCCTGATGTAGTCATAACCCCATTTCCACTGCATACCGGTGGTCTTGATGGTCAGGTCAGCGCTGGTCGTGTCTTTTTGCGCCACCATCACTTTGGTCGCTGGCAGGGCCAGTCCGATCACGATCAGGAAAGGAACGATGGTCCAGGCAATTTCAACTGCGGTGGATTCATGGAAATTGGCTGCCTTGTGGCCGACCGATTTGCGGTGCTTCCAGATGGAATAAAACATCACGCCAAACACCGCCACGAAAATCGCGATGCAGACGATCATCAAATACCAGTGCAGCCAGTGCTGATCCTCGGCAATTTTGGTGACTGCGGGATGCAGATTGAGCTGGTTGACCGCCGGCCCGCCGGGCAGGTCGTTGACCGCGTAAGCTGCTGTGCTCATCCAGGCAGCCAGCAAAGCCGTGAAAGAAGCCAGCCTATGGCTAGCTTGCAGGACTAGTGACTTCAAAACTGCGCCTGCGTGCTTCATTCTGGACCCTATCGTTGTGCGTACGTTCATCGTGATCACTTTTATTGCCTCAATTACCGACTGATTAAGCGTCTGATTATAAAGATGATCTGGGCTATCCCCTTCAGCTTGCACTCGCTTGTGCGCAGGTGTATAGTCGCGAGACTTAATTCATAAGTCGATTGTGCTTCGTACCATTTCCTAGAGTCACATCGTGTGACAGAGGGGTTTTATGAGCAGACGCATTTACTGGTTGATACCTGATTTGCCGAGTGCCAGGCGGACGATGGATGACTTGCTGCTGGCACGCGTAGGGGTGAAGCCAATTCACTTTTTCGGGCGTGAAGGCATGGACATGTCCGGACTTCATGCCGCCAATGTCTTGCAGACGACAGACGCGATTTACGCGGCCGAAACCGGCTTCTTGATCGGCGGCACGGTCGGGCTGGTTACCGGCCTGCTGGTGGCCATGTTCTATCCCATCTCCATCGGGGACGGCTCATTGCAGTGGGGCGTGGTGGCCGTGCTGGGCGTGCTGGGTGGCCTGTTCGGCGCCTGGTCGTCAAGCATGATTGGCATTTCCGTGCCCAGCCGCCGGCTCAAGCGTTTCGAGGCTGCCATCGAGCAGGGGCAAATCCTGCTGATGGTGGATGTGCCGAGCGCGCGGGTCAAGGTGATCGAAGCCCTGCTGCAGGCTTCGCATCCGGAAGCCCATTTTGAAGGCGAAGACCCGGACACCCCGGTGTTCCCCTGAAGCACTGAGACGCGCACGGCTCAATCGGCACGGGCACATGATCCCAATTTGATGGAGGTAGTGATGGACTTTCACATGCATTCGTACCGTTGGCAGCGCCAGCCGGACTGGCCTGCCGCGGCGGTAGCCGGGCTTGCCGCAGGGGCTGTCCTGATGGTTCTGGAACTGTTCTGGTTGACCTGGGTCGCCGGCGGTAATCCATGGGCTGCCTCGCACATGATCGCCGCCGTCGTGATGGGGCCGGATCCGCTGCAATCGTCCGGCTTCAGCCTCAGCGTCGTGACCGTGGCACTGGCGGCACACTATGTGCTGGGTGGCGTATTTGGCCTGTTGCTCGCGGCCATCATCGTGCAGTTTCATCTGGATTCGAGTGTGGGCATGGTGTCGCTGGCCGGCGCTTTGTTCGGCGCGGCCCTGTACCTGCTGAACTTCTACGGCATGGTTCGCTTTTTCCCGTGGTTTGTCGACTGGCGTGGCACGGCAACTCTGGTGAACCATTTGATCTTCGGGTTGACGGCTGCACTCTTGTACTGGAAGCTGAATCGTCGTGGAACGGTCCGCCAACGCTGAGCCGGGGGATGCCCATGCTTATTTATGGCTGTTGCCCTCATCGTCATCGTCGGGGCGGTGCTGTTTCACTTTGTCAGTCCCTGGTGGACACCGCCGCTGGCCTCGAACGGGCAGCAGATGGACGATACGCTGACGATCACGCTGATCAGCACAGGCGTTTTTTAAGGTAAGGACTAAGTATGGCTATAGCTATCGTATTGATCGTGCTGATTGTGGGAACGGTGCTATTCCATTTTCTGAGCCCGTGGTGGTTTACGCCGATCGCCTCCAATTGGGGCTCGATCGACGACACGATCGGCCTCACGTTCTGGGTCACCGGCTTCGTCTTCGTCGCCATCAATGCGTTTATGGCCTATTGTGTGCTCCGCTACCGGCATCGAAAGGGAGCGCGGGCGCATTACGAACCCGAGAACAAAAATCTGGAGTGGTGGCTCATCGGATTGACCACACTGGGCATCGTCGCCTTGCTGGCCCCCGGCCTGGTTGTCTGGGCGAAATTTGTCAACGTCCCTGCAAACGCGACGGTGATTGAGGTCGTCGCGCAGCAGTGGCACTGGAGCTTTCGCTTCCCCGGCAAGGACGGGGTGCTGGGCACGGTCAATTCGCGCTTGGTCAGCGACACGAACCCGTTCGGCATGAATCCAGCCGATCCCAACGGACAGGACGACGTCTTAATATCGAGTCAGGAAGTACATCTCCCCATCGGCAAACCGGTCAAGGTGCTGCTGCGCTCCAAGGACGTCCTACACAACTTCGCCGTGGCGCAGATCCGGGTCAAGATGGATATGTTGCCGGGCATGGTCACCCACCTTTGGTTCACCCCTACCCGTACCGGGAAATTCGACATTCTCTGCCAAGAATTGTGCGGCATTGGGCATTTCGCCATGCGTGGCAAAGTTGTGGTGGAGGAAGAGGGCGCGTATCAGAAGTGGCTGAGCGGGCATCCGACGTATGCACAATCCTCGGCTCAGGTAGCCGGCAATGCGGAGACAGGCAAGCCGCTCTATGCCGTGTGCGCTTCCTGCCATGGCGTGCAGGGGGAGGGCAATGCCGCGCTGCATGCACCGAAACTGAGCGGGCAGGGCGACTGGTATCTGAAACAGCAATTGAAGTATTACAAGCAGGGTATTCGGGGCACGCACGACAAGGATGTTTTTGGCAAAATGATGGCGCCGATGGCGGCGACGCTGGTCGATGATGCCGCCATCGCTAACGTCGTCGCCTATATCAAGACGCTGCCGGACAATCCTGCCCCGGCCACGCTGAAAAAGGGCACGAGCGCTGGTCAAAAACGTTACGAGACGACCTGCGGCAGCTGCCACGGCGCCAATGGCCAGGGCATACAGGCGATGAACGCCCCCCGGCTCGCGGGCATGAGCGATTGGTATTTGGTCGCGCAACTGAAGAACTTCAAACAGGGCATTCGCGGCACCCATCCGAACGACGAATACGGCGCCCAGATGAAATTGATGGCCACGACCCTGGCCGATGACCAGGTAACCAATGACCTTGTTGCCTACATCAATACCTTGCGCTAAGCGGCCGGCAGCAGCGCAAAATTGTCAAGAGCCACAGAGCAAGATACGGCGTAACGAAGTAACAGTGAAGAGGAGATTGTAATGTCTTATGTCGCGCATGACGCATCGGATTTCGCCCCGCCTGCGGAAGTCGGAGAGATGGAGCTTTACCATCCGAAAACCTTCATCGGAAAATATATCTGGAGTCAGGACGCAAAAGTCATCGCCATCCAGTACACGATTACCGCGATCGGCGCGGGGCTGGTGGCGCTGGTGTTGTCGTGGTTGATGCGGCTACAACTCGGTTTCCCGAATTCATTCTCCTTCATCGATCCCAGCAACTACCTGCAAATGGTCTCCATGCACGGCATGATCATGGTGGTCTATTTTCTCACTGCGTTGTTCTTGGGGGGGTTCGGCAACTACCTCATCCCGCTGATGGTCGGCGCCAGGGATATGGTTTTCCCCTACCTGAACATGCTGAGTTACTGGTTCTATCTGTTTGCCGTGCTGTTGCTGATGGCGAGCTTCTTCGTGCCCGGCGGGTCCACCGGTGCCGGCTGGACCCTGTACCCGCCCCAGGCCATCCTGCCGGGCACTCCGGGGGTGGGGTGGGGCATTATTTTGATGCTCGTCTCGCTGGCTGTCTTCATCATCGGGTTCACCATGGGCGGATTGAACTATGTGGTGACGGTGTTGCAGGCGCGCACGCGGGGAATGACACTGATGCGCCTGCCCTTGACCGTGTGGGGCATTTTCATGGCCTCCATCCTGGCGCTGCTGGCCTTTCCAGCCCTGTTCGTCAGCGCCATCATGATGCTGTTGGACCTTACGCTAAGCACGAGTTTCTTCATGCCAGCCATCGTTTCGATGGGGCAACAGCTTGATTACGACGGCGGCAGCCCGGTGATGTTTCAACACCTGTTCTGGTTTTTCGGACACCCCGAGGTTTACATTGTGGCGCTGCCGGCATTCGGCATCGTCTCCGACCTGTTAAGCGTCAACGCGAGGAAAAACATCTTTGGCTACCGCATGATGGTGTGGGCGATTCTGGCCATCGGTGGCCTCAGTTTCGTGGTCTGGGCGCACCACATGTACGTCAGCGGCATGAACCCGTACTTCGGTTTCTTTTTCGCCACCACCACACTGATCATCGCCATCCCCACCGCCCTCAAGGTGTACAACTGGGTGCTGACCTTGTGGCGGGGCAACATCCGCCTGAACGTCCCGATGCTGTTTGCCATCGGCTTCATCTTCACCTTCATACACGGCGGTTTAACCGGACTGTTCCTGGGTAACGTCGTCGTGGATCTACCGCTTTCGGACACCATGTTTGTCGTCGCCCACTTCCATATGGTGATGGCCATCGCGCCAGTTATGGTGGTCATGGGGGCGATCTACCATTGGTACCCGAAGATAACCGGGCGCATGATGCACGAAGGCATGGGCAAATTTCATTTCTGGTTCACTTTTCTCGGCTCCTATGCGATCTACCTGCCGATGCATTACATCGGTTTTCTGGGGGTGCCGCGCCGCTATTTTGCAATGGGAAACACTGACTTTATCCCGGAGTCGGCGCAGTCCCTGAATGCCGCGATCACCGTCGCGGCTCTGATCGTCGGCTCGGTTCAAGTAGTGTTCTTGTATAACCTGGTCTGGAGCTATTTCAAAGGCAAGCCATCGGGCGGCAATCCCTGGGAGGCCACCACGCTGGAATGGCAGACCGCGGATACGCCACCGAAGCACGGCAACTTTGGCAAGGAATTGCCGGTGGTCTATCGCTGGGCCTACGATTACAGCGTGCCTGGGGCCGACCAGGATTTCATACCTCAAAACGTGCCGCCCGGTCCGACAACCGCAGGCGTCCGGGCGACTTAGTCATGAACATCATCTTGCTGTGTTTGGCGGTCATCATGGCCGTCGTTGTCTGGTGGCTAGTCCGGCAAACGCTCAACGTCAAGCCCTGGGTCGAGCAGAGGCAGTTGCTGACCGCCGCGCATGACGGACAAGGCTTGTACCTGCCGCCGCTAAAGGTCGGCCTTGGCGTATTCATGACGGTCGCCACGTCGCTGTTTGCGCTCGCTATCAGCGCTTACCTGATGCGCAAGGAGGGTGCCGACTGGCGCCCGCTGGCCCAGCCGATGGTGTTGTGGTTCAACACCGCGATGCTGGTCTTGGGCAGCGTCTTCTTTCAATGGGCGCGCAACGCCGCAAAATCGGGGCAAATAGACGGCGTGAGGCTCGGCCTGCTTGCCGGCGGCGCTTTCACCTTTGTCTTTCTGGCCGGACAGCTTTGGGCATGGCAACAACTGCACGCCTTGGGTTATTTTTTGGCGGCCAACCCCGCCAACGCTTTCTTCTACATGCTCACGGCGCTACACGGCTTGCACTTGTTGGGTGGCCTGTGGGTCTGGGCCAGGACCACCGTCAAGCTGCAGCGCGGCGCGGCGGTTCATGAGGTGCGCCTGAGCGTGGAGCTGTGCACGGTTTACTGGCATTTTCTGCTGGTGATCTGGCTGGTTTTGTTCGGTCTGCTGATGTTTACATAATTGGATCCAAGCACATGGCACAAGATGCAATGACGAATTCGAAAGCACTCGCCCCGGCTGAAGGCTTGCAGGGCTTTGTCGCCGACTGGTCCTCGGACCAGCGGGCGTTCAAGAAAGTCCCCTGGGGCAAGGCCATGATGTGGATCTTCCTCCTCAGCGACACCTTCGTTTTCGCCTCTTTTTTGATCAGCTACATGACGGTGCGCATGTCCACCACGGTGCCATGGCCCAACGTTAGCGAGATCTTCTCGTTGACGATCGCGGGACAGCAGGTCCCAATGCTGCTGATCGCTATCATGACCTTCATCCTGATCAGCAGCAGCGGCACGATGGCCATGGCCGTCAAGTTCGGCTATGAAAAAAATAAAAAAATGTGCGCCATCTTGTTGGCGGTGACCGCGTTATGCGGCGTCATCTTCGTCGGCTTGCAGGCCTTTGAGTGGACCAAGCTGATCATGGAAGGGGTGCGTCCCTGGGGCAACCCGATGGGCGCGGCGCAGTTCGGCTCGAACTTTTTCATGATCACGGGTTTCCATGGCTTTCACGTCTCGGTCGGCGTGATTTTCCTGATCATCACGGCGGTAAAGGTCTGGCGCGGTGATCTCGATCACGAACGGCCGGGCTTTCTGACCGGCCGCAAGGGCAACTACGAGATGGTCGAAATCATGGGCCTGTATTGGCACTTCGTCGATCTGGTGTGGGTATTCATCTTCGCATTCTTTTATCTTTGGTAGGGGGAAACATGGAACACGCGCAAGGGCAGTCTTCGGCAGGGGGCAGCATGGTAAAGGCGGAAGGGCAACAGCATCCGATCAGTGTTTATCTGTGGATTTGGGGGCTGCTGTTTGTTCTCAGCGCGTTCTCTTATATGGTCGACTACTTCCATCTCCAGGGCTATCTCAGATGGTCACTGATCATCGTGTTCATGTTGCTGAAGGCCGGCTTGATCATCGCCATGTTCATGCACATGGCGTGGGAGCGTCTGGCCCTGGTGTTGGCCATCTTGGTGCCGACCGGCGCTTTGCTGATTCTGATTGCCCTCATGTCGCTCGAAGGGGACTACACCTTCC
>Ga0105053_10001964_pt1 | contig 32462 bp, 28 predicted proteins | sample BON01_FD_78093 | JGI IMG/M metagenome (GOLD analysis project Ga0105053, IMG submission 78093) | Freshwater microbial communities from Lake Bonney liftoff mats and glacier meltwater in Antarctica - BON-01 | ecosystem: Environmental > Aquatic > Freshwater > Ice > Glacier meltwater | place: Lake... | reverse complement strand
CATCCGGATAAACTTGCCAGCCAGGGCCTGCCAGACAACATGCTTGAACTTGCCGAGCGCAGGACTGGCGAGATCGCCAGCGCGTATGACATCATCAGGGAGTCGAGGAAAAACGGCTGATGAGGTTCCGATCATCCGCCGGCACAGGTGTTCCGATTATCGAGTCAGGATGGGATTCGTGTGCACAGGTCCGCTCATCGGGTGGCAAATGCGCACGGTCTCTGGCCAGATAAGTTAACAGTCCAACCTGGGCTGCCTGATTGTTCAAACAACTCCCCCCTGTAAACTGCCCTCTTATGAAAGTGCCGCGTAGCCCCTTTCGGGTGCGTAAATAATTCATCTGCACCAAAACAGACTTTGAGTTTTCTGGTCCAGACTCGCTGTCAAACCTGAAATAGTTTAGTAGCCAATGACTTACAAAATTCTCCTGACTCCTTGTATCCTGGCACGATTATCGCTTCCTTCTTTCCCTCGTTAGCCGTTGGCCTCTGTTGGACAGAGGGTATGTTTATAACCTGGAAATTTTGGAGTGACAGATGTTTCAACGCATGGTTTTGATTCTCGGTCTGTTGTTGATTCACGGAGTGGCAAATGCGCAGTGGGATAGCATCACCGGCGGAACCACGACAGTCCCGGAAACCAATGCACACTGGTTCTCATTGCGTGGTGGTAACACGGCATTCCTAGTCGATGGTGATGCCGGGGTCGTAAAGGGAACGCTTGCGCTGTCGCGATTCTCACCGGCGATCAGCTCGCATATTTCGCAAGGTAAAATTTATTCCTACGGCAGTTTTTATTCCAGAGATGTCTACGGCGATCGTACCGATATGGTCTTGATCTATGACGTGCCGACGGCTTCACCGATCGGCGAAATTGAATTGCCTCCCAAATCCGCAGGTATCGGTCATAGCGGCATGATCGGTTTGATCAAAGAAAAATTTATTGGCGTCTGGAATATCACACCAGCGATGTCAGTGAGTCTTGCCAATATTCAAAGCAACGAATTTGTTGGCGAAATTGCCACCCCAGGTTGTGCCGCAGTGTATCCGACCGCTGAAGGCTTTTTGATGCCTTGTGGCGATGGCACTATTCAGTATATTGCGCTGTCTGATGATGGCGAAGAAACCGATCGTGCCAGAAGCAGAGTGTTTTTTGATGTCATGGTAGATCCGGTTTATGACTACGCAGTGCCCGCCGGTGAAGGCTGGATGTTTGTGTCGCTGGAGGGCCTGGTTTACGAGGTGACTGTAGAAGCAGGGCAGGTTGTGGTCAGCGAGCCCTGGACGATCAATGTCGCCAGCGATGACCTGGCGGACATCAACGGTGTAAAGAGAAACGATGATGATGACTGGCGCATCGGAGGTCGACAGCCCTTTGCTTACAATGCAGCCACTGGTTTGTTCATGGCAGTGATGAAAAAAGGCGGCGGTCAGGAATTGTTTGAAAAACCCGGAACCGAAGTTTGGGCCTTTAATATGAATACCAAACGGCGCGGTTATCGTTTGAAGATGGAAGGTGAAGATACTGTAAGTTCTGTTCAGCTTACCCCGGATGCCGATCCTTTGCTGGTGATTGCCACCGGCGATGGAATTACGATTCATGAAGCGCGTACTGGCAGGAAACTGCGATCGATGGATGTGAGCGGCAGTCTGATTCAGAACCTGCACTAACGGGGCCTTTCCAGGGAACTCGCTTCATGGGGCTCTTTACAGAATCTTTTACAGGATACACAGATCATGATTGATCCTCTGGTACCACTGGTTATCTCAGTCTCACTGGCCTTGCTGTTCTTTATGGCCGCCCGGCACAAGCTCAGCAGTCAACGTCATTTCGAAGCGCAGCTCTCGGCTTATCAATTGCTGCCCGAGACCATGCTGCCCGCTACTGCCCGGGTACTGCCGTGGCTGGAAATGAGTCTGGTTGTGCTGCTGCTAATCCCCTTTAGCCGTGTGTTTGCTGCTGCTGCGGCTGCTGTCGTGCTGACCGTTTACGCTCTGGCAATGACGGTTAATCTGATGCGCGGCCGTGCTGAGATTGATTGCGGCTGCGGGGACAAACCGCAAACGCTTTCGATCTGGCTGGTGGCAAGGAATGCGGTGCTGGCAACAGGCGCATTACTGTTGACCATCCCTGTGGTGGAACGCGCTTTTTACTTTGCCGACGTATTATTTTTGATTCTGCTGACAGCGCTGCTGTCGATGAGCTATCTGGCCGTTGAGCAGCTGGTTCGCAATCATTCTGGTTTAACAAAAGAGGAGTTGCAGTAAATGGAAAATGGTCTTTTTGCCATAGTAATGGTGTTGGCGTTGGTGGTGCTGCTGCTCATCTTCGCGGTACTCGCCCTCGCACGCCAAATCGGCATATTGCATACCAGGCTTTCTCCCGCCGGAGCGCTGATGACAACGGCAGGACCAAAACCAGGAGAAGTGGCACCCGTGCTTACGCTGGCTGATATTAAAGGCGTACCGGTTAAAATTGGCGGTCCTCGAAAACTGGCGCAATTAATTATGTTTGTGTCGCCCAGCTGCCCTATTTGTAAGGACCTGGTACCCATTGCAGTAAACATGGCGCGCACCGAAGGTCTTAGTCTGATGTTTGCCAGTGATGGTGGCGAGATCAGCAGACACGAAGATTATATGCGACGCATGAAAATCGATAACCTCCCGTATGTGGTATCACTGGAGCTGGGCGTGAAGTACGAGGTTGGCAAGCTTCCTTACGCGGTGCTTATTGACGATGCTGGCGTGCTTCGATCCAAGGGTCTGGTGAACAGCCGTGAACATCTCGAGTCGCTGGTGTACTCGATGCAAAGTGGTTATGAATCGATTCAGGACTATCTGGTCAAAGAAGAGCTGCTCGGAGAAAAAGCATAATGAAAGACAGAGAAGAATTACTGAGTCAGTTACTGAAAGACCTTGATTCGCGCACCACCGGGGCGATTCGTTTTCTTGCTGGCAGAACATCACGTCGCTCGTTTCTTGGCCGTTTTGGCGTATTCATCGCGGGTATGGGAGCACTTCCGGTGTTGCCGGTTCTGCGTGAAGCAGTAGCGCAGTCTGGCTCAAATCCAGTCACCGGTGTGGCAGATGTTGAAGAAATGGGTGATCCCTTGAATTGTGAATACTGGCGCTATTGTGGTCTTAGCGGATCTTTGTGCAGTTGCTGTGGCGGGTCAATGACGCAATGTCCGGCAGGTTCACAGACCGCCAGTGTGGCTTGGGTAGGTTCCTGCCATAATCCAACCGACGGCAGAGACTATCTGATTTCCTATAACGATTGCTGCGGTAAGAGCAGTTGCGGCGGCTGCGGCTGTTCGCGTGCTGAAGGTGACAAGCCTGTTTACTTCCCTTCCAAATCCAACAGTATTCTGTGGTGCTTTGGGTCCACCAGTCATGCCTACCACTGCACGCTGGCACTGGTGATAGGCCATGCTGACAGTAATGGACTCCGCTGAACAGTTCTGGACATGGGTGACCCGGCGCTGCAGGACGTGGCGCCAGGCGCCGGCGCTTTTGTTGGTGCAGACAGTTCTTTTGTTGAGCCCCGTTAGCACACTGGCCAACCCCGAATACGACTATCTGCTGCATTGCAGTGGCTGCCATCTGGAAAATGGAGGCGGCAGTCCACCCGCTGTCCCGGACCTGCGGTTGAGCATGTCCTGGCTGGCAGGAACTGCAGAGGGCCGGTCTTACCTGGTGCGGGTGCCAGGTGCCTCACAGGCACCGATATCCGATGCCCAGCTCAGCGATGTTATTAACTGGATGTTGAGGACTTATGTGGCAAAGGAACATGCAGTGAAACCCTACACTGCCGATGAAGTTTCCCGCTACCGAAAAATCCCTTTGTATAATCCGGTTGATTTGCGCGAGCAGCTTACAAAGAGCCGCTAAGGCGCAGGAGGCTCAGTGAGCGCGAAACTCTGGTTCATCGGCGCTGCGGCTCTGCTTGTGATGGGGCTTGATGGTCCCTTTGCTTCTGCCCAGCAACCGCAGGAACAGCAGACCCGTCTTGAAAGCCTCGGCCAGACATTGTTTTTCGATAATAATCTATCGAAAGACCGTAATCAGTCCTGTGCCAGTTGTCATGACCCAGCCCGCGCATTCACCGACGCACGTAACAATACAGCCTCATTCGGTTCAGACGGGATATCCCTGAGTGACCGCAATGCCCCGACAATTACCTATGCTGCCAGCATTCCTCAGTTTCACCGTAATGAACAGGGTGATTATCTGGGCGGATTGTTCTGGGATGGTCGAGCAAGGGATCTTGAGCATCAAGCGGCATCACCCGTGTTAAACACCCTGGAAATGGCGATGCCGGATGAAACCCTGGTGCTTGCCCGTTTGCAGGAGAGCGAACGCTACCAGCAGGAGTTTAAGGACCTCTTTGGTTCAGAAATTTTCTTAAATGCAGACCAGGCATTTGCCGGCATGACAAAGGCAATAGCCGCGTTTGAACGCAGTACATTATTCTCGCCGTTTGATTCAAAATACGATCACTATCTGCGCGGGACTTATCGTCCCAGTCGGGAAGAAGAGCTGGGCATGGCCTTGTTCTTTTCCCCGCATTTCACCAGCTGCAATCAATGTCATCAACTCAATAGATTGCCGGCCAGCGAGGGGGAAACTTTTTCTAATTATCATTATGAAAATATTGGTTTACCGATAAATAAAACATTGCGCACAGCGAATGGGAAGGGTGAAGCATTTATTGATCGTGGTTTAGCGACCAATCCGCAGGTTGGTAATGCTCCTGGGACCCCGGCAGAGTTTAAGCAGGCGGCCATTCTTACCCAGGATGGCAGATTCAAGGTTCCCACGCTTCGTAATGTGGCGGTCACTGGTCCCTATATGCATAACGGAGTTTTCCAGAACCTGCGCACCGTGTTGCATTTCTATAACAGTTACAACAGCAGTGGGGGTAGCGCTGATATCAATCCAGAAACCGGGGCTCTCTGGGGCGACCCCGAGCTTGCTGCAAACATAGCGCTGTCAAAACTGCAGGCGAGCCTGCCATTAGAGAGCCGTCAGATAGAGGCTCTGGTGGCTTTTCTAAAAATGCTGACAGACCAGCGCTATGAGCACCTGCTCGAATAACTAAGATTCAGGCTGTAATGTTTATCTTTTGCACCAACTCAGCTCACTCCCGCACCAAATCAGGCACGCTGAAATTGTGCCAAAAACGATGGAATCAATAAACCATACCCCGCTTGTGTATTCCCGATTACTGCTAATCGCGGCTGGATTTCCTGCACCAATAGAATCGCTTCCTGCTCAATACTCCTGTGAACCTGTTTCATGAAAGCACTTGAACGAAGCATCTTTTACTGCGGCCTGGTCGATGATGAAGCATAAAAATTTCAACGGAATATGTTTACTGTTTTTTATGCACTGATGTATTGCTGGTATCGCTTCGCACGAAACCAAAATGGTGCGCTTTGCCTGAAAGCACCATTATGGCGAACTGTAAAATCAACGAATCATTGTGGTGCATAAGCGTCAACCGATCATATTTTTAGGATAAAAAAATTAGTAGTACCTGCATTCTAAATTGTTATATCTGATGCTTCTATTGCAATGGTAAGCAGAACAAGCGCCCCGATTAAGTGCGCTTCGTCCTTGCCAATTCCTGCAAAAGTGCCGTAACGAATTGATAATGTGCATAAATAATAGGATGGCATACATATTGCTAAAGTGTGATTCATGCTAACCGGATGGCTCAGCTAAAAGACAAGAACTAATTTTCCAATAAAAAACAAACACGGATCGTTAAAGAATAGAACTGGCCCCCGAATTACTCTTTAACTAATTATCAAGGTGCTCAACATGAATAGTAAAAATCTAGTTTCTTTTCGCCGCAGACAACTCAGCTATTTAATTGCTGCAGTTTGTGCCGGTGTCACGGCCGGTTCCGCCACCGCCCAGACGGATGCGGGCGCGGTAATTGAAGAAGTTGTGGTTACCGGAAGCCGGGTCACACGGGCAGACAACGCAACCTCTTCTCAGCCACTGACTGTTATCAGTGCTGAAGAACTGTCGAATTCCAGCACCGTTGATATCGGTGAGGTTCTTAGAACGAATCCGGCACTGCTTGCCTCGGTGACAAGCACCAGTTCAATTGGCTCACAAGCAGCCAATGTGGGGCGTGCTAACAACGTAGGCGGCAGTGCATTGAACCTGCGTGGTCTGGGTTATCAGCGCACGCTGACTCTGGTCAATGGACGTCGTCATGTTTCTGGTATCGAAGGAACATCTTCAGTTGATGTCTCTACTATTCCTTCTGCTTTGATCGAGCGGGTAGAAGTGCTCACCGGCGGTGCCTCTGCGGTATATGGAGCGGACGCGGTAACTGGCGTTGTGAACTTTGTACTGAAGAATGACTTTGAAGGTGTGGAAGTAGATTTTCGTCCAGGTATCTCTGAGGAAGGCGATGCGGAAACATCAAGCCTGCGGACTTACTTTGGACGAAACTTCGCTGAAGGGCGCGGCAACATCAGTGTCGGTGTGCAGCATGACTACAGTGCGGGACTGCGCGCAGGTGACCGTGACTTTCTGGCTAATGGCAATCGTGCCGGTGCAGATGTGAATCCGGCACTGCGTTTTCAGAATGGCGATATCACTGCTGCAAATATGCCCAACTTCAGCCAGTTTTACAATTATGCGAATACCAAACAGTTTCCAGTGGGCCTGCGTATTCCCAGCGCGTCAGCGTTTGCAACCAGCTATACCAAAGCATTCGGCGCTGCGCCGAGCCTGACCAGTGCTGAGCTGGCCTTGATTGATCGCGCAGCCACGGCCACACCACGGGCGTTCCTGCCCGGCAGAACGTTTAACGTAACCTCGCCCTATGGTGTCGTGGTGCTGGGAGACTTCGGCAGACAAACGCCACTTGGGTCGGAGCCGGATCTCGATGGCAATGGTGTTACGGACTGTCTGCAAAGCTTCACTGGCTACAACTCAAGTCTGAATGGTGCCAGTTCTTTTGGCGCGGCCGGTGGTTGCTGGTATATCAACGAAGCAGGCACCTTAATTCCTTATGCCGATGGACTGGTAGCGGGTAATTTCAATCAATTTGGAGCAGAACAAAGTTACATTGCTCCGAATCGTCCCTATGTCATACCAGAAAGCGAAAAATATGCGATCAATCTGAACGCCAGGTATGAATTAACCGATTCAATGGAAGTGTTCGTCGAGTCCAAGTACGTATACGACGAAGTGGAATTCGGCGGCGGTGGTCACCAGGCTACTGACTATCTTTATGGTGCACCGGACAACCCGTTTCTGCCGGCCGCACTGGCACCATTTGCCAATAACAACGGTGTTAGCTTTGTCGGCCCCGGAGGTCTTTATACATCGCGCGACTCTGATGACTGGGGCAAGGGTCTTTCTTTAAATGAGCGCACTACCTACAGAGTCGTTGCTGGTCTCAAAGGATCGCTCGACAGTCTGGGGCTCGATTATGAGTTCTCTGCTAACTACGGAAAATTTGAACGCTCTTTAGCTGAAGAGCAATCAGTTATTACCGACCGCTTCTTCGCAGCAATCGACGTAGTCACAAATCCAGCGACAGGGCAGCCCGTGTGTCGATCTACCCTCAATCCGACTGCCTACCCGCAGAGCACGCCATTTAACTTTCCTGCTTATGTCGGTGGACGCGTTAAATCTTCCTTCTTCACCTTCAACCCGGGTGATGGTCAGTGTCAGCCCGCCAATATCTGGGGTGGCAAAGGTGCTATCAGCCAGGAAGCCGTTGATTTCTTCACCTATGACAGAATGGTAGAGGAAGAGATTGAACAACTGGTTGTTGGTGGCTTCATCAGCGGCGACAGCGACATGCTGTTTTCACTGCCAGCAGGACCCATTGCTTTTGCAGTTGGTGGAGAATGGCGTGAAGAAAAAAGTGCGCAAAGCTTTGACAAATACGACCAGGGAATTCTTCAGGTCGGCGGCGTAACCTCCCAGGGTAAGGCGTTTGCCGCCGGTCAGTGGGTTGGTGACGTGAGCGCAGCGAAAAGCCTTGGTAGAGCGCCTGGCAGCAGGTTGCTGAATACCTCTGCCTCATACGATGTCTGGGATGCATTTGCGGAAGTACAGATTCCGGTGCTGGCTGGCATGCGATTCACTGAGGAATTGACGCTGGATGCGGCGGTACGCCTTGCCGATTACTCAACCTTTGGCTCCACCACAACCTATAAAGTCGGTGGTGTCTGGGCGCCGGTTACAGATTACCGTCTGCGCGCCAACTACAGTGTGGCGAATCGGGTGCCCAATCTGTTTGAATTGTTCTCACCCGAGCAGGGTCAGAATTTTCGTCCTGCGGATCCTTGCGACGTGTCGCAGCTTAAAAGTGCTCCTGACCCGGCCTTGCGTCAGGCAAACTGTGTCGCCTACCTGACCGGCAAGAATGTTGCGCAAAGCAATATTTTTGATGCCTCTGGTGCCTACAAGTTTGTTGACCCCTTATCTGCCGGTTTCCCTGGTGTAGTTGGCGGTAATCCCAATCTGTTGCCGGAAGAAGCGACTACCAAAACGGTGGGTATCGTCATGCAGCCACGTCAGATCGACCGGCTGACCATCAGTGTGGATTACTGGGATATCGTTATTGATGATGCGATCTCAGAAATATCTTCACAGAATATCGTCAACAGCTGCTTTGATGCGGCAAGCATCAACAACCCTTTCTGTGACCTGATCGATCGTAATTCGGTGACTACCTCAGCGCAGTCCGGAGGCTTTACCTTCCTGCGTCAGACGCAGCTCAACTTCGGTCAAGCCCAGGCGACTGGGGTGGACGTCAATATCAATTACGGCTTCGATATTGGCAACTACCTGATCAGAGTGGGCGGCGCGGTGACTAAACAGCTGACTCTGGAGTTTACTGAGCCAGCAAGAACTGGCGAGGTCGCGAAGGTGGATTACACCCTGGGCGAAACCCGCAAGCCTGAATGGGCCGGTCAGTTGACTCTTGGTGTGGCAACCGGACCGCTAAGCATCAATTGGAAGACTCAGTACCTGAGTGAGCAGACTCTGGGTAATGCGCCTATTGAAACTGTGATAAAGAACTATGGTACGGCTGGAATTACCGATGAGTTCTTCTCACACGATATATCCGGCTCTTATGAATACAGCGACACGATTCGTTTGTATGGCGGTATTGGCAACGTCACCAATGAAAAACCATTCATTACTGAGCGAAGCTATCCTGTTAGTCCGGTAGGAAGATCATATTACCTTGGCGTAAATATAATGCTCTGAGGAGGATAAAAGCTGTTTGCGATGGTCGCCTGACAGGAAGGAGCGTCAGGCGATCAGCATTTCTTAAACGGGAATTCAATTAGAAACGGGATAAAGCATGAGCATTACAGATAGTTTCAGAGGGCGATTGATATCCCTCTGCTGCGCATTGAGTTTATTTTCGATCACACCGCTGTACGGTCAGGAAGCAGTTGAGGAAGAAGAGGTACCGATTGAGTTTCCAGAGTCTTTGGATAGTAAGCTCAGCGGGCTGACACCAGCACAATTAGAATTCGTCAGCAGCAGTCGCAGTACCCGTTCGTTTGCAGAGACTGCTGAGCGTCTTATCGCAGCTCTTGAAAGGCGCAGCGATGTTGAAGTCAAAGCTTACGTTGAAGCCATGATGTGGGTCAGCGAGCAGCGCAAGTTTCAAGCTGACGTCGATGAACCCTACATTCCTCTTAATATTGCCACTGGCGATTTCAACAGCTGGCTTATCCGCAGACCTGCCAGTTTCGACCCGGAGCGGGAAGCGGGACCTATTGAAATGGGGCGCTACGTTGGCGGCGGCAGTGGTATTCCAACTTTCGCTGGCGCTCCAGTAGCGCTCACTCCGGCCGATCTGATTGCTGGAAAGGTGGACGTTGCTATTGTTGGCGCTCCTTTGAACATGGGGTCGGGTTGGCGCGATGCTGACCATGGGCCATTGGCTCTGCGCATGCAAGGTGGCATGGCTGGCAATGATCAGTACACACAGGTAAACGCAAGCCGTGAATTGAACATTGTCGATTATGGCGATATCGCTATGGATCAGGACAGCACAGAGCGCAGCATGCAGCATGTGCGCGAGATAGTTCGAGAGATTGCCGAGACGGGTGCAATGCCATTTGTGATAGGTGGTGATCACTCTCTCGAGTATCCCAATGTCGCCGGATTGGTGGATGCCTATGGACTGGGCAATATCGCGGTAATTCATTTTGACGCCCATTATGACGTTGGCAGGGACCGGGCTCATCTGATTGATCATGGTCAGCCAATCTATCGCCTGCTTGCTGATGGTCATATCAAGGGCAGCGATTACATTCAGGTCGCGCTGCGAGCCAGCGGACCGGATGAAGCCGGTTATAAATGGTTAAGAGAAGAAGGTTTCAAATATCACACAATGGCCGAAGTGGAACGGTATGGCTGGGATGTGGTTATGGAACGAGTACTTGCCGAAGCCAAAACTGATGGTCGCAAGTTGCATATTTCCTTCGATGTTGATGCACTCGACCCATCCTATATATCAGGCACCGGCACGCCGGTCTCAGGCGGTATGACTCCGCGTGAAGCGATTCCGATTATTCGTCGTTTGTGCGCAGAGTCTGAGGTGGTCAGCTTTGACCTTGTAGAGATAGCGCCCGCGCTTGATCCCACTTACGTCACCACCTTACACAGCGCCGCTATTGCCAAAGCCTGTCTCACCGGCGTAGCCATGCGCAAAATGGGGTTAACAGAAGCGCACTATTTAAATCCGGTCACCATTGATCATGCTCAGGACCAATATCATCAGGAGAATCAGTAAATGTTAATGTTTAAAAATAACAAGTCAGTGACCGGGCTGGCACTGTGTCTGCTGTTCACTGGATGTGTCACACCAGTTACTTCTCCGACGTTTTTGCAGGCGCAGGCTGAAGTTGAAATGTCCAGCCCTGTCATGGCAAAGCTCAATGGACTGAGTGAAGAACAGCGGGCGTTTTTGCGCAGTTCTGACCCTTTGCGCGTGATTGCATCGCGCGAGATGTTGATGGAGGAAATTGAGCGTCGCGACCCGCAGCAACTGCAAAAATATGTGGCGGACATGATGGCCGCTGTGGCCGCTTTCGCATTCCAGCCAGCTACTGATTTATCGGCTATACCTTTGAATCCTGAAGCGACCGGCTTCAACAGTTCTACCGTCCTCAAGCCGCAGATACTCAATGAGCGCAGCCGCAGTCCTGGCCCGTTCAGTGTTTCGCGGTATATCCACCAGACCGGTGGTATTCCGACTTTTGCTGGTGCCAAAGTGGCGATTACCCCGGAGGATCTGATTGCTGGCAAAGTAGATGTCGCAATTGCAGGTATTCCGCAGAGCATGAGCAGTGGCAATCGCGATGCCAGGAACGGGCCGAAAGCTTTGCGCGGCATGCATGGCATGGCCGACCGCAATGTGTTCTCGATGGTCGATCCGGGCGCGGTGCTGAACATTGTAGATTACGGCGACTTCTCCGTTGATCGCATGAGTATTGCGCGCAGCGTCAATCATATCCACGACATGGTGTTCAGTCTTGCCAGCACCGGCGCTGTGCCGTTTCTGGTTGGCGGTGATCATTCGGTGATGTACCCAACAGTTAAAGCGGTGCGTGCTGTTAATCCGGAAACGCCTTTGACCGTCGTGCATTTCGGAGCCCACTACAATGCAGAGAAAACCCGTGCACATGCGCTGTCAGATCGTGATGCGGTTTATCTGTTATTAACAGAGGGAGTGATCAGCGGAAACAATCTGATTCAGGTTGGCCTGCGTGGACCACAGGCGAGTCTGGAATCCTTTCAATGGTTGCGTGAGCGCGGCGTCATGTATCACACCATGGCCGAAGTTGAACTGCGTGGCTGGGAGGTCGTAATGGAGCGGGTGCTGGACGAAGCCAAATCCAGCCGAAACCCGGTATACGTCTCATTTGATGTCAGCGTGATGGATCCCGGTGAACTGTCTGCAGCAGGGCGTGCATCACCTGGTGGTCTGACGGTGCGTGAACTGGCGCCGCTGGTTCGTCGCTTGTGTGCTGAAACACCGATTGCCGGATTTGAAATAATGGACATGGCGCCCATGCTCGATCTCAGTTACGTGAGTGCAATGAATGCCAACTACATGCTTAACGCCTGCCTTACTGGCATGGCGATGCGTAAACAAGGGCTGTCTCAGGACCACTACCTGAATCCGATCACTGTCGACCATGGCCAGTATTAACTGATTATTCAGAACGGGAATATTATGAAAAAAATTGAAACCCTGAATACATGGCGCACCGCATTGATGTGCTCAGCCTTGAGTTTGACCATGCTGACATCACCCGCGCTGAGCCAGCAGGAAGCTGAGGAAGAAGCAGAAACTCCAATCGAGTTTCCTGATTCTTTGAGCATGAAGCTGAATGATCTGACGGCTGAACAAATGGAGTTTCTCAGCAGTCCTCGCAGTACACGCTCTTACGCTCGCACACCGGAGTTGTTGATACAAACTTTGGAAAAACGCAGTGCAACCGAAGTCAAAGCCTATGTGGAGGCAATGATGTGGGTAGCGGAGCAGCGCAAATTTGTGCCGGGACGCGACTCGGACAGCATTCCGCTGAACGTGGCATCACCGGATTTCAATGCCTGGTTGGTACGCAGACCGGCCAGCTTTGACCCGGTGCGCGAAGTCGGTCCGATTGAGATGTCGCGCTATATGGGTAGTGGGGGCGGTGGAATTCCAACCTTTGCAGGCGCACCTGTCGCGTTAACCCCTGAGGACCTGATAGCTGGAAAAGTTGATGTGGCGATTGTGGGAGCGCCGTTGAACATGGGCTCAGGCTGGCGCGATGCTGACCATGGTCCGCTGATCATGAGAATGCAGGGCGGTATGGCGGGCAATGATCAATACACCCAGGTGAATGCAAGCCGAGAGCTGAACATTGTTGACTATGGCGATATCGCCATCGACAACGACAGCACCGAACGCAGCATGCAGCATGTGCGTGCAGTGGTGCGGGAGATTGCTGAGACCGGTGCGATTCCCTTTATCATCGGCGGCGATCACTCGCTGGAATATCCCAATGTCGCTGCCCTGGTTGATGTGTATGGCCACGACAATTTAAGTGTCATCCACTTTGACGCGCACTACGATGTGGGTCGTGACAGCCCGCATTACATCTCACATGGATCACCAATCTACCGTTTGCTGGTGGACGGACATATCAAAGGGAAAGATTACATTCAGGTGGGTCTGCGCTCAGGCGGTCCGGATGAAGCCGGTTACAAATGGATGCGTGAGGAGGGGTTCAAGTATCACTCCATGGCTGAAGTAGAAAGATTCGGCTGGGATTATGTGCTGGAGCGGGTGCTGTCGGAAGCACGTGGAGATGGTCGCAAACTGTATATCTCCTTTGATGTCGATGTGCTCGATCCGTCCTATATTTCTGGAACGGGAACGCCCGTATCCGGTGGCATGACCCCACGTGAAGCGATTCCTATCATACGCCGTTTATGTGCCGAAAATAATGTAGTTGGTTTTGATATGGTAGAAGTGGCCCCAGCGTTGGACCCCACCTACACCACTGCACTGCACAGTGCAGCGATTGCCAAGGCGTGTCTGACCGGGCTGGCGATGCGCAAACTTGAGCTGACTGATCCGCACTATCTGAATCCGATCACCCTGGATCATGCGCAGGATGAATATCACAAGGAGAATCCATAAGGTGAACTGGCAAGCAACTGGCAGGCGTTTTATTACTGAACCGCTGACGGCTTTTGTCTTAATTGCAGCGGGCATATTTGCGCTGGATGCTGTGCAACCTGAACATGAGTTCATGGAGGGCAGTGAATCGCCGGCCGCTGCATTTAGTCCCTCACTGCCGGATTTAAATACCATTGTCATCAACCAGAAAATGGTCAGTGATATTGAAGAGGATTTCAGATGGTTGCATGGCACCATGCCTTCTGCCGAGGAAACTACCCAGTTGGTGCGCCGATGGATTGATGAGGAGTTGGTGTTCCGCGAAGCACTGGCTCAGCAGATGTATCTGACTGACGGCAAGATGCGCGGGCATTTCGTTGAGAAAGTTCGACTGTTATGGGCCGGGGTTCCTGATGATCCGACCGAGATGCAATTACTGGATTATTATCTGGATAATCTGGATGAGTACCACGCCGAACCGCGCATGAGTTTTACGCAGGTTTTCTATGAGCAGTTGCCTGAGGACGCTACTGAAGTGCTCGCCCGCTTGCGCGCAGGAGAAGTGGTTGCCGGTGAACGTTACTGGCTGGGCGACACCATGGATAATTATGCGGAAAGTATTCTACGGACCAGCTTTGGAGGCGATTTTTACAATGCGCTTGCCCAGGCACCGCTGCAGCAATGGATCGGACCGGTTGAATCAGTACGAGGTTTCCATTTCCTGCAGGTCAGTGCCATGGTGCAGCCCGAGCCACTTGCTTATGGGGATATTCGTGACCGGGTGGCGAAAGACTGGTTGAATGCAGAGAGCTTTCGCAGAATTGCGGAGCAGACTGCTGAATTGGAAAAACGCTTTCTCATTGTGATAGAGCCTGATGTCCCGCAAACAGCGCTGGCAGGAATCGGCAATGAATAGGTTGTTGATCAGCTTTGTCTGCACTGTGCTGCTGAGTGTTCCCGCGCTTGCCGATGAACTGGATCTGGCGCAGTTCCTGATGGTGCAGCAGGAATCTGCCACACAGTTTCAACTGATCGCAAATCTGCCTGAAGATATTGATCCGGCCGCTGCCGTCAGTCTTCCCGAAAGCTGCTCGCTGTTAAACCGAAGCTACACCGGCAATGAGCGGGCCTATCGCGTGGTGTTGAATTTCACCTGCAGCGCCCCGAACGCAGGCCTGATTCAGACGCGCTGGGGCAGCGATGGCGCGATGCTGCAGTTGCAACTCAATGATGGCACACACACCAGTATGCTGCTGGCTGGCGGTCCTGAGGGTGCAGTTATCAGACTCCCTGACTGGGTTGCTGCCGGCAGTGCAGTGACGCCGGGTTTCTGGAGCACGGCGTGGCGCTATCTGGAACTTGGCACTGTGCATGTGTTGATCGGTTGGGACCATCTGGCCTTCGTGCTTTGTCTGAGTCTGCTGGCCTCCGGTTTATCGTTGTTATGGCTTATTTCTGCGTTTACGCTGGGGCATTCAATTTCGCTGGCGCTGGCGCATTTCGGTCTGCTGAATCTGCCGATTGGTCCAGTGGAAGCAATCATTGCCTTGTCTGTTGTGTTTATGGCCCGCGAAGCGTTATTAATGAAACGTGCTCAGGCGGGACAGCCGGCGCGTTCGCTTAACTGGCGAATAGGCTTAACTGCTGGCTTTGGGCTCATTCATGGTCTGGGCTTTGCGAGTGTACTCAGCGGCTTGGGAATATCTGCGACAGAAACAGTTACCGCGCTGGCTTTCTTTAATATCGGCGTCGAGATTGGGCAGATACTGTTCGTGTTTGCGGTGCTCGCAGTGATGTTTGCGCTGCGCTCTATCCGCATTGAGCGGCAATCCGTGCATGCGCTTACCTGCGCAGTCGGCGCCATCGGCGTGTTCTGGACGGTAGAACGAGTTATCGGACTTTAATCTGTCATAGCTTCAAGCTCAATCAGGTCGACCCTGTTGGGCTTAAAGCCATTGTCATCAGCACCACGGCAATGAGTATATTCAGCCATTGCCTCAGCAACTTATCGCTCAACTGCGTCATTTAACGTAGCTCCTTTAGTCAAACTGCGAATTGCCGACCGCCTCAGCTGCAGCCACTATTGCAGGTGAGAGCCATGCCATTCTTTTCCGGACTCTACAGCGCCGGACCACCCATTTAACGGAGCCGTTTATGACCCCCATGAGAACGCTGCTTGCACAGGCAGTACTGACCGCAGGAGCCTGTCTGCTCAGTTTCAGTGCATACGCCCAGGACACCATCAAGGTAGGAGTTTTACATTCGCTGTCCGGCACGATGGCGATCAGTGAGACTACGCTCAAGGACACTGTCTTGATGATGGTTGCTGAGCAGAATAAAAAAGGCGGACTGCTGGGCAAACAGTTGGAAGCGGTGGTGGTTGACCCCGCTTCCGATTGGCCGATGTTTGCAGAGAAAGCCCGGGAGCTGCTGACACAGCAAAATGTCGATGTAATTTTTGGCTGCTGGACTTCCGTGTCACGTAAATCGGTGCTGCCGGTAATTGAAGAGCTTAATGGGCTGCTGTTTTATCCCGTGCAGTATGAAGGCGAGGAATCATCAAAAAATGTTTTTTACACCGGTGCCGCACCCAATCAGCAGGCAATTCCCGCTGTGGATTATCTGATGGCGGAGCTGGATGTGGAACGCTGGGTTCTTGCCGGCACCGATTATGTGTATCCGCGCACCACCAACCGTATTCTGGAATCCTATCTCCGAGCCAGCGGTGTCGCCTCGGAAGACATCATGATCAATTACACGCCTTTCAGCCACTCAGACTGGCAGAGTATTGTTGCAGAGATTAAACGCTTCGGCAGTGCTGGCAAAAAGACCGCTGTCATTTCAACCATAAATGGTGATGCCAACGTGCCTTTTTACAGAGAGCTGGGTAATCAGGGGGTCTCCTCAGAGGATATTCCGGTCATGGCGTTCTCAGTAGGTGAGGAAGAACTTTCCGGTATTGATACTACGCCTCTGGTCGGTCATCTGGCCGCCTGGAATTATTTTCAAAGCGTGGAAACTGCCGCTAATGCTGAATTTATCAGCAGCTGGCAGAACTTCATTGGCAGCACGTCGCGCGTAACCAATGACCCCATGGAAGCCACCTATATCGGCTTCAATATGTGGGTGAAAGCGGTTGAAGCCGCGGGCAGCACAGATGTGGATGCCGTCGAACAGGCGATGATCGGAATCGAAACGCCAAATCTTACCGGTGGTACTGCGGTCATGAACAAAAATCACCATCTGTCCAAGCCGGTTTTGATCGGCGAGATCCAGGATGATGGTCAATTTGAAGTGGTCTGGGAATCTGATGACCTGGTTGAGGGTGATGCCTGGTCTGATTTTCTGGAAGGCTCAAAAGACCTGACTGCGGATTGGACTGATCCGATTCGCTGCGGAAACTACAACACCGTGACTAAAACCTGTTCAGGACAGGTTTACTAAGACAGTGAATAAGCCCCTGCTGTTATTGTGTTGCCTGTTGCTGAGCCTGAGTCTGACGCCCAAAGTTGTGGCGGCGGAAGACTCAGAACGGCTGCAGGCAACTGAACAGCAGGCATTGGAGAGTCTACTCACCGAACTGACTTCAGCAAGCTTAAGTGCCAGCGCCGCGTTGCTTGGGCAGATTGAAGAGCTTGGTGGCAGAGCCGTGCTGCCGCTGTTCGTCAGTATGCTGGCAGGAAATCTTTATTTCGATGACAGCAGCCGCCAGGTGTTGGACATGCGGGAAGACAGCCAGGGTGTGAGAACCGGCACTGACATTCTGCGCGGTACCGATGTTGAGGCGATGATGGGTCGCTCGCTGAGCAAGATTCGAGTGAACAATCGTCTGCGTGTGGCATTGCGTGAAGCGATCGCCAGAATTAATCTTCTTGAAGGCAACCAGGCGCAACGCAAATCCGCCGCTCTGGAAATGTTGAACGATCTCACTGATGGGAATGTTGCGTTACTGCGCCAGGCTCAAAGCGCGGAACAGGATCGTGCTGTTGTTGCAATCATCACCACGGGTCTGGCCATGCACACCTTGTCTGAGCCCGCTCTGTACCCGCAGATCGAGCGCATAACTGCTGCTGAGCGGCTGGGCGAGAGTCTGGATGGACCGGTACGCAATCTGCTGCTCAGCATGCTTGATGAACAGGGGCGCAATGAACAGGACGTGGCGGTGCGCGCGGCGGTAGCAAAGGCCGTCGCAGGCATTGAACAGAGGGTCAGTTTTTACCTGTTAGTTGAACAACTGTTTTACGGCCTGAGTCTTGGGTCGGTGCTGTTACTGGCTGCTATTGGCCTTGCGGTGACATTTGGCGTCATGGGTGTGATCAACATGGCGCACGGTGAGATGTTGATGCTAGGCGCCTATACCACGTATGTGGTGCAACTGTTGATGCCGGAATTCATCAATTACTCGTTGTGGGTGGCGGTTCCTGCCGCGTTTATGGTCTCTGCAGTGGCAGGTGTCCTAATACAGCGTTACGTCATCCGTTACTTGAATGGCAGGCCGCTGGAAACCCTGCTGGCTACCTTTGGAATCTCACTGATTCTGCAGCAGACGGTAAGAACAATATTCTCTCCTCTCAACCGCCGGGTGGTGTCTCCGGAATGGATGAGCGGTGCCTGGGAGATTAACCCGGTACTGTCCTTCACCAATAATCGTCTGTTCATTCTGCTCTTTGCCATCATCGTGTTTGCAATCTTGTTGCTGATCCTAAAAAAAACCCGGCTTGGGCTGCAGGTGCGTGCGGTGTCTCAGAACAGAGATATGGCTAAAGCAATGGGCATCAGAACTGATCGAGTGGACGCAATGACTTTTGGTCTAGGTTCTGGAATTGCGGGCATCGCTGGTGTGGCATTGAGTCAGTTAACCAATGTCGGTCCGAATCTGGGTCAGGCTTATATTATCGATTCATTTATGGTGGTGGTGTTCGGTGGCGTAGGAAATTTATGGGGAACCCTGGTAGGCGCGTTCACGCTGGGAGTTTCAGCTAAGTTTCTGGAACCTGCTACGGGCGCAGTGCTGGCCAAAATTCTAACGCTGGTATTTATCATTCTGTTTATTCAGGTCCGTCCCAAAGGGCTGTTCCCACAAAAAGGCCGGGCAGCAGAATGAATAATTTCGTGCACAAATGGGGTGAACTGCGCCAGGGCAGCCAGCACATAACCGTTTTTGCAGGCATTTTGTTTGCAATAACCTTACTGGCCTCTTTGTCCAATCTGCTGATCCCTCAGGATTCCTTTTTCCATGTCAGTACCTACACCATCGGCTTACTGGGCAAATATCTGTGCTATGCGATGCTGGCGCTTTCTGTCGATGTTATCTGGGGTTACTGCGGCATTCTAAGTCTGGGACATGGCGCTTTCTTCGCCCTTGGGGGCTACGCCATGGGCATGTATCTGATGCGCCAGATCGGCGAGCGCGGCGTGTATGGTAATGCTGAGTTGCCGGACTTCATGGTGTTTCTGAACTGGGACTCGCTGCCCTGGTACTGGCTCGGCATGGATCAGTTCTGGTTTGCGATGCTGATGGCGCTGCTGGTGCCGGGTCTGCTGGCTTTTGTATTTGGCTGGCTGGCGTTTCGCTCGCGGGTCACTGGCGTTTATCTGTCAATAATGACCCAGGCACTGACTTATGCACTGATGCTGGCGTTCTTTCGGAATGAAATGGGTTTTGGCGGTAACAATGGCTTGACCGATTTCCGTGAATTGCTTGGTTTCAATCTGCGTGCCGACTCCAGCCGGGTACTGCTTTTTGCGATTACGGCGCTGGCGCTGGCGCTGGTTTATATCAGCAGCTATTTCATCATGCGTTCGCGCTTCGGGCGGGTGCTGGTGTCGATCAGAGACAGTGAATCACGCACCCGTTTCCTGGGCTACCGAACTGAGCGCTACAAAGTCTGGCTATTTGTGTACTCAGCCTTGATCGCTGGTCTGGCTGGCGCGCTGTATGTGCCACAGGTTGGCATTATCAATCCAGGTGAATTTACACCCATCAACTCCATTGAAATTGTGGTCTGGGTGGCAGTAGGGGGACGTGGCACTCTCTACGGTGCTGTGGTTGGTGCGGTGCTGGTAAGTTATGCGAAAACCCGCTTCACCGCTCTGGTCCCGGAGAGCTGGATTTTTATGCTGGGTGCACTGTTCGTAATCGTCACTGTTTTTCTTCCCAAAGGCATCGTTGGCCTGCTCAAACAGCGCGTTGCTGACCCGGACAGCTCCGCCGCATTTGAAAATCCCCGGCAGGTGCTGCCGTGAGTCTTTCAGCAAGGGCTAATGAATGGCGCTACCAGACCGGATTCAGGCTGGCGCCGCAGCCTGATGCCAGAATTGATGTCTCGCATAATGTGATTCTCTATATCGAAGGTGTCACCGTCAGCTTCGACGGATTCAAGGCGTTGAACAATCTCAATCTCTATATCAACGATGGTGAACTGCGTTGTCTGATAGGCGCGAACGGAGCCGGTAAAACAACTCTAATGGATGTGGTAACCGGCAAGACTCCGTGTGACGCCGGCCAGGTTTATTTTGGGCAGACCATTAACCTGCTTGAGCACGATGAGGCTGCGATTGCGCAACTGGGCATTGGTCGGAAATTCCAAAAGCCAACGATTTTTGACGCCCATACTGTGTTCGATAATCTTGAGTTGTCACTGAAGGTCAACAAAGGCGTCTGGCACAGTTTGTTCGCCAGTCTCACCGCCGAGCAGGCTGATCATATTGATGAAGTGCTCGAAATAATCGGTCTGAAGCAGCAACGTCGGCAATTGGCCGGCGCGCTTTCACACGGGCAGAAGCAGTGGCTGGAGATCGGTATGCTGCTGGTTGCTGACCCGCGTCTGCTGCTGATTGATGAACCGGTGGCGGGAATGACCGCTCAGGAAACTGAACGAACTGCGGAGCTGCTGATCTCGCTGGCGGGTAAACGCACGGTGGTCGTGGTTGAGCATGACATGGCCTTCGTTCGAAGTATCGCCCGCACGGTCACAGTTTTGCATCAGGGCAGTGTGCTCGCTGAGGGCACTATGGATCAGATACAGAATAATCCTGCGGTGATTGAGGTTTATCTGGGAGAGGAGCGGTGATTGCTATCCGGAACCTGCGTCAGCTTTATGGGGGTTCACAGATTCTCTGGAATCTGAATCTCGATGTTAAAACGGGATCCTGCACCTGCATCATGGGTCGCAACGGCGTCGGGAAGACCACTTTATTGAAATGCCTGATGGGCCTGCTGCCGATTGCTGGCGGGCAGATACTTTTAGATGGATTGCCGATTCAACAGCAGCAAGCCTACGGTCGGGCTGCTCTGGGAATCGGCTATGTGCCACAGGGGCGTGATATTTTCTCAAGCTTGACTGTCGAAGAAAATCTGCGCATAGGCCTGCCCTGTCGAAGCGATGGTTCGCGAACAATACCCGATAAAATTTTCGCGTTGTTTCCTGTTCTGGGTGAGATGTTGCAGCGGCGGGGCGGCGATTTATCCGGCGGACAACAGCAGCAGTTGGCGATTGCTCGGGCCCTGGTCATTGATCCCAAAGTGCTGATTCTTGATGAGCCCAATGAAGGTATTCAGCCGAATATTGTCAGGCAGATCGGGGATGTGATTATGAAACTGAATCAGGACGGTCTGACAGTGATTCTGGTGGAGCAGAAACTGGCTTTTGCGCGCAGAGTCGGCAGCGAATTCCGGTTGATGGAAAAGGGCAGTGTAGTGGCGAGCGGTGCGATGACAGAGCTTTCTGATGAACTGATAAACAGGCATCTGGCCGTCTAATGGAAGCAATTAAAGGCAGCAGCTGGAATGCGTTTCTGGATCTGAAATTCCAGCAACGCGGGCAGGTCTGTCGATTGGTCAGCAGCGCACATGAGGGGCCGCTATATGTGCAGAAGCCTTTCTACCCGGAAGGCAGAGATCTGGCCCATGTTTATCTGCTGCATCCGCCAGGTGGTCTTGTTTCAGGTGACAGTCTGCGTATTACGATCGGCTTGGACGCGCTGGCAAAGGTGCTGGTGACCACCCCTGGGGCAAGCAGGATATATCGCGCCAGGACTGATAAGCGCTTACAGGAACAGTACAACGTTATCAATGTCGCCGACGGAGCTTCGATGGAATGGTTGCCGCAGGAAACCATCGTGTATCCCGGAGCCTGTGGCCGCCTGGATACTCAGGTTTATCTTGGCCAGGGCAGCCAGTTCAGTGGCTGGGAAATTACCTGTCTCGGCCTGCCAGCCAGCGGGCAGTTGTTCGACCGGGGTGAGATGCAGCAACGGTTGCTCATTATGCGCGAAGGCAGGCCGGTTTTGCTGGAGAACCTGCAGTTCAGCGACCGCACCCGGGCAATTTACGCAGCCATGGTCGGCCTGCAGTCCTGTCCGGTCACTGGCATCTTCGTGGCAGGAAGCTTTATGCCCGGTGAGTTAACGGACACTCTGGTGGACACCCTGCGCGAAATAGTTGCCGATTCGCTGCGCGAGGGCATTGGAGGAATATCGCTGCTTAATGGCTTTATAGTCGGGCGCTACCTGGGCCAATGTTCGGGTGAAGCACGGTGTCTTTTTATTCGGCTGTGGGCAGCCCTAAGACCAGCGCTTTCAGGAAGACAGGCCTCGCTGCCAGGTATCTGGTCAACATGAACTTTTCAGGAGAAGTGTGAACGATGGAATTACTCCCACGGGAAAAAGATAAATTGCTGATTTTCACTGCTGCGCTGCTGGCGGAGCGGCGTCTGGGGCGCGGGTTGAAGCTCAATTACCCGGAAGCGATGGCCTTCATTTCGATGGCGATTATGGAAGGTGCCCGCGATGGCAGAACTGTGGCGGAACTGATGAGTGCCGGTAAACAAATTCTTAATGCGGATCAGGTTATGGACGGGGTTCAGGAACTGATTCAGGAAGTGCAGGTTGAAGCAACGTTCCCCGACGGTACTAAACTGGTGACCGTGCATAACCCGATCAATTAACAAGCAAGGAGACCGTGATGATGCCAGGTGAGATAGATTGCGCCGCAGGTGATATCGAATTTAACCGGGGCCGCGAAACTGTGAAGATCCGCGTACAGAATGCCGGTGACCGACCGGTTCAGATTGGCTCGCATTATCATTTCTTTGAAGTCAATGCAGCGTTGGTGTTTGCACGGGAAAAAACCCGTGGCTTCCATCTGAATATTGTCGCGGGCACTGCCGTGCGTTTTGAACCAGGCCAGAGCCGTGAAGTGGAACTGGTTGCCTATGCCGGTGACCGAAAAGTGTATGGATTTCGTGGCGAGATCATGGGTTCTTTGGATGCACAGAAGGAGTCTTCATAGTGGCCAGCATAAATCGTCAGACTTATGCGCAGATGTTCGGACCGACTACCGGAGACCGGGTGCGTCTTGCGGATACTGATCTGTGGATTCAGGTTGAAAAAGATTTCACCCATTACGGCGATGAAGTTAAATTTGGTGGCGGCAAAGTGATTCGCGATGGCATGGGGCAGAGCCAGCATGCGGATAAAAAGAGCATGGACCTGGTGATCACCAATGCACTGATTCTGGACTATTGGGGCGTGGTAAAAGCGGATGTCGGCATTAAACACGGCCGGATTGTTGCGATCGGCAAAGCCGGCAATCCCGATGTGCAGGATGGCGTGGATATTATTATCGGACCGGGTACCGAAATAATCGCTGGCGAAGGATCTATTCTGACTGCCGGGGCGATTGATTCCCATATTCATTTCATCTGCCCTCAGCAGATTGAAGAGGCCACGATGTCGGGTGTGACCACCATGCTCGGTGGCGGCACCGGACCGGCGACCGGCACCAAGGCCACTACATGCACCCCGGGGGCATGGAATATCGGCAAAATGCTGCAGGCTACCGATGCGATGCCGATGAATTTCGGTTTTCTTGGTAAAGGCAATGCCAGTCTGCCGGAAGCATTGATTGAGCAATTGCGAGCCGGTGCCTGTGGTCTCAAATTGCACGAAGACTGGGGCACCACGCCAGCATCAATCAACAATTGCCTGAACGTGGCTGAGCAATACGATATACAAGTCGCCATACACACCGATACCTTGAACGAATCCGGTTTCGTTGATGACACGCTGGCGGCGTTTAAAGACCGCGCTATCCATACGTATCACACGGAAGGTGCCGGTGGCGGTCATGCGCCGGATATTATAAAAGCCTGTTCTGCTGCCAATGTGTTGCCCTCGTCTACTAATCCAACCAGACCCTATACCCGCAATACGGTTGACGAACATCTGGACATGCTGATGGTCTGTCATCACCTGGATGCTGCGATTCCGGAGGATGTGGCTTTTGCTGATTCCAGAATTCGCAAAGAGACCATTGCCGCTGAAGATATTCTGCATGACCTGGGCGCGTTCAGCATGATCGCCTCCGATTCTCAGGCAATGGGGCGGGTGGGCGAGGTGATCACTCGCACCTGGCAGAGTGCTCACAAGATGAAAGTGCAACGTGGCGCTCTGCAGGAAGATACTGCACGCGCTGATAATTTCCGTGCCCGTCGTTACATCGCCAAGTACACCATCAATCCTGCGATCACTCATGGCATTGCCCATGAGGTGGGTTCCATTGAGGTTGGCAAAATGGCTGATCTGGTGCTGTGGAAACCGGCGTTTTTTGGCATCAAACCTTCATTGATTATTAAGTCCGGAATGATCGTGGCCGCGCCAATGGGCGATCCCAATGGTTCCATCCCGACGCCGCAGCCGGTGCATTATCGGCCAATGTTTGGTTCTTTCGGGCTGGCTCCGGCAGCCTTATCTGTGACCTTCACCAGTCAGGCTGCTCTGGAAGCCGACATCGGCAGTGTGCTTGGTTTGCAGCGCAGACTGGTGGCCTGTCGCAATACCAGAACCATCCGCAAACAGGACATGGTGTTGAATAACTGGCTGCCGATTATCGAGGTTGATCCGCAGACCTATGAAGTCAGAGCCGACGGTGAATTGCTGACTTGTGAGCCGGCAATCATTCTGCCGCTGGCACAACTGTATTGTTTATTTTGAGACCCGCTGTTGAACGTGGACAGCTAAGGAGGAAGTGATGCTGGAAGTTTATGAGCGCCTGGGAATGCAATGCGACGATCCCATTGATCTGCGCGTGATACTCAGCCACGAACAGCGTGACCGTGGCCGCATGCGGATTTTTTCCACGGGCGGCGAAGAGGTGCGCTTGTTTTTGAAAAGAGGTTCGCCCTTACTGGTGGGAGAAGTTCTGCGCAGTGTCTGCGGTCGCCATATTCTGGTGGAAGGTGCGATAGAACCGGTGGTGACGGCAAGCTGTGAAGACTGGGAGTCCTTCAGCAAGGCCTGTTACCACCTGGGTAATAGACACGTAAAGGTACAGATCGGTAATTGCTGGCTGCGTATTCTGCCAGATCATGTGCTCGAAGATATGCTTGCGCAACTTGATCTGACTCTTGCTCATGGTTCCCATGTATTTATCCCGGAGTCGGGAGCTTACGGACAGAGCGGGCATCATCACCAGCACGCTCTGACGCCGGTTGATGGTGCTGATGCGGGCAGCTTTGACACGAGTACTCTTGAACGGGTCACCAGGCACTTTCCTGAGCATCATTGAAATGAACATCATCCCTTTAAGACCATTGACGGTGAGCAGCACCGAGCTGCCAGCGAATGAAATATTGACCACTGACCGCGCGCTGCTTCGCCTGCTGCAACTGGGCAGCGCCGGCCTGCCGGTGGGTGCCTATGCTTTTTCGCACGGGCTTGAATACGCTATCGAGAGTGCCTGGCTTAAGAACGTTGATGACATCCGCGGCTGGCTGGCAATGCAGCTGCATCACTCGCTGGCCTGCGTTGATCTGCCAATACTGTTTCGACTGACGGCGGCCTTGCAGTCAGCTGATCAGACCGCGATAAATTACTGGAATGACTATGCCCTTGCCTGCCGCGAAACCCGAGAACTTCAATTGACTGATACGGCTCCCGGCGAGGCTCTGCAACGGCTGCTGCCAGTGTTTGGCATAGCAGCTCTGCCATTCACCAGTCCGGTGAGCTTTATTACCGGATTTGCCCAGGCAGCAAATCACTGGCAACTCGGCAATGCGCTGAGTGCGCTGGCTTACAGCTGGTCCTGGCTGGAGAATCAGGTTAATGCGGCCACCAAACTGCTGCCTCTGGGTCAGACCCAGGCGCAGCGGCTGCTGTGCACTCTGCAGGAGGAGGTGCCAGATGCCATCTCATATGCATTGAGCCTCAAAGACGAACAACTGGGCGCCAGTCTGCCCGCTCTGGCGATTGCCAGTATGCTTCATGAAACGCAATACACCCGACTGTTCAGATCATGAACCGGACTTTTAAGTGAGGAATCAGATTATGTTGAGAAAAAAGCCAGAACAGACTTTACGCATAGGTGTCGGTGGCCCAGTGGGTTCAGGAAAAACGGCGCTGGTCAAAGCTCTGTGTGTCGCCTTGCGCGATCACTATGATATTGCGGTAGTCACTAATGACATTTACACCAAAGAGGATGCCAAATTTCTGACCACACACGAGGCCCTGAGTGCCGATCGCATTATTGGAGTTGAAACCGGGGGCTGCCCGCATACCGCTATTCGCGAAGATGCGTCGATGAATCTTTCGGCAATCAATGAGCTGATCCAGCGCCACGGACAGCTCGATATGATTTTTGTAGAAAGCGGTGGCGATAATCTCAGTGCCACCTTCAGTCCGGAGCTTTCCGATCTGACGCTGTATGTGATTGATGTCTCTGCCGGTGACAAGATCCCGCGCAAGGGCGGGCCAGGTATCACCCGCTCGGATCTGTTGATTATTAACAAGACAGATCTGGCGCCACTGGTAGGTGCCTCGCTGGAGGTGATGAGGGTCGATGCCACGAGAATGCGCGCTGAACGACCTTTTGTGTTCAGCAATCTGAAAACCGGCAGTGGCCTGGATGCGATCATAAAGTTTATCGTGGAGCAGGGCATGTTGCGCGAAGTTATCCTTAACCCGGTTCCACAACTGTCCACTGAAGCAAGAGAGGGTGTTTGATGAATATTCTGAAATCAATCGGTTCGGCGCTGCTAAGTCTGTCAGTTCCTGGAATGCTGCTGGCTCATTCCGGTCACGGTGAGCCTGGTATAACGCATGATATGACGCATGCAGTATGGATTGCTGCAGCGATAATTTTTGTGGGGTTTTTAGCAGTGCGCTGGCTGAGCCGCAAAGAGTCACCCTGAAACACTCGCCCTTAAAGACTCACCTTTAAGAATACTGATAGCAATTCCCGCTGCAGCGGTGCGGTTCTGCACGCCAAGTTTTGGGAAAATCAGTTCCAGATGTTTATTAACAGTGCGTGGACTCATGCTCAGAATTTGAGCCGCTTCCCAGTTGGTTTTGCCATTGCTGATCCATAGCAGAACCTGCGATTCACGTTTGGTTAAACCCAGATGCTGCTGAAGCAATTCTTCTTCGGATAGCGCGCTGGACTCGAATAGCTTTAGCAACACTTCGTTGGCACTGACGTGCTGAATGAAGCGGATGACCAGCTTACTCGCCGGCGAAGCAGAAAATGTGGTCGCAGCATCCGGCAACTGAGCAAGCGACAGACTTTGATCAGGATGTAGCGTAAGTGATTGCTGGAACCAGGCAACTATCTGTTGTGGCATTTGCATTTGCAGCCATTGCTCATCGGCCCGGTGCTTTGCAAACATCGCCAGGGTCTGCGGCGTTGCCCAGAGAATTTTTCCAGATGGATCAACTGAAAAGATAAACTGCCCGGCCGAATCCAGGGCCCTGTAAGCGCTGCTGGTTAAGCGGGCATTATTCAGGTGCACAGTCATCCGTGCCAGTAATTCATCCGGTTTGATTGGTTTGGTCAGGTAATCCACACCGCCGGCTTCCAGCCCCTTGACGATACTCGCAGAATCTGTCAAACCGGTCATGAAGATCACTGGAACGGAAGCAAGCTCAGGAATCGATCGCAGTTCACGGCAGGTATCGAAACCGTCTTTGTGCGGCATGATGGCATCCATCAAAATCATATCCGGGCGAATACGTCTTGCTATAGTCAGCGCCTGCTTGCCTTCCAGCGCAACCAGTACGTTATAGCCGGCCTCCTCCAGGGTGTCATTGACCATGCTCAGTGATTCGGGGGAATCATCAACGATAAGAATGACGTCGGAGCGCTTTACACTATTCATACACGGTACTGTCACTGCCACTGAGTTGCTCAATTTTTTCCACCAGTTTTTGAAATGCCATCGCGCTGACGAGCTTGCGGAAATCCTGTAACAGATGTTCATCAATCAGCACCGCCGCCTCAATCTCAGCCAGTTTGGCACTGACGCCACTTTTATAGCCGATCCGCGCACAGGCGATTAATTCACGGAAAAGGGGGTGATCCGCAATCAATGGTTCCAGCGCAGTTGCCGCAGGTTTATTACCCTCGCTTTCATGATGATTCCATGTCAACCCAAGCAATTCACCGACACGTGCCAGCAGGGTAGCGTTGTTTATTGGCTTCACCAGATAGTCATCGTGTAATTCATTATGCTGTTGGCTGAGGTGGCGCTCCTGTGCATCTGCTGAAATCATGATAATTGGTTGCTGGCAACCCTTGCCGCGCAGCATCGAAGCCAGGGTCAGACCGTCAACACCTGGCATGCTGACATCAAGCAGGAACAGGTCCGGTGTCACTTGATGCAATGCCTCAATGCAGCTGCGGGCGTCATGGGCTTCGAAAACGGTAAAATCGAGTGGACTGAGCAGGTCGCTCATTAATGCCCGGTGCACGGGTTCATCATCTACTGTCATGATAATTTTCCGAGCGCCCTGGTAGCCGGTAATAAGTTGTCGGGGCAGGCTGAGCGCAATGGGATGGTCAACCCGTGAGAGCATCAGCGCCACTTTAAAGCAGCTGCCCGCGCCTGGCGTGCTGGATATGTCCAGATCGCCACCCATGATCTCGGTCAGCAGTTTTACAATCGTCAAACCCAGCCCGGTTCCTGACACGCTCGGCAGCTCAGGATTGTGCACCCGCTCGAAGGGATCAAGAATGCGCTTTAAATCGACCGGGTTAATCCCCACTCCCGTATCAGCAATCGAAAATTCAGCAACCTGATTACGGTAGTGGACATGGAATTCGACCGAACCCGCCGCAGTATACTTGATGGCATTGGAGAGCAGATTTATCAGGATCTGGCGCAGTCGCTTCTGATCAGTGATCACATAATCAGGCAGTCGGTCATGGACCAGACAGCTAAACCTGAGACCCTTTGCCAGCGCCATTTCCTGAAACATCTGCACCAACTGCTCAATCAGTTCCGGCAACTGCACATTATTACGATAAATCTCCAGCCGACCCGCCTCAATCTTAGAGATATCGAGCAGACCTTCGATAAGGTCGGCCAGATACTCTCCGCTGCGCTTAATGGTAAGCAACCCATCCCGGTGTCTGGCTGGCATGTCCTGTCTCTGACTGAGCAGTTGTGCGTAACCCAGAATAGCCTGCAAGGGCGTGCGCAGCTCATGACTGATACCGCTTAAATAACGACTCTTGGCGCTGTTGGCCCGCTCTGCCAGATCTCTGGCATTCTGCAGCTGCAGATCGGTTTCGTTATGGGCCTCTACTGCAGCGATCAAGCGCATGGTCTGCCGACCGGATTCCTGCTGAGCCACGGCACGGCTCTCATGCGCCAGCAGGAACAGCCAGCAGATTACACCGCAGATAATCAGCAGGATAAAAAACAAGGTCACCATGGTTTGCTGCAGCAGAGCCACCTCTGCAGCTGTCTGTGGCTGCATTTGAAAGTAGATTAAACCCAGCAGTGCGGCGCTGATAATATTAGCGGCGGAGAGTATCGCAATAAATTTTGCCACGCGCGGATTAAAGAAACTTATCAGGGGCGCTGGAAGTACAGCCAGCAGTTGTTCGGAAAAACGCGCTCCGGGTTTGCAGACATCCATACACCGTGAGTCCAGTGAGCAGCACAGCGAGCAGATCGCCCCCTGATAGGCCGGGCAGTAGCTCATGTCTTCACGTTCAAAAGGTTTCTCGCAGATGCAGCAGTCCAGACTTATCTCCTCAGCAGCAGCGCCGCGGCTGCGGGAACTAATGAGTGTTTTCATCTCCAGCAGGTCATCAATTTCAGGAGACTGTCTGGCCAGATAAAAGCGGCCTCTGGTCAGATACGCGATGGCAGGAACGGCGATGAAGCAGATGCCCAGACTGATAAAATGCGCCAGTGCACTGGCTACTTCACCAAACACGCCCAGGTAACAGATAAAGCCCGCGACCACCGCCAGCAGCATGGAGCCAGCTCCCACCGGGTTGATGTCGTATAGATGTGCGCGCTTGAATTCAAGATAAGAGGGGCTCAGACCGAGCGGCTTATTGATCATCAAATCTGCGGACAGACAGCCCAGCCAGCTGACGGTGACTATCGCAAATACACCGAGCACAGCCTCCAGTGCGCGGTGCATTCCCAGCTCCATTAGAATAAGTGCGATCGCGACATTAAATACCAGCCAGACCACCCGTCCCGGATGGCTGTGAGTCAGTCGTGAAAAGAAATTCGACCAGGCAATTGAGCCGGCATAAGCATTGGTAACATTGATTTTCATCTGCGAAATGATCACCATCAGGGCAGCCAGCACCAGCGCCAGCGTTGGTGATTGCACCACATAATTGAAAACCATCTGGTACATATAAGTGGGATCTGCTGCCTGTAATGCCGAGCTGCCGCGGCTGATCGCCAGATAAGCAAGAAAGGAGCCGAGCAACATCTTGATGATGCCAATGAATATCCAGCCGGGACCGGCCAGGGTCAGCCAGAACCACCAGCGCCTGCTGTTTTGTTTGGTTTTCGGTGGCATGAAGCGCAGGTAATCCACTTGTTCGCCAATCTGCGCAACCATCGCAAACATCACTGCTGCGGATGCACCGAAAAACAGCACATTAAAATCTCCACTGGCTGTACCACTTGGCCGTTCAGGGTCGGCGGGCGCAGGCATATAGCGACTCCAGTCGGCCACCTGGTCCAGTTCATACCAGGCAATTATCGCCAGTGCCGCTATCTGCAGCGTCAACCAGAAACCCTGGGTGCCGATCTGGAATCTGCTGATAGCGCTGATGCCATGAGTAACCAGAGGAATGACAGCAACAACGCAGATGATGTAGCCGGCCCACAGTGGAATACCGAGCAGCGCCTGCAATGCAGAGGCCAGTATTGCGCCTTCAATCGCGAAAAATATAAATGTGAACGAGGCATAAATAAGCGAGGTCACCGTCGACCCGAGGTAGCCAAAGCCAGCGCCGCGGGTCAACAGGTCAATATCCAGGCCGTATTTCGCAGCGTTATAAGCCACTGGAAAACCAGTAATCAAAATAACCACAGCCACGGCCAGCATTGCCGTTGCCGCATTAACAAAGCCATAGCTTAAGGTCACTGCCGCGCCGATTGCCTCCAGTGCCATGAACGCGGTGGCCCCCAACGCTGTTTGCGCAACTGCACTGATGCTCCAGCGCCTGGCTTTTTTTGCGGTAAAGCGCAAAGCGTAGTCTTCGAGGGTTTCATTGCCGGCCCAGATATTGTATTCGCGGCGCACCCGGAAGATGTGTTGAGTCGCTTTTACTGACATGAGCAGCTTAAGCGCGGTCGGCTGCCACACTTTGGTGCGGGTAAATAATCGACGCCTTGTTTAAGGGCAGAAAAAATCTTAATCACTGCTGTAACTCACTGCTGAAGTTTTGCTGATAGTGGCTCTATGTTCAGCAAGTTTCATGCCCGACAGGAAATAGCTGAGCTATTCGCAAAGGCAGGCAGCAAGGAGGGAAGGGTTTGGTATCAGGCGGAATCGGAGGGAAATTTTACGCTTTGATGATTCAAATCTGCCAGTAGAATATCTTCAATGCTGCGGTGTTCAGCCACCACGACGGTGTTACGGCCGTTGCTCTTGCCCGTGTAGAGCGCGTGGTCAGCACGCAGCAGCGCTGGCTCAAGGCTGGCTTCAGCTGGGCTGATCTGGGTGACGCCGGCAGTCATTGTCAGGCTTAAACCTTTAAATATTCCGGGCAGCTGAAATTGTGCAAGACGGGTGCGCAAACGTTCAGCGGTAGTACAGGTGGCATCCAGGTCAGAATCAGGCAGCGCGATAACAAATTCTTCGCCACCGAAACGTCCTATGATATCTGAGGCGCGCAGTTCCTGGCGGCAGAGATTTGCCACTATTTTAAGGACTTGATCGCCAGCAGCATGACCATACAGATCATTAACAGCTTTGAAGTGATCAATATCCAGCATGCATAATCCGAGCGGGTTGCCCATTCGCCGGGTATGCCGAAGTTCCTGCTCAGCCAGTTCAAAAAACCAGCGGCGGTTATTAAGTCCGGTCAGGTCATCAGTTTGTGCCAGGTGGCGCAGGTCTTTCTCCAGACGCTGACGTTCCTCGATTTCTTTCTGTAATTTTTCATTAGTGTCGCGCTCTGCCAGCAGCGCAGTAAACTGGGCACGCTGCAGGCGATTCAGGCGGGACGCGGTGAGCATACCGACAACGTTTGCCATAATCAGAGCCAATCCACTGCCTATTATTCCTGGTAGGTCAAATAATTTAAGAGCGTGGATGACCAGTAAAAATCCAGCTGCAAGATAGATACTGAAGGACACTGTCCAGGGGAAACGATTTGGAATGAAGAGATACAGCGCCAAGGTGATCGCCACCACGGCAGTGATCTGTGTAAAGACTGTTTCCGGACGTAATGGCGCTATAAAGATCTGACTGGTAACCAGCAGAAAACATACCAGGTTCAATGGGATGGAACTGTTCAGGGT
>Ga0105053_10001958_pt1 | contig 32500 bp, 25 predicted proteins | sample BON01_FD_78093 | JGI IMG/M metagenome (GOLD analysis project Ga0105053, IMG submission 78093) | Freshwater microbial communities from Lake Bonney liftoff mats and glacier meltwater in Antarctica - BON-01 | ecosystem: Environmental > Aquatic > Freshwater > Ice > Glacier meltwater | place: Lake... | reverse complement strand
TAACCGACTCAATGATCGACCAAGAAAATTGCTTGCATTTAAAACGCCTGCGTATTTAATGCGAGCACACATGGCAGCTTTGGCTGCTTAATATGTTATGCACTTCGGAGTTGAATCCGCGATCCAGTAAAAATAGTTAGCCAAGGAATTAGTATTAGTGGAGAGACCCTGTATCTATCGCTGCCCCTGCTCCGGATTTTAGACATTCATGAATTCAGTGCCGTAGTCGGGCATGAACTAGGGCACTTTGCAGGCAAGGATACTGACTATTCACGGAAGTTTAGCCCTGTTTATTCATCCATCCAAAATTCATATCACGCGCTAAGCTCAGGGGAAAATATTGCCACACTACCTGCAGCCATCACCCTCGGAAATTTGCTTGACACTTTCGATGTCAATGTGAAAAAAATCAGCAGAGAGCGAGAGTTCATAGCTGACCAATTTGGCGCAAAAGCTGCCTCCGGCGAGTCTCTTATTACAGCGTTACTAAAACTGGGAATTTATTCAAATGCATGGGTTTACGTTACTGAAAAAATGATCAATAGAATTAGAAATGGCTACGGCTACTCTCGAAATATCTCATGGCTTTTCTCAAGCATTGTTGAGCACAACATAAACAGTGGCACTATCGCTAAAAATGTTTTGGCAGTTAAAGACAATTCCACTACACATCCAAATGATTCACACCCGCCCACGTCGGAGAGAGCGAGCCATCTTGACGTTGACATAACAGGAATATCTGACTCAGCATTCCTGTCACCAGACAGCTCTTGCATTGACCTAATAGGAAACTATTTGGAGATAGAAGAGGACCTGACACACTTCCAGCAATTATATTTCGACGCTCTAGGCATAAAAGCAGGAGAAAGTAACAACGCAAATTACATGCAAAAGATTATCTCTATGTATGCAGCATTCATCACTGTAGCTGACGGGAAAATTGAGAAATCAGAGATAGAAAAAGCAGAAACTATTGGCATAAGTCTATTTGATAACTTCGACTACTTTGACTTCAGAGAGTACTGCCATTATCCAGATTCACTTCCAGAATTTGAGAAACTACTTGAAGCGTGTTCAGACTTTGATGCACCTCTTAAAGACCTAATCTACAAGATGTGTGAGGATATAGCGAATGCTGACGGTGCAGTTTCGACAGAAGAAGCGGAGTATATGGAGAGGATTAAATCAAGTTTTAGCGTAAGTGCCACTTAAAAATAATCGCTCCTTTCGCCTCGCTAGTCTTTCTACATTGGAGGCTATGGACTTCCTAGACTTTACTAGACACCAATTATCTTTAGAATCTAGTTCTACGAGAGGTGTTTATGAAAACCTGGTAAGTCCACTATGTATGACAGCGGAGAGAGATATGCTAAAGCTGATCTATGGTTTTCAATAGCAGCAGCACAAGGGCAAGAAAATGCGAGAGGACAACGTGATAAAGCGGGCGCTAGATTAGACGGAGAGACAAGAAACACGGCTCAAGCATTAGCCGCGCGCTGTTTTGATTCTGGCTTTAAGGACTGTTAATGAACGGTTGTTTATAGCGTTCAACCTCCCAATCTCTTTATTAAGTGGACTTCGTGTAACCCCGTTAAATTGGTGACACGATTAGTCTGTTTGTATTAAATTGGAAACACTGTCGCCGCTAACACTGGTTATTGAAGAGAAGAGAGTATGAACAAATTCCTGTCAATCATGGCAATGCTTTTACTATTGAGCTGCACAGCTTGCAGTCAGGAAACTGACCTTGCTGAAAAGATAAGGCTTGCAGAGCAAGGTGATGTGGATGCTCAATTCATATTAGGAACTAGGTACCAAGACGGCAAAGGCGTAGCACATAGCCAAGTCGAGGCAGTGAAGTGGTTCCGTCTAGCTGCAGAGCAAGGCGATGCCATTGCTCAATTCTATTTGGGAGTTATGCACGAAAATGGCGACGGTGTTCCCAAGAACGATGCTGAGGCAATGAAGTGGTACCGTCTAGCTGCAGAGCAAGGCGATGCCAGTGCTCAATTCAATTTGGGAGTTATGTACGATAATGGCGAAAGTCTTCTTAAGAACAATACTGAAGCATTGAAGTGGTTCCGTCTAGCTGCAGAGCAAGGCTATGACCGTGCTCAATTCAATTTGTGGAATATGTACCATAACGGTAGAGGCGTAGCACAAAGCGATGCTGAGGCTCTGAAGTGGTTACGGCTAGCTGCAGAGCAAGGTCTTGTCGGTGCTCAATTCAATTTGGGAGTTATGTACAAAAATGGCGATGGTATTCCCGAGAACTATGCAAGAGCTTATCTTTGGTTTTCTATGGCGGCTGCACAAGGGTATGAAGGTGCAAGTGAAAACCGTGATGAAGCGAGTGCGCTATTAGACGTAGAGACAAGAAACACAGCTCAACAACTAGCCACGCGCTGTTTTGATTCTGGCTTTAAGGACTGTGAGTGAACGGTTGTTTATAACGCTTAACTGTAATCCCCCCGTTACCAACCTACTTGTTAAGCAGAGGGTTAAGCTGCCATAAGTAATTGCCTTGGGTCATGGGCCGGGAATGTGCTTCCTTTGTATTGAATATAGACCACTCTCAGGGTGCGTCAAGTTTCGCCAGTAGATCAATACTTCTGCTTATCCGCTATAACGCCTCTGACACCGCCTCTTGGGTCCGCAGAGTCATCGTTACGCCTAGGGATCAAATGGTAATGACAGTGGAGGATGGTCTGACCTGCTGACTTGTCTATGCTACGTACTGGCATTGTCGTTTGATTCAAATTCGTATGAAATCTTGTTAATGGCCATCTTGCGTTGATGCTGTGATGTGCCGCCGCTATATAGACCATAAGTCATAGTATCTTTCTCGTGCCCAACAATATCGGCAGCAATATTCTCTGTGACTCCGGCCTGTTCTAGTTTAGAGATGGCGGTGTTTCTAAAGCAATGGAAGACCTTGGAGGAGGGTAATCTTACTTTATGCCGGACTATGCGCCCAAAACGTTTGCCCAAGACATCGGCGCGCCTATCAGTCCCTCCTTTGCTGTTTACGCCGCTAATCAGAAAACCATCAACGCTCTCGCTTACTAGGCGTTTCACAATGGTTTGTAACTTCTTGTGTATCGGTACGGTGCGTATTCCGGCTTTCGTTTTGGAGTCAGTAATTGCAAAGCACCTTACTTCTTCTTCATTGATAATATTCTCTACCTTTAGGGCCGCAAGCTCGCTGATTCTGGCGCCTGTATACATGGCGAGTCTTGATAGATCTAATAGCTGGAGATCGCCATTCTGTTCAATTGCTTTGAGGATTGAGCTGACGTCTTCGTCCGTGAATGGCTCTCGTGCTTTTGTTTGCTTTAAGGTCTTGGGTAACTTCAGCTTGCTGAATGGGGTGAAGTCTGGACTAACCAATTCCTGATCTTGTAGGTATCGCCAGTATACGGCCAAGAAACTGATGGTCTTTTCGACAGAGCTTTTAGATCTAGTTTCGGTGCTTAGCCATTTGTTGATTCCGTGTCTGTCAACGCGTTCGAGCGAAGGACAGTGTTGTTTGAGAATCGCAATTGCCCTCGCGGCATCGCCCATTGTCTTTGTGTTGGCGTAGCTGTGTTTTATGAACTCCTTAGCAAAGCGGTCTACGGGCGTTCCCACTCTGCCCGTGTATATGTCATAGAACGCATTCTGTTCTGTGGTTGAGAGGCTTTCGGCAACGCCTTCCGCAGCGTATTGAATTCCTGACATGCCGGTAACGGGGTCAGCATCCTTTGCGTGAGCAGCCTCTTGGCGCAATTGAAGCGCGATAGACTCTATCGCCGATGGCTTGCCTCTCGCGATCTCAATAGCATTGCGCCACTCCGCTATTAGCGGGCCTGCCAGTATCTGTGCTTTCTTCTTGTCCGAGGTTTTAAGTGATTGAACAAACTCCCGCTTATCGCCAAGTTTCGCTCTGGCATCGGCAGGTATCCCCAATCGGGCATACCAAGTACTTCCTCGCAGGATTAGATGTTTCATTGCTGTTTTGTAGCAAAGTTTTGTAGCAATTGCTAGTATGAAAGCTAGTTCTATAGGGGGTTTATGGGCTTTTGTGTGTAAATCGGAGAATCCCTCTCTCTCCGCCATATAAGAAATCCCCTGCAGCGCGTTGCATCGCTGACCTTGAAAAGATCTGCATTAGGTCAACAAGAGAGAGGGGTTCGAACCCGACAGAGGGTTTGATCGATTGCGTCAGCAATCAAAGACAAGCGCAGCGCGCCGCCCGAAGGGTTTCAACAGCCCAAAGGCTGTTGAAATCAATCCCGACCCAAAATCCCCCACCAATCGCGAACGAAGCCTCCGAAAAAATGCCCTCGAAAGGTTTCCTGCTGTCCCCAATAAAGCAATCCGAACAAAAAAAACAAAAGAACCCCCATAACCACCAACTAACTCACCACCCCAAGAATCCCCCAAACCACCAGCAACCGGATTGCTGGTAATCAACAATGTCCGAAGGGCGAGCGAGCACCCAGCACAATCCCAAAAAGTGCCCCCCACCAAACCACCTTGTCTCCCCTCAACCTCCTATGCCACCATACTCACCACTACCACCACACCAAAATCAAAAGAAGCCCCGCGCGAGCTGCACCAAAAGCTCCGCCCCTAGAGGTCAGTCCATGAGACACTTCACACTCAAACTCCCGATCGCCTTTTGCCTACTACTCCTAATAACAATGAGTCCCTCCATGGCCCAAACCCAACCAGACAACGCCATCGTCCCCTTCGAAATCAATATCCCGCAAGCCGATATCGATGATCTCAAGGCCCGCCTCGCCAACGCTCGTCTGCCTGCGCAGATTCCGGGGACAGGGTGGGAGTACGGGACCAACGCGGCCTATCTTAAGGAGTTGGTGGATTATTGGCAGAATGATTTTGACTGGCGCGCTCAAGAAGCAGAGCTGAACAAGTTTGCGCAGTTCAAGACCAACATCGATGGATTGCCAATTCATTTCATTCACGTGCGTGCAGAGAATCCGGATGCCACGCCACTACTGATTACCCATGGCTGGCCAGGGTCCTTTGTCGAGTTTCGCAAGATCATCGGCCCACTGACTCACCCCGAGCTCTACGGTGGCAATGCCGAGGATGCCTTTCACGTCGTGATCCCTTCTTTGCCTGGTTTTGGCTTCTCGGGAGAACCACAGGAGCGTGGTTATAATCCAGAACGAATGGCTCATGTACTGGCGGCACTAATGCAACGTTTAGGCTATGAACATTACGGCACACAGGGCGGCGATTGGGGCGCGATTATTAATCGAGTGCATGCTGCCCGTTACCCCGAGCGCATGATCGGCCTGCATTCCAACTTCGTGTTGGCGAGCCCGCCAGAGGACCCCGCCATTCGCGCCGCAGTGCCGGAGGCGGAGATGGCAGTTCGGGACGCGAGAGCGGCGTTTATGGCGAATGAAGTTGGCTATCAGCAAATTCAGGGCACTAAGCCGCAGTCTCTAGGCGTGGCCTTGAACGACTCGCCCGCAGGTTTAGCTGCTTGGATAGTGGAGAAATTCCACGGTTGGAGCGACATAGATCAGCAGAGTGTAAATGGCTTAGATGCAAAGTTTACGAAGGACGAGATTCTCACCGACATCAGTGTGTATTGGTTCACGGCCAGCATCACCGCCTCTACCCGCATTTACTATGAGAGCCGTAATTTCCCAGCTAGTGAGCCTACTGGCTTCATCACGGTACCTACAGCTGGCGCGCTTTTCCCAGCGGAGATCTATATCACCCCTAGGCTATGGGCCGAGTCGCAGTATAATATTGTGCGTTGGACGCCTATGCCCCGCGGCGGTCATTTTGCGGCGATGGAAGAACCCGAACTCCTGTTAGAGGATATCCGCGCCTTCTTTAGAAGTCTTCGCTAAAGGTCGTACGGATGCCTTTGTTTTTAAGTTGCTCCAATCGTGTGGAGGCGCTGCATGCCCAACTAGCAGAGCTTCTCCAACGAACGCCCCTACGGGACCCGTTTCAAGCCGAGGTGATCGTGGTGCCCGGCAATGCAATGCAGCGTTGGGTCAATTTGCAGCTCGGCATGGCCCATGGAGTAGCGGCGAACATCGAGTATCCCCTACCTGCGGCATGGATCTGGGGTCTTGCCTCTGCCGTCAATGCAGAGAGCGCCCAGGGTGGGGAAGACCCACTTGCGCGCGACACAGCGGCATGGCGGCTCTTTGCGCTCTTGCCCGAGCTGCTGGCCCAGCCGGAGTTTGAAGAGCTGCAACGCTACCTGCACGACGACGAGCAGGGCGTCAAGCGATGGCAGCTCGCGCAGCGCCTAGCTGATGTCTACGATCGCTACCAATACTATCGCCCCGATTGGATTCGCGCCTGGACCGAAGGGCGTACTACTGAATCCATGCGAAACGCTGAGCTTGCCCAGTGGCAGGGCCCCTTGTGGCGTACTCTTATTCGCGATTGCCCCACCACTCATCGTGTCGCTTTGATCGATAAACTCCTCACCGCACTGCACTCCCAGTCTGAGCGGTCTCGTATTTTGGATTTGCTTCCAGAGCGCATAAGCTGTTTCGCATTGTCGAGCCTACCGCCGTTGTTTGTGCAAGTGTTGCAGGCACTCGCGGCACATCTGGATATCTACCTGTTTCAACATAGCCCGACCGATCAATATTGGGCCGACCTGCGCAGCAGGAAAGCACTTGCCCGTACACGACTCACCAATCCGGAGGAAGCAGACTACTACGACACTGGCAACGAACTGTTGGCATCATGGGGGCGTCAGGGGCAGGCTTTTCAAGATTTATTGCTCAATGAGGAGAGCCTGAATGCGGTGCACTGGGAGGAGTATGTCGACCCCGGCTCGACCATCCTCTTGCACAGAGTACAACAGGATATCCTAGCGCTAAGCGATCAGCCCGAGACAGTCGCGAGCGATCATTCTATCGAGTTTAGTGTTTGCCATAGCGCCATGCGGGAGTGTCAGGTCTTACACGATCGCATTCTTGCCGCATTGGCGAGTGACGCCAGCCTAAGGCCAGAAGATATCCTCGTGATGATCCCAGAAATCAGCCGTTATGCCCCTTATATCGAGGCGGTATTCCGCTTTGATGAGGACTCGGGGCGCCCATTCCTGCCTTGGAACTTATCGGACATCACGATTGCCGATGAGCATCCTCTGATTCGAATATTCCTGCGCCTGCTGTCGCTGCCGAGCTCGCGTTTCACCTTCTCCGAACTGGCCTCTTATCTTGAGGTGCCGCAGATCGCTGCGCACTTCTCGCTTGAGGGCAAAGTGCAGGAAGACGTGCTTGCGATGTTGCGCGAAAGTGAGGTGCGCTGGGGCTTGGATGCCACGCATAAGAAGTCATTGGAATTGCCCGAGACCGAGCAGAATACCTGGGCGCATGGCATCGATCGCCTGCTTGCAGGCTATGCAATGGGAGATTCTCTGTACTGGGAAGGAGTCGCACCCCTAGAGGGCGCCAGCGGCGGCAACGCGGTGGCGTTGGGGCGTTTCTGCGGATTCCTAGAACTGCTGAAATATTGGCATCTGCGGCTATGGCAGCGACGCCCTATGTCGCAGTGGCAGGACGCACTCAATGAGATGATAGATGCCTTGTTCGGCGCCGTGCGCGACGAAGACGACAAACTGCAGCAGATTCGCGATGCCCTCGACACGCTCAGTGAACAGGCCGAAGAGCAGACGCTGAGTATCGAATTACTAAGCCTGTGTCTGGAACAGAGCCTTGGCTCTCGCACTCAGCACAATCGTTTCTTCAGTGGCGGGGTGAGTATCTGTGGCATGCGCCCGATGGGTAGTTTGCCGTTCAAAATGATCTGCATCATTGGCATGAATGACGCCGCATTCCCGCGCCGCGAACAGGCGCAATCATTCGATGGCATGGCGGCGCAGTGGCGCCCGGGCGACCCCCGCAAGGCGGATGAGGACCGTTATCTGTTGCTCGAGACTTTGCTGTGCGCGCGCGAGCGCCTCTATTTCAGCTACACGGGGAAGAGCTTAAAAGACAATAGTGAGCAACAACCCTCCGTGCTGTTGCGGGAGTTTCTTGATTTCCTTGATCTGCACTATCGATTGCCAGAGGGAACAGACAGCGGTGAGAGCAAAGCAGCGCAGCGAATGACTCTTCGCTTAAGCACGGAATATCCAATGCAGCCCTTCAGCGCTCGCCAGTTCGGTGTCGGCTTAGCAGCGGATAAGCACAGTTATGATGCGTGGTGGTGTGCGATTGCACAGAGATTAGAGAACCACGCGCAGGCGTGGATACCCGCAAATGCGACCACTTGGCCTACACAGACTCTTGCGCCGACAGAAGGTGCATTCGATCAGCTAGAGTTGCATCGCCTAATTCGGTTTCTGCAGCATCCCAGCAAGGCCTTTTTTAATACGCGCCTCGGCATTTATCTGCAAGACGAGCAGGGCAGTGAAGACGAGGAAAACTTCTCCCTCAACGGCTTACAAACCTGGCAGATGCAAGCGGACTATCTCGCCCGCTTACTAGGGGGAGGGGAGCATGACGCCGGCGCATTGTTGACGCTATATGAGGCGCAAGGCGCCTTACCCCATGGAGCTATGGCGACACAGGCCTATGGGCAAGTTGAAGTTGGAGCGGCCAATTTATTGGAACGCCTTGCACCCTATCAAGGGCTCGCGAGCACGCCCCTTGCCATAGCGCTGGGCTGTGAAATCCCCAACGTGGCACTTGGTGCGAGTGCGGTCTTACTGAGTGGGCAGATCACATCCTACCGTCCGGGCTTAGGCCTATTGCACTACTCGCCGTCGAAACTGAAGCCTAAACATCAGCTGGCGCTATGGGTAGAACACCTAGCCCTGTGTGCCGCGGGTATCCTTGAGGCGGGGCAGGAAAGTGTGTTGATCGCCAAGGACGCGGAACGTGTGTTCCAAGTACTAGAGCCAGCCGCGGCACTGGCACTATTGAGCGAGTATGTTGCGCTTTATCGAGAGGGGCTCTCCAGACCCTTGCCACTTTTCCCGAGCGCGAGCTTCGAACTGGCTTTGGAGAGTGATGAGGCAGCTCTGAAAAAGGCACGGACACTCTGGACGGGCAGCGAATGGGGCTTGTCGACTCCCGATAGCCGCGATCCCTATATCGCGCTCGCGCGTCGCGGATGCGTTGAAGATCCAATCGAGTTGGAAGAACATCTGCAAATCGCACGGACAGTATATGGTGCCCTGCGGCAAATGGGGGAGGCGACATGAGCAATTCTGCCATCATTCTAGATGCCGAACAGACCCTGCGGCTACCATTGCCCGGAGTGAAACTGATCGAGGCGAGCGCTGGTACGGGGAAGACCTATGCCATCAGCAATCTCTATCTGCGCTATGTCTTGGCAGGTTTTCAGGTTAGCCACATACTTGTAGTGACGTTCACCAATGCCGCGACAGAGGAGCTGCGCGGGCGCATTCGCAAGCGTCTGCATGAGGCGCAGCGCTGCATGGAGCAGCAGGACAGCGACAACGATCTTCTTGAGGATGACTTCCTAGCAGGCCTGCTGCGCGACCTGCGCGCGGCGGATGTCGCCGAGCGAGAACTTGCGTTGTCACGCTTGCGCGTTGCTGTGCGCAGCATGGAGGAGGCCACTATCTTCACGATCAACGGCTTCTGCCAGCGCGCACTGACTGAGCATGCCTTTAGCAGCGGGCAGGCCTTTCAGCTGGAATTGATTCGCGATGACGACGCCCTCTGGCAGGACGCACTCAAGGATTGGTGGCGGCGCACAGTCTATCCATTGTCCGCAGAACGCCTTGCGCTGTTTAGCAGTGTATTCCCGTCGCTCAATAAGTTTATGGAGGGGCAATCAGTCCTGCGCCACGCTGAGGACAAGTGCCTTATCCCAAACTCCTCTGAATCGCTTGATGAGGTCTATAGTCATTGGCAGAACCTGCAGCGAGAAATGGAGGCGCTTGCCACTAAGTGGGCCGCGGATAGCGAACGCTACACAGAGATCCTAAGTAGCTCGAACGCTTTGGCGCGCAATGCGAAGTCGGGCTATCGCGCTCCCGAGTTAGAGCTGTCACTAATGCTGCTCGGCGCATACTTCGAGTCGGGGCCATGGTTTCAGATTCCCCCGGCTTTGGAGTTGTTGAGCGCGCAGTATCTCCAAGACAATTCGAAACCCTCGCAGATAGGCAAGGACCCTGCGCTCGAAGATCCTTTCTTCCACGAGTGCGAGCGCGTCTGGGGCTTGGTCACGCGGGTTCAATTAAAAATGCGGATGAGCGCCTTGCAGAGAGCAACGGAGCAGGCACGCGTGCAGATGGAGGCGCAGAAAGCGCTAAGTGGCACACTCACTTACCACGATCAGCTCTCGCGATTGCGTGATGGGCTTGCCGCGGAGAACGGTGAGAGTCTGGCGCGAGTGCTGCGCGCAAATTTTCCAGTCGCAATGATTGATGAGTTCCAAGACACGGATGACCTGCAGTACGAAATATTCCGGCGACTATACCTGCCGAAATACTTCGGAGTCGATCTCCCCGAAGCGCTCGCAGCGAACCTCGCCATGATTATGATTGGCGATCCGAAGCAGGCGATCTATAGTTTCCGCGGCGGCGATATCTTCGCTTATGCGAAGGCCCGTAGCGACGTGGGCGAGCAGCGCTACACCTTGGCGACGAATTGGCGTTCCGTGCCAGCACTAATCACCGCTGTTAATCATGTATTTATGTGCCGTGAGGCACCTTTTGTCTACGAGGAGATTATTCAGTTCCAGCCGGTGCAAGCGGCCGACAAGGTCCATGCGCCTTTGAAGATCGATGGAAAAATCGCTTGTGCGCTGACTTTTTGGCAGTTTGGCCTAGACGCAGCTACGCAGGGTGCTAATAAGGCTACGCTGGAGCAGAGCATTAGCGACGCAGTCGCAGATGAAATCGCAAGCCTGATCGTGGCGGGCCGAAACGGCACGGCACTTCTCGGGGACAATCCCGTGGTATCGGGAGATATAGCCGTGTTAGTCCGCAACGGTTACGAAGGTGTTCGTGTGCGCCAGGCGCTGCAGGCACGCGGGGTCGATGCGGTGACGGTAGGGCGCGATACGGTGTTCAAGAGCTCCGAGGCGGTCGCGCTGTTTATGATTCTGGAAGCGGTCGTGCACTACCAGGATCGCAGCGTTATGCGTGCCGCTTTGAGTAGCGATTTGTTCGCTCTAGACTATGCTGCCATCGTCGCAATAGTCGACACGCCACACGCCTGGTTAGAATGGTCGCAGCAGATGCGCAGCCTCAATTCGCAATGGGCGCAACGCGGCTTCATGGCGATGTTCTATGCGCTCTTGCAGCGCTTGGAGTTAGCGCAGAGACTCGCCGCGCAGGCGGACTCGGATAGGCGCCTGACGAATCTGTTGCATCTCGGCGAATTACTCCAACAGAGCTCTCGAGGCCTGCCTGGCTTCGAGTCCTTGCTCAGCTGGTTTCATGCACAACTGCAAGAGAGTGAAGACGACGAGACGCAGTTGCGTCTGGAGAGCGATGAAGCACTGGTAAAGATCGTCACGATTCACGCGAGCAAAGGTCTGGAATATCCTATCGCATTTGTACCCTTCCTGTGGGCTAGCAAACCTCGTCAGGCGGATAAGAGGGCGAAGCAGGGGCTTAGCTTCCACAATGCCGCGGAAGAACCGTGCTTGGCTCTGGATGCCGATGGGATCGCCAACAATCTCTGTGCTGCGGAGATGGAGCGGCTGGCCGAGGATGTGCGGTTAGTCTATGTCGCACTAACCCGCGCGCGCGCCAAGCTCTATTGTGTCTGGGGCGCTGCCGAGTGGAGTGCCTACCCCGCGAGTTCTGCGCTGGCTTGGTTATTGAATCCCTTACAGACGCCAGCGCAGTTAGCTTCAACATTCCCTAACGCGCCACTCGATGCGGATGTCGTGAGCGCTGCCCTAGAGTCGCTCGCGAAGCAGGCGAGCGGGTTTATTGAGTGCGAGCCTTTGCCCAATCTGTCGGTGCCTGTGCAGGCGAGAGTGTCGGCGGACGTGCCGGCAACGCTCCAGGCACAGAAATTTACTGGCAGCATCGCCATCGACTGGCGCATTAGCAGTTTCAGTAGTCTGACTCGCGATGTCCATCAGCCTCCTATCGCGCGCAGCACTGCGTCTAGTGACGACGCCATTTTGCAATTCGCCGCTGGCGCACAGGTTGGCCTGTTCATTCACGACGTGCTGGAGTATATGGATTTTCGCGGGGATGTGCGCGAACAGGCGGCGCTGCTGAACCAGCGTTTCGCGAAGAAGTACGGTTTCGTGCCCGAGGAGCAAGAGCAAGTGATCGCGCAGTGGATGCATAACATCGTGAATACGCCACTTAGCGATACGGGTTTGTGTCTGGCTTCACTGGATGCGCGCAAGCGTTTGAGTGAGCTAGAGTTCGATCTAGGGATCGATCGCGTCGCTGTGGCGGAGCTCAACCGGGTGCTCGAGGCATGGTCGGGCAGGGCGTTAGACGCACTTTCGATCGATGATTTCCGGGGCATGATCACTGGTTTCATCGACCTCGTATTCGAACACGAAGGGCGTTTCTACATCGCAGATTACAAGAGTAATCTGCTCGGTATGCGGCTCTCGGACTATGAGCCAAAGGCTTTAGCTAAGGCGATGTTCGACCGGCGCTATGACCTGCAATATCTGCTCTATATCCTAGCTCTGCATCGCTACCTTCAACAACGCGTGCCGCACTATCATTATGATCAACATATGGGCGGTGCTTATTACCTATTCTTGCGCGGCATGCGTCCCGAGCACGGCCCGCGCTACGGGGTGTATTACGATCTGCCACCTTTCTCATTAATCGACGAACTCGATAAGCGCATCTTCGGCGTCTATCCCGCCATGGAGATGTCGCGATGAGCTTGCTTGGCGAATTGCTTAAGGCTGGCGCCTTGAGTCCCCTGAGTGTCGCGTTCGGCCGCTTCGTCGCGCGCCATGGTGATCATGATGAGGATGATTTGTGCACGCTTACCGCAGCGCTGCTTAGCGAGTGTAATCAACGCGGTGATGTCTGCATCGATCTCGCACAGTGGGCTGGCCAGGCTCTCTTTACACAGCAATCCGGGGTAAGAATCGACCCTGCACCTGACGTGCAGTCATGGTGCGCTACGCTGCTGGCAAGCGCCTGCGTGCGCGAACCCGGAGAGCTCGCGCCAATGCTGCTCGATGGCACTTTGCTGTACCTGCACCGTTTCTTCCACTATGAGCTAGCGGTCTTCGCCTCGATCAATGCGCGCCTCGGTCCGGTGCAAAATCTGGATCTGCAGAAACTCCAGTCGGGCTTGCAACGGCTCTTCCCTGAAGAGAAGAGTAGCGCTATAGATTGGCAGAAGCTCGCCTCGGCACTAGCCCTTAGCCGACGCTTCGCGGTCATCTCCGGCGGCCCGGGTACCGGCAAGACAACGACGGCGGTGAAGGTGTTGGCTTTGCTGCTAGAACAGTCGCCAACGCTGCGCATACGGCTCGCCGCGCCTACTGGCAAGGCGGCGGCGCGCATGGTGGAGTCGATTCGTGCGGCGCGGCAGCGGCTCGACCTAGCACCTGAAATCGTTGCGCGACTACCCGACGAGGCCAGTACGCTACACCGACTGTTAGGCTATCAGGGCGGCCATGGTGCGCGCGGTTTCCGCCATAACGCTCAGAACCCCTTGCATGTCGACTGCCTGCTGATAGACGAGGCGTCGATGATTGACTTGCCTCTGATGTGGGCATTACTCCAAGCGTGTCGAGAGGATACCAGGATCATTCTGTTGGGCGATCGTGATCAACTTGCGTCTGTCGAGGCGGGCAATGTGTTAGGCGATATCACTGGTCACGGGCAGGCGCTGCACTACACGCCTGCTATGGCCGACTGGCTTCAGCAACTCGGCGTTTGTGCCTCGGCAGACATCGACACCTCCGCTACGGCTCCGGCTGTCGCCGACTCGCTCGCCCTACTGCGCACCAGTCATCGCTTCGCGGCAGACAGTGGCATTGGCTCCTTCGCGGCGGCAGTGAATGCCGGCGACGCACAAACCGCTTTGCGATTACTGCGCCTGGGGGACAAGGCGCTAGAGGAGTTAGTGCTGAGTGAGTTGCTCTGGTTAACTCCCCGAGAGCAAGCTTGGCAGCCGCTGCACGCAGAGGTGCTCGGCTGGGCTGTGGCTCGCTATCGACCATATCTGCTGTGTGATGATGCTGGGCCGGCCTTGGCCGCCTTCGCTGCGACGCGCATTCTGTGCGCCTCCCACGAGGGAACGCTAGGGGAGCGGGAGCTGAACCGACAGGTCGGGGAACGCTTGCACCTAGCTGGGCTAATGGAGGCGGGTGAGGAGGTGCATGGCACGCCGGTTATGGTGACAGTGAATGACTATGAGATGGGACTTTTTAATGGCGATATCGGTCTACTGTGGCGTAACGACGAGGGTGGCTTGGATGCTTGCTTCCCAGAACTAGAGGGACAAGTACGGCGCCTGCCAGCCGGGATGCTGCCAGAGCACGTGACTGCGTGGGCGATGACAGTACATAAAGCGCAGGGTTCGGAATTCGATGAGGTATTATTGATACTGCCCGGCGAGGCAACGAGTGCGCTGCTATTGCGCGAATTAGTCTACACGGGCATCACACGCGCGAAGTCGCGCTTGTTGCTACATAGCAGCGCAGAGGCGCTTACTAAGGCCTGTCAGACGCCGGTACAGCGTAGCTCTGGGCTAGCTGCACGGCTCGGTTGGCGCAGTACCATGCGTGAATAAACAATGCATAATTAGCTATGCATGATGAATTTGGCGCGATTGAACTTGCTGCCTAGGCGCTGGTCAGAATGGTGTGTGCCATATGCAGGTGTTCGGCTGCTTCGCGGCCCAGGTCAGTGAGGTAGCCACCATCGGCCTGCGTGACGAGACCTTTATCGTGTAACCGGCGTGCCGCGTCGATGCGAGATTGCTCGGCGTCCTTATGAACTTTTATTCCTTCTTGGGGGTTGGTGACGTTATAAAGCATCAAGGTATTTAGTTCGGCAAAAATCTCAGAGCTTATGGACATAGTGCGACCTCGGTAATTATTGTTGTTCGGGTGTAGTATAGGCTCCCAGTTTACAGACACGAAATAGCAAGTTGCGCATTTTTTCAAATTAGCTGTTTAGAAGCACAAGGCAAGTCCTTTTTTTCGACACAGGGAGCCCATGAAAGTACCGACAAGATTACAACCGTTGCTAGACGACGGTCTTATAGATGAAGTGCTAAGTCAATTGATGAGTGGCAAAGAGGCTCAGGTCTATGTAGTGCGTTGCGGCGAGACACTGCGTTGTGCCAAGGTCTATAAAGAGGCCGGTAAGCGCAGCTTCAAACAAGCTGTGCAGTATCAGGAAGGGCGCAAGGTCAAGAACAGCCGCAGTGCACGCGCGATCGGCAAGCGCAGCCGCTATGGTCAGAAGGAGCAGGAACAGGCTTGGCTTACCGCCGAGGTCGATGCCCTGCGACGCCTGGCTACTGCGGGTGTGAACGTGCCTGCTACCCATGGTTTCGTCGATGGCGTGTTATTGATGGACATGATCTGCGACGCCGAAGGGGACCCAGCGCCACGCCTGAACGATGTGATGCTAACGCCTGAGCAGGCGCGAGATTATCATGCCCGCATCATGTCCGATGTGGTCAAGATGCTGTGCGCAGGGCTGATTCACGGCGACTTATCGGAGTTCAACGTGCTGGCGGCCACTGATGGCCCGGTGATCATCGATCTCCCGCAGGCTGTGAATGCCTCGGGTAATAACAGTGCGGCAGCGATGCTACTGCGCGACGTCGAGAACATGGCCAATTATTTCGGCCGTTTCGCGCCGGAGTTACGCACCACTAACTATGGGGCCGAGATTTGGAGCCTCTACGAGCGTGGCACCCTGCGGCCGAACAGCCAATTGACGGGCCAGTTCGAAGGCAAGCTGATTAGCGCTGATGTAGAAGAGGTGTTGCGCGTGATTGAACACGCGCGTCAAGAGGCAGAGGAAGCGGCTGAGCGCAAGCAAGCAGCGCTGGAAGGTTAGTAGCCTCTGAGTGCTCAGAGGTTCACTCTAGCCTTCGTTGCCCAAGCGTTCGGCGACATCGGCGGGTTCGACTTCGACTCCGCTCATGTCGGCGTTCCAGTTTGCGCCAACCATCACTTCGTCTTCATGCATGCCTGGTAGCCAGTTCACCACGAAGTCTTCTAGCGGAATCGAGGAGGGGGTGTAGATATCCCAATCTTCGGAGCAATGTACCTTCGCGTCGGACTCTTCGGCCCAGAATGGGAAGACATCAGTCTTCTCAAATTCCAATGATGGGCAGACTGCCCAGCCATCTTCGGCTTTCAAGCCCCAGACCATACCAGTCTCTTGGATACGGCTGACAAACAGATCGTAATTGGCTTCTTCGTCGTCCGTCAGCGTGGTCGTGATGTTTTCGGGGGATTCTGGGGGCATAATAACCTCAATAATGTGTAAAGCGATGCGGATGTTGCGAGTGCAGCCCCTTAGTGCTGCCGCAGGCGCATGGTAACTCAGCCACTCGGTGGAACACAGCCAAAATACAATACGGAGCAAGCAGAAATCACTGCGCTGCGCCAACTCTTGCGAAAAACGAGGTAAGCATGACGGAAGTACGGGAAGCCATAAATACACTGGAAATGGACACCAGTGATTGCTTAGGCACTATCGACGCCTCGATTAGTCCGCGGGGCACCTTGGAAATGTTGTCGCAATGGGAGGTTGACCGTCTGCGCAATGTGCGCGACTCCAGCCACTATGAGCTGTTCCGGCGCTGTGCACTTGCCGTGCTCAATTGCGACGATACGACCGATAACGCCTCGGAAGTCTATGCGCGTTATGCAGACTTTAGCGTCGAGATTCAGCAGCGTGCGCGAGGCATTAAGCTCATCCTCAAGAATGCTCCGGCCTGTGCCTTCGTGGATGGCGTGATCATGAATGGCGTGCGTGACCACCTATTTGCAGTATTGCGGGATATCGTCTTCATGTCGGGCGAGCCCTATGCGCTTGCCGACCGCGCCCTAACACCGCAGACCGACGCGACTGGCCATGCCTTGGGGGAGAGCGATAAGGCCGGACGCCCCGAGGCCAATCTCGTGTTCAATATGTTGCGCAATGCCAAGCTACTTCGACCCCGCGCGGTGCCGCGATTAGTGGTGTGCTGGGGCGGGCATACCATCGACAGAGAAGAATATTTATATTGTAAATCAGTGGGTTATCAGCTTGGTTTGCGTGGGCTAGATATCTGTACTGGCTGTGGTCCGGGTGCTATGAAAGGCCCGATGAAGGGCGCGACTATCGGCCACGCCAAACAGCGTAACCGCGACGGGCGCTATATCGGTATCTCAGAGCCGGGCATCATTGCGGCGGAATCGCCGAACCCGATAGTTAATCAGTTAGTCATCATGCCCGATATCGAGAAGCGCCTCGAAGCCTTCGTGCGAGTCGGCCATGGCATTATCGTATTCCCCGGCGGCGTGGGCACCCTAGAGGAGATATTGTTTCTGATGGGCACCCTGATGGACCCGGGCAATCGTGACGTCGAGATGCCGGTGATCTTCACTGGCGGGGGCTCTAGTAAGCAATATTTCAAGAAAATTGACGCTTTCCTAGTCCATACGCTAGGGGAGAGCGTCCGCCGTTACTATCAGATCATCGAGGATGATTCCGTGGCGGTGGCTACCGCGATGCGCGAAGGTATGCAGCGGGTAACCGCCAATCGCCGCAAGGGTCGCGATGCCTATTACTATAACTGGTTGCTAAAGATACCGGCGGAGATGAGACGACACTTTGTTGTCACTCACGAGAGCATGGCAAGTCTATCTCTTAGGCGCGGTCTCAGTGCTTCTGAGTTGGCGATCAATCTGCGGCGCGCCTTCTCCGGCATCGTGGCGGGTAATGTCAAGGACTATGGTATTCAGCAAATTCGCAATCATGGCCCCTTCCAGATAAAGGGTGATCCGGAGATTGCGCAGGCGATGGATGCTTTACTGCGGGATTTCGTGGCCCAAGGGCGCATGAAACTGGGCGGAAAGACCTATAGCCCCTGCTATGAGATAAAGAGTTGAGGCAGTTTTGGTAGGCGCACAATACTTGACTAAAATACTCGGATATCCGATAATCGCACCCTCAAATTGGTTTCAAATTTGCCTATGACAGGCACCACGCCGGCGCAAACGCGCTGGCACCGCGTGATTTGCATGCGGGCTAATCACCACGCCGCCCGTGCACTATTCGCACGCCACGGCACGGCAGCAGAGGTAGGCAAGTGACAGAACAAGTCGAAAGCTTGATCCGCAAGGACTATGCAGCGGGATTTCACAGCAATATCGAGTCCGATACGCTCGCACCAGGGCTAGACGAGGACGTAGTGCGCTTCATCTCCGCGAAGAAGGAGGAGCCGCAGTGGATGCTCGATTGGCGTCTGAAGGCTTTCCGCGCTTGGCAGGAGATGGAAGAGCCAATTTGGGCTCACGTGCATTACCCCGAGATCGACTTCAAGGCTCTGTCTTATTACAGCGCGCCCAAGAGCATGGCCGATAAGCCCCAGAGCCTGGACGAAGTGGACCCAGAGCTGTTGGCTACCTATGAGAAACTCGGCATCCCCTTGCACGAACAGGCGACACTCGCAGGCGTCGCGGTAGACGCGGTATTTGACTCGGTCTCCGTCGTTACCACTTATCGCGCTAAGCTCGAGGAGGCGGGCGTGATCTTCTGTCCGATCTCCGAGGCCATCAAGCGCTTCCCCGATCTAGTGAGGAAGTACCTGGGCTCCGTGGTGCCGCAGAAAGACAATTTCTATGCGGCCCTGAACTCCGCCGTATTCTCCGATGGCTCCTTCGTCTTCATCCCCAAGGGTGTGCGCTGCCCCATGGAGTTGTCGACGTATTTTCGCATCAACGAGATGAACACCGGGCAGTTCGAACGCACGTTAATCATAGCCGAGGAAGGTTCCTATGTGAGCTATCTCGAAGGCTGCACGGCGCCTATGCGTGACGAGAATCAATTGCACGCAGCGGTCGTCGAGTTAGTGGCGATGGACGATGCCCAGATCAAATACTCGACGGTGCAGAACTGGTACCCGGGCGATAAAGAGGGCAAGGGTGGTATCTATAATTTTGTGACCAAGCGCGGCATCTGCCACAAAAATGCACGCATCTCTTGGACACAGGTAGAGACTGGCTCGGCTGTCACGTGGAAGTACCCAAGTTGCATCCTCAAGGGTGACAACAGTGTTGGGGAGTTTTATTCCGTCGCACTGACTAATAATTTTCAGCAGGCCGATACCGGCACTAAGATGATTCACTTGGGCAAGAATACTCGCTCGACCATCATCGCGAAGGGCATCTCCGCGGGGCGCAGCAACAGCGCGTATCGCGGCCTCGTGCACATCAATCCAGGGGCTGCAGGTGCGCGTAACTTCACACAGTGCGATTCATTGCTAATCGGCGATCGCTGTGGCGCGCATACCTTCCCCTATATCGTGAGTAAGAACTCCACGGCGGTGATTGAGCACGAGGCTACCACTTCTAAAGTCAGCGACGATCAGATGTTCCTCTGCCAACAGCGTGGCTTAGACGCAGAGAAGGCGATCTCTATGATCGTCAACGGCTTCTGCCGCGAAGTCTTCAAGGAGTTGCCGATGGAGTTTGCCGTGGAAGCGGGCAAGCTACTCGAGGTTAGCCTCGAAGGCTCCGTAGGCTGATAGCCGTATTTAATAAACTCATTCCAGACTAGAACACAGAATCAGGAAACAGATCGTATGTTGGATATCCGTAATCTCAATGCCCGTGTAGAAGAAACAGAAATTCTGCGCGGTCTCAGCCTGTCGATTGAGGCAGGCGAAGTGCATGCCATCATGGGGCCCAATGGCTCAGGCAAGAGCACCCTTGGCAATATTCTAACTGGGCGCCCTGGCTATGAGGCGACCTCTGGCGAGATCGAGTTCAACGGCAAGAACTTGCTAGAGATGGGCATCGAAGAGCGCGCGCGCGAAGGGCTGTTCCTCGCCTTTCAATACCCGGTGGAGATTCCCGGCGTGAGCAATATGGAATTTCTTAAGGCTTCGGTGGATGCGCGTCGTAAACATCTTGGCCTGCCCGAGCTGTCCTCATTCGATTTCATGAAGATCGCACGTGAGACCTCCAAGCGCGTGAGCCTAGATGCCGCCTTCCTAAAGCGCGGTGTGAACGAAGGCTTCTCCGGCGGCGAGAAGAAGCGCAACGAGATATTGCAGATGATGCTGCTGGAGCCATCCCTCTGCATCCTAGACGAGACCGACTCAGGCCTCGATATCGACGCACTGCAGGTTGTTGCAGCTGGTGTGAACTCCATGCGCAATGCCGATCGCAGTTTCATCGTGGTGACGCACTACCAGCGCCTGTTGGACTTCATCATTCCCGACTATGTGCACGTGTTAGCGGGCGGACGCATCGTGAAATCCGGCGGCAAGGAGCTTGCGCTAGAGCTAGAAGCGAAAGGCTATAGCTGGTTGGAAGGCGAGGTAGCCTGAACCGATGACCGATACGACAGCACAAGATTTTAAACACCTCGCTCTGACCCTAGCCGGCGCACAAAGGAGTGTGCCATGGCTCGACACATTGCGTTTCGAGGGCACAGAGCAATGGCTAGAGGCACAGTGGCCAAGCCGACGCACGGAGCTATGGAAATATACTCCGCTAGCCTCGCTGCAGCGTGGGCAGTTCGCTAGCTGGGGCAGCGCGCAGGCCTATACGCTTGCCGACGATGCTCTATTAACACTCGACGCGATTCGTCTGGTCTTCGTCAATGGCGAATACGACGCGCAGGCCTCTACTGGCGATGCCGCCGGCGTGGTGCGTTTTAGCAAAGCCGACGCTGCCCAACAAACTTTTATCGAGGCCCATCTCGGCAAGATCGTCGATACCAAGCGGCATCTATTTGCGTCACTGAGCAATGCCTGGACCCAAGATGGCGTGCTGGTGCATGTGCCCAAGAACACTAAGCTGGATAAGCCGATTTACGTTGTGCACATCTCCACGCCAGAGGCTGAAGCAGCAATTGCCAATCAGCGCGTGCTAGTGATACTCGAAGAATCCGCACAGGCCGAGCTCATCGAACATTTTGTATCCAGTGAGCAGCCGCAGAATGGCTTCGTGAACAGCCTGACTGAGATTCAAGTAGGGGCGAACGCGCATCTATCCCACTACCGCATGAACCTCGAAGAAGAACATCTTATTCATATCGGCGGCGTGCATATCAATCTGGCGAGCAACTCTCAATATCAGGGTTTCACGCTAGCCGAAGGCAGCCAGCTCAAGCGTATCGACTATCAGATTTGCCACAAGGGCAAGGGAGCTCACGCTGGACTGAATGGCGTCTACCTGCCGCGTAACGAGCATCTACTGGACTACCACACTAATGTGGAGCACGAGGCGCCTCATTGTACGACTAGCGAAGTGTTCCGTGGCATCATCGCGGACAGCGCAAGAGCAGTGTTCAACGGCCGCATTCATATCCACCCCGACGCACAGAAGACACTGGCCGAGTTGAGCAATAAGAATTTGCTTACTTCCGATAAAGCCGAGGTCGATACTAAGCCAGAACTCGAGATCTATGCCGATGATGTGAAGTGTGCCCATGGCGCCACCGTCAGCCAGCTGGATCAGGATTCGATGTTTTATTTGCAGAGCCGTGGCCTTAGCGAGAAGCAAGCGCGCACGATGCTGAGCTTCGGCTTTATCAACGAATTGCTCCAGGATTTGCCACAACAGGCGGTACGCGAACACCTGCACCGCCACCTGTCGTTACTGTTCGCCAAGGATAAATTCGCGTCATGAGTGAGGAAGCGCTAGTGCTCAAGATCGACAAGACCAACGACGCCGAGTTCGACGTTGTGAAGGTGCGTAAGGACTTCCCGATTCTGCATCAGCAAGTGAACGGCCAGCCGCTAGTCTATCTAGACAATGCCGCGACTACGCAGAAGCCGGAGTCAGTGATTCAGGCGATCAGCGACTATTACCGCTTCGATAATAGCAACGTCCATCGCGGTGCTCATGCGCTTGCCGATCGTGCGACTACATCTTTCGAAAATGCCCGCAAGAAGGTCGCCGCGTTTATCCACGCAGAGGACTCGGCGCAGATTATTTGGACTCGCGGCACTACCGAGGGCATCAACCTCGTGGCAGCGAGTTGGGGTCGCACTAATCTACAAAAGGGCGACCGCATTCTGGTGTCTGCCATGGAGCATCATTCCAATATCGTGCCGTGGCAGTTGATAGCTGAGCAGATAGGCGCCACAGTCGAGGCGATTACTGTGGACAGCACTGGTACCATCGACCTTAGCGCGCTGAAGACAATGCTGGACGGGCGCGTCAAGATGGTCGCGGTTGGACACGTCTCCAATGCTCTAGGCACCGTGAACCCGATTATCGAGATCACGCGCCTCGCCCATGAGGCAGGAGCCCTAGTATTGATCGATGGCGCACAAGCGGTAGGCCATTGGCCCGTTGACATGCAGTCGCTAGACTGCGATTTTTATGTGTTCTCCGCCCATAAACTATTCGGCCCAACTGGCGTAGGCACCCTCTATGGTAAGCGTGCGCTATTAGAGGCAATGCCTCCATATCAGGGTGGCGGCGAGATGATCGAGTCAGTGAGCTTCGCCGGCACTACCTTTAACCAACTGCCCTATAAATTCGAGGCAGGCACGCCCAATATAGCGGGTGTGATCGGCTTCGGCGCTGCCATCGACTATCTCAACGCGTTAGACCGTGCGGGCGCTGCCCGCCACGAACATGCCTTACTCGAGTACGCGCGCAGCAAAGCGTTGAAAGTGTCCGGTTTGCGCTTGGTAGGCACTGCAGACCATAAGGTCAGTGTGTTGAGTTTCATATTAGAAGGCATGCACCCAGCCGACCTAGGCACGCTGCTAGACCAGCAGGGCGTCGCGGTGCGCACGGGCAATCTCTGCGCACAACCGATTATGGAGCAATTCGGCATACCTGGCACTGTTCGTGCCAGCTTTAGTTTCTATAATGATTTTGATGATGTGGACCGCCTGTTCGCGGCCATCGAGAAAGCCAAACAGTTTCTCGTTTAAACTTTCGTACGTGTTTTAAGAGGATATCCCGATGAGCGTAGAGTCTTTCGACCCCGTTCAACCAGCTAAGAACAGCACGGTCAATGTCACCGCCGCGGCGGTGGAGCATTTCCGTGCACAGCTGCATAAGAACGCAGAGGCAAGTGCCGTTCGGCTAAGCGTAAAACAGAGTGGCTGCACGGGCTTTATGTATGTGATCGACCTAGTCCCCGCCGGCAAGCCCGACGACCTGCATTTAGTGCTAGAGGAGGGCGTGGAGTTGTTAGTCGACAAAGACAGCCTCGCCATCGTCAATGGTACGCAGATCGACTACGTGACAGAAGGCGTTAACCGTCAGCTGAGTTTCCTTAATCCTAACGCCAAGGACCATTGCGGTTGTGGCGAAAGCTTCAACGTGAATTAATATGGAAAGACGCATGATAGTCGCGCAGACAGATTGTCCTGCGCGTCGCGTTCCAGATGGAACGCCCCTGACAATCCCGAAAGACACGTTTGTGGCGATCACGCAGGCATTGGGCGGCAACTACACTGTTGTCTACAACGGACAAATGGTAAGAGTCGATGGCACGGACGCAGGTGCGCTTGGCCTAGAAACTGAGAAATTGAGTTTCCCTGCACCGACGGATGACCAGATTCAAGTAGCGCAGGTTTGGGAGGCGTTGAGTACGGTATTCGACCCGGAGATCCCAGTAGACTTAGTCAACCTAGGCCTGATTTATGACGTACAAGTTAACCAAGAAACCAAAAGCGTAGCTATAGAGATGACCCTCACGGCACCGAGTTGTGGGATGGGTCCAGTGTTAGTGGGCGACGTGGAATATCGAGTTAGACGCGTCCCGAACGTGAAAAAAGTCGACGTAGATTTAGTGTTCGACCCGGCGTGGAGTCGCGACATGATGAGCGAGGAAGCGCAGCTCGAGACTGGGATGTTCTTTTAGGGTTTAGAAGTGGGTAGGAGCGGGCTTGCCCGCGAAATGGTGCGATTGATACAGATCTGCGGGAAATTCGAAACAAATTTACAGTTGGCGAATAGCATGAGCGAAAACAGATTTGGAACTGAGATTCATCCTGAGGATATTTTAGAGGCTTTGGACTTCTTTGATTCTTGGGAAGATCGTTATAAGTATATTATTGATCTTGGGAGAGAGCTGCCTCCCATGGACACCTCCGATAGGACTGAACAGCACCTCGTGCGCGGCTGTCAGAGCCAAGTATGGCTTGTTGCAAAGCAAGATAGCGACAAACTCTACTTCCAAGCCGACAGTGACGCCTTTATTGTCAAAGGCCTCCTTGGCGTCGTGCTTGCTGCTTATAACGCCAAGACCCCCGCCCAGATTACTGCCTTTGATATTGACGCTTATTTCGAACGCCTCGATCTACTCAAGCACCTCAGCTCCACCCGTGGTAACGGCCTCCAGGCCATGGTGAAGAAGATTCAGGGTATTGCTGCCGCTTAGTAACCTACGTCTTTTCGTCCCAACGCAAGCAAACTTCCCCTAGTCCCACCTTACTTTGCGCCTTCCCCTTGCTTCTATACACTTCGAGTCCAGTCTGTTTAGTCATGACTGAACGAAATGAACGCCAGATTGAACGCTTTGGCTTTAATGAGAGGATTCATGGAAAACAGCTTGCACGACGAAGGCGCGCTTTTTAACTCTGTGCCTGACCAAGACGCACCGCTTTGCGCCAATGAAGAAGACGGCATTGGTCGCTTCATCGAACAGATGGGCCTTTCTGGTCAGCGCGATGGCGTGTCACGCATCGCCGGACGCCTATTCGGCTACTTCATCGTGCATGGCGGGCCGGTTAGCTTCCACGATCTCGCAGAGGCGTTGCAGGTCAGCCGCGCCAGTGTGAGTACCAATGCACGCGCCTTGGCCTCTATCGGTATCATCGAGCTTGTCACACGGCCCGGCGATCGGCAGGACTATTATCAGCTCGCCGAATCTCCTTTCTTGCGAATGATCGAGACGTATATCGCGCGTATGCGCGCGATGCAGGAAATTCTTAAACAGGCTGATCACTCGATCTCACAGAATATGGCTGCCACGCATCGCCGGCTTGCCCAGATGAGCGACTTCTATGCTGTCGCCGTGCAAAGCAATGAGCAGATGCTCAAGGAACTCGAACAATGAAGCGCATTATTTTGCCAATTCTCATCGTGGCAGGGGCGAGTGCTATCACCGCCGCGTTGATCATGAACCGGCCAAGCCCAGTAGTGAATGCTCCAGAGGAGCGCATTACGTTGGTGGAGATACAGACCGCGAATGCACGCGACATGCAGTTTTCCGTTTCCTCGCAAGGCACTGTTGAGCCGCGCACGCAGACGACTCTGGCCGCTGAAGTATCGGGCCGTGTGATGTCGGTATCGGAGAGGTTTGTGGTCGGCGGCTTCTTTCGCGAGGGCGATCTCCTGTTGAGCCTCGATTCGGCAGATTATGAAGTGTCCGTACAACAGGCCCGCGCCAATCTTTTGACCGCGCAAGCACAGATGACGCAAGAACAGGCCCAAGCAGATCAGGCCGCAAGGCAGTGGGATTCCTCGGGCCGCGCGCGCGCGGATGCACCGCCTCTAGCGCTACGCACGCCGTTTTTAGCAGAGGCCAATGCCCGTGTCTTATTCGCCGAGGCGGATCGCGCGCGTGCTGAACGCCAGCTGGAGCGCACTAAGATCCGCGCGCCTTATGACGGACTGATTCGCGAGAAGATGGTGGATATAGGCCAATATGTGGGTACTGGCACCCAGCTCGCGCGCACCTTCGCGGTGGACTTCGCAGAGGTACGCCTACCATTGACCGATCGCGATATCGCCTTCCTCAACTTGCCGCGCCCTGGGGCGCTGCCGAGTACCGCAAACGCTGCGACTATAAGCGCTTGGGGCGCAGATGCGCGCGCCAATGGGACAAGTGGCACGCCTGTGACGCTTAGGGCGACTGTTGGCGGTCAGGCGCTGCAATGGGAGGCACGAGTAGTGCGCACAGATGGCGTGATCGATAGCGCTACGCGCGTGTATTACGCAGTGGCACAAGTGCGCGACCCTTATAGTTTGCGTGAGGCTAATGTCAAACCCGTCTTGTCTATTGGGAGTTTCGTTAATGCAACGCTGCAGGGCATTACCGCTCATGGCGTTTTCACACTGCCGCATAGCGCGGTGCGCAATTCTGATCAAGTGATGATCATGGACAATGAGCAACGCCTGCGCGTACGTACCGTCAATGTGCTACGCACCGATACCAATAATGTCTACGTGGACGGAGGCCTGAACAATGGCGATCGCGTGATTATAAGCCCAGTGCCAGTGCCGATCGAAGGTATGCGTATCTCTACCGCTGACGGCTTCGCCATGGCAGCAGAGAGCACGCTATGAGACAGCCACAAACCACCACTAAGACCGGCGTCATCGCCTGGTTCAGTAGCAACGGCGTTGCCTCTAATCTGTTGATGATGTTCATTCTCTTCGCGGGAATTGCCTCTGCGTATACGATTAAGGTGCAGATCTTTCCAGACTTCGAGACTCGTATAGTGCAGGTGAGCATGGCCTATCCAGGCGCTGCGCCGGAGGAAGTGGAAGAGGCTATCGTGATCCGCATTGAGGAATCCTTGCAAGGTATAGTTGGCATCAACCGTATGAACTCAGTAGCCCGCGAAAACGTAGGCACGGTAACTCTCGAGATTTCCTCTGAGTATGAGGTCAGCGAGTTGCTCGATGAAATCAAGGGTCGCATCGATGGGATTTCCACCTTCCCTGCGGGTGTAGAACGTCCCACTGTACGCGAAATAGAAGTCCCCCAAAGTGTGATGAATGTATCAATCTACGGCGACCTCGACGATAGGGCGCTGAAGACCTTCGCCAATGAGATTCGCGAAGAGATTCTGGCGCTGCCCGAAGTTAGCCAGGCCAACATCTTAGGCGATCGTAATTACGAAATAGCCATTGAAGTGTCCGAGAACACGCTGCGCGAATACGGCCTTACGTTAGAGCAAGTGACCAACGCAGTGCGCGCCTCGTCGATCGACCTACCCGGTGGTGCCATCCGCACTGACACCGGTCGAATTCAATTGCGCACGAAGGAACAGGCCTTCACGGGGGCCGAGTTCGCCAATATCGTGCTGCGCACCAACCGCGACGGCACGCGCCTATTGGTGAGCGATGTGGCCACAGTGATCGATGGTTTCGTGGAGACAGAGAGTTTCTCTCGCTTCGATGGCAATCGCTCACTTAGTGTGCAGGTGTTGGCGACGCGTGAACAGAACGTGTTGGATATCGAGAGGGCTGTTACGGCCTATATCGAGCGGCGCCAAGGCACTTTGCCCGCTGGATTAAACGTTGACAGCTGGGGCTCACAGGCCTTCTATCTCAAGAGCCAGTTGAACATGATGCTAGGCAATCTGGCGATGGGGGCAGTGCTGGTGTTCCTCGTACTGACGACCTTCCTACGCCTAAACATGGCGCTGTGGGTGATGGTGGGCATTCCTATAAGTTTCTTCGGCGCGATATGGCTGATGCCAATTGGGCCTTACCCCGTCGACATCAATATGATTAGTCTGTTCGGTCTGATTCTGGTGCTGGGGATCGTGGTCGACGATGCCATCATCACCGCCGAGAGTGTGCACTCGGAGGTGACTGAACACGGGCATAGCCTAGACAATGTGATTGCAGGGGCACATCGCGTTGCCGTGCCAGCCACCTTCGGCGTGCTGACGACCATCGCCGCCTTCGCCCCGATGCTCCTTGTCGGGGGGCAAGTGGCGCCTTTCTTCGAATCCATTGGCATGGTAGTGATACTCTGCCTCATATTTTCCTTGATTGAATCCAAATTAATTCTGCCGGCGCACTTGGCACACTCGCGACTAGTGGCTAAGGATCGCAAGCCCAATGCATTGGAGCGATTTCAGGACAAAGTGGCCGTACGTCTAGATCGTTTCATTCAAACGACCTACCGCAACTTCCTCGAGAAGAGTCTGCGTAATCGCTACACCACCGTGGCGGTATTCTTCGCGATGTTGCTGGTCTCCATTGGTTTGGTCGCGGGTAATGTGGTGCGCTTCGAATTCTTCCCTAATGTGCCAAGTGACTTCATTCAGGCCGAGTTGGTGATGAACGACGGAGTGTCTTACGAGGAGCGCAACGTAGCGTTGGCCAAGATTGAGAACGCCATTCTCACGCTCAACGACGACTTCCCCGACGAACAGCCAATCGATCATGTAATGGTATTCACCAATGGCGACGATGGTGGTGGCGTGACTGTCGAGCTCACCAAAGCGGGCGAGGAGCGTAAGGTCAGCGCGGTTGAGATCGAACAACACTGGCGCGACAAGGTGGGTTCTATTCCGAATACTCGCGAGCTGCGCTTCTCATCGAGCACCAATGCCGGTGGTGGCGCCAAGATAAATCTGCGCCTCACTGGCACGCAGTACGATCAATTAGAGCTTGCGGCAGGGGAGCTTGAGGAGAAGCTTTCAGACTACGGCGGCGTGTTCGACGTGACTAACTCCTATAGCCGTGGCAGTGAGGAGATCACGCTGCGCATCAAGCCAGAGGCCGAGCACTTAGGCCTAACGGCGACCGCATTGGGTAGCCAGGTTCGACAGGCATTCTATGGTGACGAGGCGCAGCGTCTGCTGCGCGGTCGCGACGAGATCAAAGTGATGGTGCGCTACCCAGAGGATGAGCGCGCCTCCATCGCAAACTTGGAAGACATGCGCATCCGCACGCCACAGGGCAATGAGATACCCTTCGGCCAAGTGGCAGAGGCACGTATCGGCGAGGGCTTCGCCCGTATCAATCGTATTGATCGCCAACGCACGGTAACGATTACCTCCGATGTGGATTCCACAATCGCGCAGTCGGCAACAGTGATACGTGATATTACCGAGAATTTCATGCCGCAGTTGCTGGCCAAATACCCGAGCGTCAACTTCGGGCTAGGTGGCGCTAGCCAGGAACAGGCCGCCTTACTCACGCGTATCGCGATCTTCTTCGGTGCGGCGATGTTCCTGATCTATGCGCTGTTGGCGATTCCCCTGAAGTCCTATATACAGCCAGCCATCGTAATGGCGGTGATTCCCTTCGGCATGATTGGCGCGCTGATCGGCCACATCATTTTCGATACGACGCTAAGCATGATGTCGCTGTTTGGCCTCGTCGCGCTCTCGGGCGTGGTGGTGAACGACAGTTTGATTATGGTGGACTTCGTGAACAGGGGACGCTTAGAGGGCAAGAACCTGCATGATGCGGTAGTGGATGCCGGCACGAGCCGCTTCCGCGCGATCATGTTAACGACGATGACGACCTTCTTGGGCCTTCTGCCGATTATGTTCGAGACGAGTTTGCAGGCACAATTGGTGATTCCGATGACACTGTCCCTAGGCTGGGGCATCCTGTTTGGCACCGTGCTCACGCTGCTGATGATTCCGTCGCTGTATCTGATTCTGAATGATTTCTTGGGCCTGTTTATTGACCAGGATGAGGAAGAGGGCGGTCTTATAGTTCCAAACGCCAACGAGCAAATTCCCCACGCGCCTCACTAAGTTGTTCTGGCGTCATTTTTGCCGCCAGTTTCTGCAGTAATGCAGGCGCCTCACTGTACTCGTTGGAGAGTGAGGCGCTGGCCCAGAAATGCGCACGCACTAAATCCATCTCGGTGCCTTCCCCGAGCTCGTACATAGTGGCCAAATTGTATTGCGCCTCGCCGTGCTGCCTCTCGGCAGCGTGGGTATACCACTGCAGGGATTTCTCGAGATCGACCGCGGTGCCCGTGCCGGTATAGTAGAGCGCGCCTAGGTTGAACTGCGCGTTCTGATGGCCTTGTTCGGCAGCCATCATCGTCCAGCGTAAGGCCTCCGCATAATCCTGCTCCACTCCACGACCTGTAAAATACAGTATCGCAAGATTATACTGCGCCAGATCCAGCCCCGCGTCTGCGGCTTCCTGAAACTCATGCAGAGCCGTGGCATAGTCGCCATTCTGCGCCGCCGTCACACCTGCCTCGTAATCCGCATTCAGCGTAGTGCTCAGTAGGCCGCTTAGCAACGCGGGCAATAGTCGTTTGAAGTTCATTGCTCCCCCGTGCGTACCGCCGCAGTATTCTCATCGTCTGTGAGCTTCATGTTGAAATTCTCTATCCAGGCAGTAGCGAGACGCTGCGCCTCGACGATCTGCCTGTCGCTCAGCATCTCTTGATACAGTACTAAATTAGCGGCTGCGGCACGATGCCCGCCGGAAGCAGCCAAGGTGAACCACATATGCGCCTGAAGAGGATCCTGCTCCACACCGCGCCCATTGGCATACAGTGTGGCCATAGTGAACTGTGCTGGTGCATCGCCCTGATTTGCAGCCTTGAGGAACCACTCAATCGCCTGAGGTAGATCCACAATCACGCCCTTGCCCTGCATAGTCATGACGCCGAGATTGTATTGCGCGTTGTTATTGTCCTGCTCTGCCGCCTCGCGAAACCAGCGCGCCGCCTCGAAGTCGTCTGCCACCACGCCATCGCCATAGAGATAACGATTGCCGAGATCGAACTGCGTCGCGCTCTCGCCGGCCTCTGCCGACTTGCGCAGCTGCTCGAGCTCGGTGAGGGTTTCTTGGGCGAGCGCGTTGCTACCGCAGAGAATAAGGAAGAGGGCGGCAAGACCTAATCCATTAGAGAAGGAGTTCATCGGTGGGTGCTCGTCCAAGCCACGACGCGCTGCTCAGCGGAGGCGATCTCGTCCGGCTTCATGTAGCCACGCAGCGTGCCAATAACCTTGGCGGCGTCCTCATCCCCGTTATTGTTGGCGATCTTGTACCACATATAGGCCGACACCAAGTCTTGCTCCTCCATGCCGAAGCCCTCCAGATACAAGCGCCCTAGGAAGGACTGCGCAGGCACATCGCCTTGCTCTGCCGCTAGCGTGAACCACTCACGCGCCCTAACATAGTCTCGCTCCACCCCTTTACCAGAGGCGAAGGCGATGCCCACACGCGCCTGCGCCTCGCGAATGCCATTCTGGGCAGCGCGCACGAACCAGCGCACTGACGCCTGAATATCAGGTGCTACGCCCACACCGTCTTGATACATGATGCCTAGATTGAACTGAGCATCCGGGCTACCGCTCTCCCCCGCCGCGAGGAACCACTTATGGGCCTCCTCCGCATCCGGTGGCGTGCCAAAACCATTGGCGTGCATCACGCCCAAGTTATATTGCGAGTCTCGATGCCCCTGAATGGCAGCCTTGCCATACCAGAAGATCGCCTCGCCGTAGTCCTCGTCCTTACCCTGGCCGTAGAAGTTCATGGTGCCCACCGCGTACTGCGCCGCAGGGTCGCCTTGCTCCGCCGCCATCTCGTACCAGTGATACGCCTCTTTATAGTCCTGCGCCGTGCCCTGGCCGTTGTCATACATCGCGCCAAGGTAGTACTGCGACTTCGCCATGCCCTGCTGAGCAGATAGCGCGAACAGCTGCATAGCCTTCTCGAAGTCCTGATCGGTACCCAGCGCGGAATAATACATCAACCCTAAGTTATACTGCGCAAGCGCCACACCACGCTCCGCGTCCACAGTAAACTCGGAAAGCGCCGTGGCATAATCTTCCGCCTCGAAGGCCTTGAGCCCCGCGTCGAGATCCGCCAAAGCACTGAGAGGCGCGCCAAGCGCGGCGATAAGGAAGGGTACTGCTAAACTCTTCATGTTCATGTGCGTACAACCTAGCTAAATACATGTTTGGATAGTGGCCCTGACAACAAGACCGGTAAGTGCCTTGATCTTAACATGCAAGCCCAAAATTATAGAAATACCTATAATTCAGTTGCAAATACCCCTTTGCAATTGCGTCAATTTCTATATAATACGCCCCTCTTTAAGCGCCCGTAGCTCAGCTGGATAGAGTACTTGGCTACGAACTAAGGGGTCGCATGTTCGAATCATGCCGGGCGCACCAGTAAATCAATGGGTTAGGTCAGAAATGATCTAGCCCATTTTTCTTTTTGGGTCTCATGGGTAAACCCATGGGTAAACCAGAAATTTGCTAGGCGCTTAGAACTGTTTCAGCAATCAAAATTTCTATCGCCACAATATACACAGCAGCCCCTTCTACCCGCAAAAGTCCAAAACTATTTTTCGATTGCGATATTGCGGCAAAGATGGCCGCGAATGGTGCGCGAAAGTGGTTGATGTCTGGTCGTATATGGTTTCCTTCGCAATAGCATGAACCATACCCGCTGCTTGTCCTACCGTTGTTGCTACTTTCTGATAAGTTGGCGGACCAGCCCGGCAGGCTTGGACCGTGTTAAATCAGACGAAACGACGATTGTTGCTCCTGATTTTGTGCGCCAGGATCTTAAAATCTCTCGATCGAAAGGTCGTACCGGTTCGATTCCGGTCCCGGGCACCAATCAATAGTTTTAAGCCATCCAAAGAAGTCCATAACCACATGTAAATTAAAGAATTACATGGATTTTC
>Ga0105053_10001952_pt1 | contig 32553 bp, 30 predicted proteins | sample BON01_FD_78093 | JGI IMG/M metagenome (GOLD analysis project Ga0105053, IMG submission 78093) | Freshwater microbial communities from Lake Bonney liftoff mats and glacier meltwater in Antarctica - BON-01 | ecosystem: Environmental > Aquatic > Freshwater > Ice > Glacier meltwater | place: Lake... | reverse complement strand
GGCATGGCGGACCGGATCAAGGTGCCGTTTCAGATTTTTTGCGGTGTTGTTGCCGCGATCTGGCGGATGCGGCGGGAGCGCCCGTCTGCTGTAATCGGCTTTGGCGGCTATCCTGCGATTCCGGCGATGGCTGCGGCCTGGGTGCTGCGCCTGCCGCGGATGATCCACGAGCAGAACGGCGTGCTGGGCCGGGTCAATCAGATCTTTGCCCGCCGCGTCGCCATGGTCGCATGCGGCACATGGCCCACGGACCTGCCTGCGGGGGTTAAGGCCGTGCATACCGGCAATCCGGTGCGCCGCGCCATTCTGGAGCGGGCCGGTGCGCCTTATATCCCCCCCGGCGATTATCCGATGTCGATCCTTGTCATCGGCGGCTCGCAGGGCGCGCGCATCCTGTCGGATGTGGTGCCGCCTGCGATTTCGGCCTTGCCAGAGCCCATTCGCCGCAATGTCCGCGTCAGCCATCAGGCCCGTGACGAGGATATCGCCCGCGTCGCCGCCTATTACGCGGCCGAGGGGATCAATGCCGATGTGCTGCCGTTTTTCAACGATATCCCGCACCGGATGACCGATGCGCAACTGGTGATCAGTCGTGCTGGCGCCTCATCCATCGCGGATATCAGCGTGATTGGCCGTCCCGCCATCCTGATCCCGCTTGCGATTGCGATCAGGGATGAGCAGACCGCCAATGCCGCCGCACTTGTGGCCGCAGGCGCCGCGATCCTCGTTCCGGAGCCGGAGCTCGAGGTGGCGCCGTTGTCATTGCGCATTGCGGAGGTGCTGGGCGATCCCGACCGCGCCTTGCAGATGTCGTTGCGTGCGCTGGAATGCGGCCGCCCGGATGCGACCGACCGGCTGGTGGAACTCGTGGAAGAATTGGCCTAAGGCGGAAAGGACGCAGATCAAGATGGACGGAAGCCCCCGGATGAACGCAGCAACCAAACTCCCCCTCGATGTGGGGCCGATCCATTTTGTGGGTATCGGCGGCATCGGCATGTCGGGCATCGCCGAGGTGCTGCTCAATCAGGGCTACCGCGTGCAAGGATCGGATCAAAAGGGATCGCCGATCACCGAGCGGCTGAAAAAGCTGGGCGCGGTTGTCTATGAGGGCCAGCTTGCCAAGAACCTTGAGGGCGCTGCCGTGGTGGTGATTTCATCCGCGATCAAGCCCGGCAACCCGGAACTGGACGCCGCCCGCAAGCAGGGATTGCCCATCGTGCGCCGGGCCGAGATGCTGGCCGAATTGATGCGCCTCAAGTCGAATGTCGCCATTGCGGGCACGCATGGCAAGACCACGACCACGACGATGGTGGCGACGCTGCTGGATGCCGGCAATTTCGATCCGACGGTGGTGAATGGCGGGATCATCCACCGTTTTGGCAGCAATGCCCGGCTGGGGCAGGGCGAATGGATGGTGGTGGAGGCCGACGAGAGCGACGGCACCTTCAACCGTCTGCCCGCGACCATTGCCATCGTCACCAATATCGACCCCGAGCATATGGAGCATTGGGGCAGTATCGAAAACCTGCGCAACGGGTTTTACGATTTCGTCTCGAACATCCCGTTTTATGGCCTTGCCGTCTGCTGTACCGATCATCCCGAAGTGCAGGCGCTGGTGGGCCGCATTACCGACCGCCGCGTCACCACCTTCGGCTTCAACGCGCAGGCCGATGTCCGCGCCGTCAACCTGACCTACAAGGCCGGTGTCGCGCATTTCGATGTGCAGTTGCGCGCCGAGGATGCGATGATCGAAGGCTGTTCGCTGCCGATGCCGGGCAATCACAACGTGTCGAATGCCTTGGCCGCGATTGCTGTTGCCCGGCACCTGGGGATGAAGCGCGAAGAGATCCGCACAGCACTTGCCGGGTTTGCCGGCGTTAACCGCCGGTTCACGAAAGTCGGCGAAGTTGGCGGTGTGACCATCATTGACGATTACGGACATCATCCGGTGGAGATTGCAGCCGTGCTCAGGGCCGCGCGTCAATCAGTGGCAGATACCCCCGGCGCGCGGGTGATTACCGTGCATCAGCCGCATCGCTACACCCGCCTGCATTCGCTGTTCGAGGATTTCTGCACCTGTTTCAACGAGGCGGATGTGGTGGGGATCACCGATATCTATGCCGCAGGCGAAGACCCGATTGCCGGGGCGAGCCGCGATGATCTGGTGTCCGGTCTGATCCGCCATGGTCACCGCCATGCCCGTGCTGTCACCGGCGAGGATGATCTGGAACGGCTTGTGCGCGAACAGGCGCGCCCGGGTGATATCGTGGTCTGTCTGGGGGCGGGCACGATCTCGGCCTGGGCCAATGCGCTGCCGGACCGGCTGCGCCAGCATTGAGGCGGGGCTGACCGCTGCTGTGGTCAGCCCGATACGAATGACGCGAGGCTGCCACCTCAAGGTTGACCAACGGCCCGCATGACGGCCCCGACCCTGAAAGGATGACATCATGAGCCTTGCCTTTATTGCCTTCTGCGTTTGGGTTCTTGCCGCCGCGCTGACCGGCTGTGCCCCGGCGGAGCGCCGTGACAGGCTGCGCCGGGCGCTGCTGGTGCTGGCGCTGCCGATCGTTCTGGGCGCGCTGCTGTCGCAGGGCTTGTTTCCGGCGATTTTTGCCAGCCTTGGCGTCGTGGCGATGTTTCCCGGTCTGATTATGGGCCTATGGACCATGGGCCTTGGGTTGTTGCGGTCGCGCTTGGCGGCCCTGCGCTACGGTGCGGTCCGCGCATGAGCCTGCCGGTGATCCTTGCCTGTATATGGGTGCTGGTGGCGACGGTCACCGCGATGCTGCCGATGCGCGGGCAGATGGTGCCGGGCCTGATATTGCTGGTGAGCGCGCCGGTCATCATCGGCTGGATGGCGATAGCACATGGCTGGTGGTGGGGGGTGCTGGGCCTCGCCGGGTTTGCCTCGATGTTCCGCAACCCGCTGATCTATCTCTACCGCCGCGCCAAGGGTGAGCGGCCGGAGATTCCGCGATGAGCCTGTCGCTGATCCTATTGTGTGTCTGGCTCGTGCTCGCCAATGTCCTTGCGCTGTTGCCGTCGCGCGATCATCATTGGCAGCGCGCCTATGTCCTGATCATCATCGGCGTGCCGCTGTTGGGCTGGGTCACCTGGGCCAATGGGCCGGTGGTCGGGCTGTTGGCGCTTGCCGGTGGTATCTCGGTGCTGCGCTGGCCGGTGATCTATCTGGGGCGCTGGATGCGGCGCCAGATCGGGAGTTGAGCCAGTCTCGCCTTGACGCCCTGTGGCATCTGCCGCCTCACTGCAATAGTCGTGGTGGCTCATCTGCCGGAGAGGCCTCCGGCGGGGATATTCAAGGCCAAAAGATGCAGCAAGAGTCAGGCGATAACGCGACGCTTTTCGCGCGGGACGTGCCGTTGCGGGGTACGCTGACGGCGCAGCGGGCGCTGGCGGATCTGACCTGGTTGCGCGTCGGCGGGCCGGCGGACTGGCTCTATCAGCCGGGGGATGCCGCTGATCTGGCGGATTTTCTGCGGGCGATTGATCCGGCGATGCCGGTCTTTGTCATGGGCGTCGGGTCGAACCTGATCATCCGTGACGGCGGCATTCGCGGCGTGGTGATCCGGCTGGGCCGCGGGTTTAACGGGATTGCGGTGGAGGAGGGGCGGGTTGTCGCCGGGGCCGCCGCACTGGACGCCCATGTTGCGCGACGTGCGGCAGAGGCGGGCCGCGACCTGACCTTTTTGCGCACCATACCCGGCACGATCGGCGGTGCTGTGCGGATGAATGCGGGCTGTTATGGCAGCTATGTCGCGGATGTGCTGACCGAGGTCACGGTGATGCGGCGTGATGGCAGCCTGGCGGTTTTGCCCGCCGCTGCGCTGAACCTTGCCTATCGGCAGAGCGATCTGCCCGAGGGGGCGATCATCTTGTCGGCGACCTTTGCCGCCCCTGCCGGGGATCCGGCGGAACTGGAGGCGCGGATGACCGAACAACTGGCCCGGCGCGACGCGAGCCAGCCGACGAAAGACCGCACAGCGGGGTCCACATTCCGCAATCCGGCCGGGTTTTCCAGTACCGGACGCGCCGATGACAGTCAGGAACTGAAAGCCTGGAAGCTGATCGCCGATGCCGGGATGCGCGGTGCCACGCGCGGCGGGGCGGTGATGAACCTGTTGCATGCCAATTTTCTGACCAACGCCGGTGGTGCTACCGCCACCGATCTGGAAATGCTGGGCGAGGATGTTCGGAAAAAGGTTTACGATTCAACCGGGATCACGCTAGAATGGGAAATCATGCGGGTGGGTGATTTGCCCGGTGCCGCAGAGACGACATAAGGCCCGCAAAGGGCAGACCCCGGGCAAGGGGCAACAGATGCGACGGGTCGTCCAAGACCCGCGATTGAGGCGGTGGGAATGTCGGGCAGGGCAAACCCCAAGGTGGTTGTGCTGATGGGTGGCCCGTCGGCGGAGCGCGAAGTCTCGCTCTCTTCGGGTCATGAATGCGCCAATGCGCTGCGGGTATCAGGATGCGAGGTGATCGAGGTCGATGCCGGCCGCGACCTTGGCGCGCGTCTGACGGCGATTGCCCCCGATGTCGCCTTCAATGCGCTGCATGGCCGCTGGGGTGAGGATGGCTGCGTGCAGGGCATGCTGGAATGGTTGCGCATTCCTTATACCCATAGCGGCGTTCTGGCCTCTGCTCTTGCCATGGACAAGGAAAAGACCAAGGCCGCCTATCGCGCCGCCGGGCTGCCTGTGATGCAGAGCATGCTCGCCCCGCGTGACGAGGTGCGTCTGCGCCATGTGATGCAGCCGCCCTATGTGGTGAAACCCAATAACGAAGGGTCGAGCGTCGGCGTCTATATCGTGCATGAGGCCGCCAACAGCCCGCCGCATCTGGATGACAGCATGCCCGATGTGGTGATGGTGGAGGCTTATGCGCCGGGCCGCGAGATGTCTGTCGCGGTGATGGGCGAGCGGGCACTGACCCTGACCGATATCATCAGCACCACCGGCTGGTATGATTACCACGCCAAATATAGCGAGGGTGGATCGCGCCATGTTCTGCCGGCCGAGGTGCCTGCGCCTATCCACGCGGCCTGCCTCGACTATGCCCTGCGGGCGCATCAGGTGCTGGGCTGTCGCGGGCTGAGCCGCACCGATTTTCGCTGGGACGAGAGCCGGGGTCTTGATGGCCTTATCCTGCTGGAAACGAATACCCAGCCGGGAATGACGCCGACATCGCTCGCCCCCGAACAGGCGACGCATCTGGGCATCAGTTTTGCCGATCTGTGCCGCTGGCTGGTGGAGGATGCGTCATGCGATCGCTGATGCGCCTGCTTGGGCTGCGTCGCACAGTGCCCGAAATGGGCCTGCGGAGCGATCCCGCGCAAGACGCCAGGTTGCGCCCCGATCTCGCGCAAGACGCCAGGTTGCGGCGCGATCCGGCGCAAGACGCCAGGTTGCGGCGCGATCCCGCGCAAGACGCCAGGTTGCGGCGCGATCCCGCGCATGACGTCAGGTTGCGGCGCGATCCCGCGCAAGACGCCAGGTTGCGGCGCGATCCCGCGCCGACCCGCTGGAGCTATCGTTATCAGCGGCTGATGCTGACCCCGATGTTTCGTGCCGTGGTCCGTATCGGCCTGCCGGTGTTGATCATCGTCTTTGTCGCGACGGCCTGGTTCACCAATCCGGCCAATCAGGCCTATCTCGCAGCCCAGATCGAAGCGGCCAAGGCGGCGGTGCAGCAGCGGCCCGAGTTCATGGTGACCGAGATGGTGATCGAGGGCGCCGATGAGCATCTGACGGCGGCCATTCTCAATCAGCTTGAGGTCGAACTGCCGGTGTCGTCATTCGACCTCGATCTGGCGGGGTTGCGCGACACGGTGAGCCTGTTTGGCGCGGTGGAGTCGGTGGTTGTGCGGGTGCGCGGCGGTGGCACGCTGGCGGTCGAGGTGACGCAGCGCGTGCCCGTCGCGGTCTGGCGCTATGAGGATGAGTTGCGCCTGATTGACGCCGGCGGCGTGATGACCGGCCGGATTCAGTTGCGCGCGGATATGGCCGAACTGCCGCTGATCGCCGGTGATGGCGCAGGTGCTGCGATTGACGAGGCGCTGGCGCTGTTTGCCGGGGCAGGGCCGCTGCGGGACCGGGTGCAGGGGCTGGTCCGGATGGGCGAGCGGCGCTGGGATCTGGTGCTCGATCGCGGCCAGCGCATCCTGTTGCCGCCTGATGATCCGATCGCGGCGCTGGACCGGGTGATCGCGTTGCACGAGGCGCAGGACATGCTGGAGCGGGATGTGGCGGTGGTGGATATGCGCAACGCGGCGCGCCCGACCATCCGGCTCAACGCGCCGGCGGTGGCGGTGATGCGCCGAACCAATGAGGCATTGGCCGCAGGCCAGTGAGTTTCGGCCCGCAGGCGGGTAAAACGACAAGAGGCCCAAAAAAATCGGGCCAGAGCAGATGGGAACAGGCAATGATGCGGCAACTCTACGACAGTCAGCGCGCGATGCGGCACATGCGCAAGGCGGCGATGCAGCGCGGTGTGGTGGCGATCCTCGATGTGGGCAGTTCCAAGATCGCCTGTCTGGTCCTGCGTTTCGACGGGCCGGAGCGCGGCGCGAATGTCGATGGGGTCGGCTCGCTCGCCGGGCAATCCTCGTTCCGGGTGATCGGGGCGGCGACGACCCGGTCGCGCGGGGTCCGCTTTGGCGAAGTCGACGCGATGCAGGAGACCGAGCGCGCGATCCGCACAGCGGTGCAGGCAGCGCAAAAGATGGCGCAGGTCCGCGTCGATCATGTCATCGCCTGCTTCTCAGGCGCGCGGCCCAAATCCTATGGGCTGGTGGGTGAGGTCGATGTCGAAGGCAATGTCGTCATCGATCAGGATATCGGCCGGGTGCTGGCTGCCTGTGATCTGCCGGATTATGGCGCCGGCCGCGAGGTGCTGCATGCGCAGCCGATCAATTTTGCCCTCGATCACCGTTCTGGCATGGCGGATCCGCGTGGCCAGGCCGGCGCGCGGCTGACCACGGACATGCATCTGCTGACCGTGGATGCGGCGGCGGTGGAGAACCTGCTTTACTGTATCAAACGCTGCGATCTGGAGCTCGCGGGGCTGGCGTCCTCGGCCTATGTTTCGGGCATTGCGGCGCTGGTGGAGGATGAGCAGGAACTGGGGGCCGCCTGTATCGACATGGGCGGCGGCTCTACCGGCATCTCGATCTTCATGCGCAAGCATATGATCTGTGCCGATTGTGTGCGGATGGGCGGCGATCACGTGACCTCGGATATCTCGATGGGGCTGCAGGTGCCGACGGCGACCGCCGAGCGGATCAAGACATTCTATGGCGGCACCACCGCCACCGGCATGGATGACCGCGAGATGATCGAGATCGGCGGCGATACCGGCGACTGGGAGCATGACCGGCGCACGGTAAGCCGGGCCGAACTGATCGGGATCATGCGCCCGCGCGTCGAGGAGATACTGGAAGAGGTCCGCGCGCGGCTGGATGCCGCCGGGTTCGAGCATATGCCGAGCCAGCAGATCGTGCTGACCGGCGGCGGCAGCCAGATTCCGGGGCTGGATGCGCTGGCGGCCAAGATATTGGGCCAGCAGGTGCGCTTGGGTCGTCCGCTGCGGGTACAGGGATTGCCGCAGGCGGCGACAGGTCCGGCCTTTGCGGGCGCTGTCGGCCTGACATTGTTTGCGGCCCATCCACAGGACGAGTGGTGGGATTTCGAGATTCCGGCAGAAAAACACAACGGGCGGTCGTTCCGGAAGGCCGTCAAATGGTTCAAGGACAACTGGTGATACGCAAGATTTCGCCGATCAGACCAAATACAGGGAAAAAGGGCCTGTGCCCTCCCAGATTTTGTAGCGAAATCGTGTTTTTTCCGTGACGATCCGGCCCCAAGCCGATAGGATCGACTGAATTGGCAAGAGCGCCCGGTGGGACGGGCCCGTAACAGACAGGCGGACAGCGCGATGGCACTTAATCTTTCCTTGCCCGGGCAGGAAGATCTCAAGCCCCGGATTACCGTATTCGGCGTCGGCGGCGCCGGGGGCAATGCGGTCAACAACATGATCGAAAAGAACCTCGACGGGGTGGAGTTTGTCGTCGCCAATACCGATGCACAGGCGCTGCAACAGTCCAAGGCAGTCTCCAAGATCCAGATGGGCGTCAAGGTGACCGAGGGTCTGGGTGCGGGCGCGCGGGCCTCTGTCGGTGCGGCGGCGGCAGAGGAATCGATCGAGCAGATCGTCGATCATCTGGCGGGCGCGCATATGTGTTTCATCACCGCCGGCATGGGCGGCGGTACCGGCACCGGTGCGGCCCCGATCATCGCGCAGGCCGCGCGTGAACTCGGTGTGCTGACCGTGGGCGTGGTCACCAAACCCTTTCAGTTCGAGGGCGCCAAGCGGATGCGTCAGGCCGAAGAAGGCATCGAGGCGCTGCAACGCGTGGTCGATACGCTGATCATCATCCCGAACCAGAACCTGTTCCGCCTTGCCAATGAGAACACCACCTTTACCGATGCTTTCGCGCTGGCCGATGATGTGCTGTATCAGGGTGTCAAAGGTGTCACCGATCTGATGGTGCGTCCCGGCCTGATCAACCTCGATTTTGCCGATGTCCGCGCCGTGATGGACGAAATGGGCAAGGCGATGATGGGCACGGGCGAGGCCGAGGGCGATAACCGCGCCGTGCTGGCCGCCGAAAAGGCGATTGCCAACCCGCTGCTGGATGAAATCAGCCTTGAAGGCGCCAAGGGTGTGTTGATCAACATCACCGGCGGCTATGACCTGACGCTGTTCGAGCTCGACGAGGCCGCGAACAAGATCCGTGAAAAGGTCGATCCGGACGCGAATATCATCGTGGGCTCGACCCTCGACACGTCGATGGAAGGCAAGATGCGCGTGTCTGTCGTGGCGACCGGGATCGACGCTGCCGTCAGCCGTGCCGATGTGCCGCTGCCGCGCCGGTCGATGGCGACGCCGCTGCGTCAGCAGGTCAGCGCCGAGCATCCGGTGCAGCAGGCCGCGCGCGAGGCCGTGCAGGCCCCGGCCCGCGACATGACCCGCGAGGTGGCACGCGACACACCCACGCGTGAAGCTGCCCAGATTGCAGCGCGCAATGCCGCCGCCGCCGAACGGGCGGCTGCCGAACGCGCCGCCGCCGAAGAGGCACAGCGGATGCAGGCCCGCCGCCCGGCCCCCGAGGCGCCGATGCAGGAACCGAGCCTGTTCGACGAAGCACATTTTGCCGAGCCGCCGCTTGATGCCGATGACTTCTCGGATATCGAAGAGGCGCTGGGGCGTGACGATCTGCCTTTGCCGGCCTATCGCCCGCGTCAGCAGGAACCGGTCCGCGAAGCCGCACCCGACAGCTTTGTAGCACCGCGCGCTCCCGCACCCGGTACCCCCCGACCCGAGGCGCTTGCCCGTCTGCAGGCCGCTGTGAACCGCGTCCCGATGCAGGGTGATCGTGCAAGTGCCCCGCAACAGCCTGCCGCTGCGCCGCGTGCGCCGGATGCCGAGCGTAGCTCGCGTTTCGGGATAAACTCGTTGATCAACCGGGTTGTTGGCGGCCATGCAGAGCCCGCCGCACCCCAGCGTCAGCAGCCCCCGGTGCCGGCACAGCGCGACGCGTCACAGGCTGATCCGGACCAGGAACGGATCGAAATCCCGGCTTTCCTGCGCAGGCAGGCCAACTGATCCCGTCAAGGGACCCCAAGTCAGGATAACTGACGCTACGTATCTCTCACTAAACAGGGCTGCCTTCGGGCGGCCCTTTTCCTGAGCTAAAACAGAAGACTGGCCTATTTGCGCTGCATAGTCGCATCACACGATGCTGCAGCGCAGCGCCATGTTTCAGTCCGTTACAAAGAGTGAGTTGAGCGGCGGGCCAAAGCCTCCTAACTCATTCTTAAGAAATCGTAACGATTCACAAACCCGAGGCTTCTTTGCAGACCACGATCAATCATTCCCTGAATTTTGCAGGCGTTGGCCTGCATTCCGGGCGGCCGGCGCGTCTGGTGCTGCAACCGGCTGCGGCAGGTCATGGCATCGTGTTCCGGCGCGGCGATGTGATCGGGCAGGATGCGAGTGTGCCCGCGCTCTGGTCGCATGTGGTGCGCGCCGCCCTCAATACCAAGGTCGAAAATGCCGATGGCGTCGGCGTTGGCACGATCGAGCATCTGATGGCGGCGCTGGCCGGTTGCGGGGTGCATAACGTCCTGATCGAGATTGACGGGCCGGAAGTGCCGATTCTGGATGGGTCCGCCCTGCAATTCGTGCGCGGTCTGATCGGGGTCGGGCTGCGGCGGCTGGATACACCACTCGATGTGATCCAGATACTGGCGCCGGTCGTGGTGACGCATGGGGACGCTGTCGCGCGGCTTGACCCGGCGGAGACGCTCGAGATGGATTTCACCATCGATTTTGCCGATGCGGCCATCGGGCATCAGGAAAAGCAGCTTGATCTGGCCAATGGCGCGTTCGTGCGCGAATTGTGCGACAGCCGCACTTTTTGCCGACAGGCGGATGTGGATGCGATGCGGGCCAATGGTCTGGCGCTCGGCGGAACCCTGCGGAACGCGGTCGTCGTCGATGGCGGCGCGGTGCTGACTCCCGGCGGATTGCGGCACAAGGACGAGGCGGTGCGCCACAAGATGCTGGATGCGCTGGGTGATCTGGCCACGGCCGGTGCGCCTATTCTGGGGCGCTATACCGGGGTGAAGTCAGGGCATTTCCTGACAAATCAACTGCTGCGTGCGCTGTTTGACCGGCCAGAGGCTTGGTGCCGCGTGCCTGGCGATGCCCGCATTGCCGCGCGTTTGCCGGGGGCCGGCCTGCGGCGCAATGATCTGCGCGCCGTCGCCTGAGGCCGCGCCGTGCCACACCCTTCACCTGCATGAGATGGCGGCGGGTAAAAGGCATTTTGCCTCCGGTTTTTTCGTGCTAGACCCATCCGCAACCGGGGGTATGCTGCCCTCCAAGAGATTGAATTCCGGGGGCGTGGTGATGTCGGGCCGATACAACTGGGCAAGTGCGCGGGCGGGTCTGGCTGCCGCTATGCTCGGCCTTGCCCTGATCACGGGCTGCAGCAATTTCGATCCGCGTCAGGAAGGCGCGCTCGATAATTATACCGCCGATCAGATCTACCAGCGTGGCGAATTTGAACTCAGCCGCAACCAGCCGGATGATGCTGCCTATTACTTTGGCGAGATCGAGCGGCTTTATCCCTATTCGGAATGGGCGAAGCGCGCGCTGATCATGCAGGCGTTTTCCTATCATCGCGACCGCGATTACCCCAACAGCCGGGCTGCGGCGCAACGCTACCTTGATTTCTATCCGGTCGAGGTGGACGCCGCTTATGCGCAATATCTGCTGGCGCTGTCCTATTACGACCAGATCGACGAGATTGGCCGTGATCAGGGCCTGACCTTTCAGGCGTTGCAGGCGCTGCGCGCGGTGATCGAGCGTTATCCTGACAGCGAATATGCCCGTTCTGCCATCCTCAAGTTCGATCTGGCCTTTGACCATCTGGCCGCGAAAGAGATGGAGATTGGCCGCTATTATCTGAAACGCGGCCATTACACTGCAGCGATCAACCGGTTTCGCGTGGTGGTGGAGGATTTCCAGACCACGTCGCATACGCCAGAGGCGCTGCACCGGCTGGTCGAAGCCTATCTGTCGCTGGGCTTGACCGCAGAGGCGCAATCGGCGGGGGCGATATTGGGGCATAACTTCCAGTCGACTGAATGGTATCGCGACAGCTATGCGCTGTTGACCGGCCGCGGGCTCGAACTGCGCGAGACCGGCGACAACTGGCTCGCGTCGATCTACCGTCAGGTCATCAGGGGCGAGTGGCTTTGATCCGGGGACGCGGGTTTTACCGGCATTAGCTTTTGACAGGTTTGACCCACCTTGCGGGCCGGGGAGTTACATTCACCGTGCGGAGACGTGGATGTCACCCAGCCTGAGGGCAGAGCAAGCGGGGGCTTGACCATTTTCCCCCGGATATGCGCCATTATCGGGCAGCCGGGGCAGAGGAAGGTCAGTCAAGTGACCCGAGGGGCGGGTTCGCGCGCGGCACGATCACGGCGCAGGATGGCGCCGTTACCGTGGTCCGGCAGGTGCAGGCCGTCTGTCGCTAGTCAATTCGGCGCTGGCAGGGCCTGCCCCGCGATGGCATAACGGGCGGACATCTGCACCGGAGACTGACCAACCCCATGCTGCGCACGCTCGACATCCGGGACATGCTCATCATCGACCGGCTGAGCCTTGCGTTTCAGCCCGGCCTCAATGTGCTGACCGGCGAGACGGGGGCGGGCAAGTCAATTCTGCTCGATGCGCTGGGGTTTGTGCTGGGATGGCGGGGCCGGGCCGAACTGGTGCGCGCGGGCGCGGCACAGGGCGAGGTAACGGCGAGTTTCGATCTGTCCCCGGATCATGCGGCGCGGGCGGTGCTGAACGAGGCGGGGATAGTTCCCGAGGATGAATTGATCCTGCGCCGCGTCAATTCCGCCGATGGTCGCAAGACCGCCTGGGTCAATGACCGCCGCGTCAGTGGCGAAGTGTTGCGCGCGTTGTCGGATACATTGGTGGAATTGCATGGCCAGCAGGATGACCGGGGATTGCTGAACCCGCGCGGACATCGCCAGTTGCTCGATGCCTTTGCCGGGACTGCGTCGCTGATTGCCGCATGTCGTGCCCGCTGGACTGAAAGGCAGGCGGCGGCGGCGGATTTGGCCACGGCGCAGGCCCGGTTTGAGGCATTGCGCGCGGAGGAGGATTTTCTGCGTCATGCGGTGGCCGAACTCGACCGGATGGACCCGAAACCGGGCGAGGATGCCACGCTCGATGCCGCCCGCCGCCAGATGCAGGGGGCCGCGCGGATCAGAGAGGATATCGCCCGCGCCCATGCCGCGCTGACCGGCGACGGGGCCGAAGGCATGGTCACCGACGCGCTGCGCTGGCTCGAAGGGGCGGCGGATGCGGCGGACGGCCGGCTCGATGCGCCGATTACGGCACTGGCCCGCGTGATCGAGGCTTTGGGTGAGGCAGAGCAGGGCGTGGCCGATTGCCTCGACGGGCTCGATTTCGACCCGGCTGATCTGGAGGCGGCCGAAGAACGGCTGTTTGCCATGCGCGCGCTGGCCCGCAAACATGCCGTGCTGCCCGACGATCTGGCTGCATTGGCCGGTGATCTGCGCGCGCGTCTGGTCGCGCTGGACGGATCGGCGGGCGATATCGGCACGCTGCAAAGCCGGCTGACGCAGACCGCGCTCGACCATGCCGCCGCCGCGCGTGCACTCTCGGACGCGCGGAGTGCTGCTGTCCGTCGGCTGGTGGTGGCAATGGCGCAGGAGCTTGCGCCGCTGCGGATGGAGCGGGCGGTGTTCGATGTCGATATCACGCCGATCGACCCGGGGCCGGAGGGGCAGGATCAGGTGGTGTTTCAGGTCGCGACCAACCCCGGCGCGGCTGCGGGACCATTGGACAAGATCGCTTCGGGCGGTGAACTCAGCCGGTTTCTGCTGGCGCTCAAGGTCTGTCTGACCAAACATGCGGACGGGTTGACCCTGATCTTTGACGAGATTGACCGGGGGGTGGGCGGCGCCACCGCCGATGCGGTCGGGCGCAGGCTGGCGGCGCTGGCGGGGCAAAGTCAGGTGCTGGTGGTGACGCATTCCCCGCAGGTCGCGGCACTTGGCAACCATCACTGGCGGGTCGAGAAATCGGTGAGCGGCGACGTGACACGCTCACGGGTGGTGCCGCTGGCACACGAGGCGCGGGTGGACGAGATTGCGCGGATGCTGGCGGGCGATACCGTGACCGAGGCGGCGCGCGGTGCGGCGCGTGAGCTTCTCGATGGGGCGCGGGCGGCCTAATTGCCCGGTTCGGCGATGTCTCGTGCCTTTGGCGCGGTCCTGCCCTGCAGGCTGACCACGCCGCCATGCAGATATTGGCGGGCAAAGACCCGTAGACCCTGCCCAAAGGCAATCACACGCGGCGCACCTTCAGCGGTAAAGATCAGCGCGGCAGAGCGGTCGGTGTGGATCGTTTCGGGGTATTGGGCATGGCCCATCCGTTATTCCTTTGCATTTGTGGTCCGGGAAATGTGCCGGGGACGCAAAAATGGGCGGGCATCGGCCACTCACCTCCGATACCCGCCCTGATCTATGTAATCCGGTGCCTTGCGGCGATAAGAAACAAACGGATGGAAACAGAACCGATCAATGACTTCAGGCTACGTTCAATGAACTGAAGCTAAGGCAACCGGGCTGCCCGCGTCATACCCCAAACAGGGTAAATTGCTCCAAACGGCGCAAGAAACCTGTCACAGGTAACGCTCCAGCAGGGCGATGGCGTCGCGCCATTTCAGAAAGAACAACAGTTGCCCGGCATCGGGATAGATCCGGAAATCGATCCAGGGATGATCCTGCTGATGTTCGCGCAGCGTCACGGCTGGCACCTGCGGGTCCTGCAACCCGTTCAGGAAATGCACCGGGACCGAGGATTGCAGCGCCGCGACCTCAACGGTCCAGTCGGTGGTTTCATGCGCAATCACCTCGCGGGCAAAGGCGTCATGCGCGGAATACGTCTCGGACAGCGAGACTTCCGATCCGCAGACCATCGCCTCGAACACTTCGGGGATTTCAAAGGTGGCGACATCCGCGGGGCTTTTGCCATAGACCGCGTGGACAAAGCCGCGCTTGCCCAGACGCCGGGCCAGTGCAAAGCCCGCCTTGACCATGAAGGGCAGCAGATGCGGCGTGTAGCGCGCGCCGGCGAGGATGAAGCGGTGCCATTTCTCCATCCGCTCGTATTGCGCGGGTCGGTGCAGCGGCAGCACCCCGGCGCAGCAGATCAGCGCGCGGACCCGGTCGGGATAGATGGCATGAAAGGCTATGGCAAGGTAGCTGTCGCCGCCCAGCGTCAGCAGGGGCAGGGGGCCGGCACCCAGATGGTCGAGCAGTTGCGCCGTATCATCGACGCTCTGCGCGATATAGGGGGTGCCGCGCGGGATCGGCGCTGAATTGCCATAGCCCGCGCGCACCATCACGATCACCTTGATCCCGCGCCGCGCCGCCTCGGCCTCGGCGCTGGCGGGCCAGCGGACCAGACCGTAATCGAGCGGAAAGAACAGGCAGGGCCGCCCCTGCGGATCGCCAAGGATCAGGTAATCGAGCCTGCGCCCATCGGGCAGGGTCAGGCTGTAAAACGGGCGCGGTTCCAGCGTGTCGAATCCGGTGGATATCGTGGCAAGTCCGGCGGTCGCCGTGTCCGAGAATTGCGCCATCTCCATCGTGGACAGGGTCAGGCGCACCAGTTCGGACTGGCTGCGGGTTTCGGTCTTGGCCATGATCGACTTAAGTTGCGCGCGGACCGTGTCGATGCTGCGCCCGCGTGTGGTGGCCACGTCGCTCAGCGCCTGCCCTTCGGCCAGGGCGCGCATCACCTCGGCCTCGGCCGGGGTCAGGTCAAACGCGCCGCGCAGCAGGTCGGTAAACCCGGCGGGCCAGCCCAGTTCGGAGGTCACCGCGATGACAAAGGCAGGCTCTGCCTCGGGCCGCACCAACCGCAGATGCAGCACGATCAGCCGGTCGGCGCGGATCGTGCGCACCCGGAATACCACCGCTTCGCTGTCATTGCTGCGCAGCATCCGCGCAATCTGCGTGCAAAGCAGGTCCGCCTCGCCTTCGGCCAGCGCCAGATCCGCCAACCGTGCGCCGCGCGTGATACCCAGAACGGATGCACCCGCCGCATTGACCGCCGTGACCGACAGGCTCGCATCAGCAGCAAAGGCGGCGGCGCGTTCGATCCTTGCCAGCATCGCGGCTGCGTCAGAGGTGGGCCGGTCGCGGATCACCCGTTCCAGCACCTCATCGGCGCGGCGAAAATGCCCATCGAACTGGCTTAGCCCCAGACCGGGAGAGCCAGCCTGATTGGCGGCGGCGCGTTGCGGCTGCATCATCGCCTCCCAATGGTCGAGCAGCGCCTCGTAACGGCTAGGGTCCACCGCGACCTCGTAGAGCCGGTCGATGACGGCATCCGCCGCGACGCCCCGTGCCGCCTGTTCCTGTTCCGTCACCATCACCCGCACCACTTTACAACTTCCCCTGCGTTAGCCTAGACCAGCGCACGGCCGACTGGCGAGGGGGTTTTTGGTCAGGGTTTCCCCCCTTTGTCGCACACTTTTTCGTGATATGTCGGCCAGACAGGCTCAGTCTTGCGCCACCATCTTGCCGGGGTTGAGGATGCCCAGCGGGTCGAGTGCCGCCTTGATCGCCCCCATCACCGCCCAGCCTTCGCCGTGTTCTGCAGCCATATAGGAGAGTTTGCCCATGCCTACACCGTGCTCGCCGGTGATGGTGCCACCCAGCCGCAGCGCCCGATCCACCATCCGGTGCGCCAGATCTAGGGCGGTTGCGCGCTCTGCCGGGATGCTTTCGTCGATCAGCAGGATCGCGTGGAAATTGCCGTCGCCGACATGACCGAGGATCGGGGCAGGGATACCGGAGGCGGCCAGATCGGCCTGGGTTTCGGTCACCGCCTGCGCCAGATTCGAGAGCGGGACACAGACATCGGTGACGATGGCCCGCGCGCCGGGGCGTGCGGCAAGGATCGCGTAATAGGCGGTGTGCCGCATCTTCCACAGCTTTGCGCGGTCCTCCGCCGTGGCGGACCAGCGAAATCCGCTGGCACCATGGTCCTTGACGACGGCGCCGAATATCCCGGCCTGTTCCGCGACGCCCGCGTCGGAGCCATGAAACTCGACCAGCAGATGCGGCATGACCGGCAGACCGGCACTGCTGTAGGCATTCACCGCCGCCACGCTCGCCGCGTCCAGAAACTCGATCCGCGCCATCGGCACGCCGATCTGAATCGTCTCGATCACCGCATCCACCGCGGCACCGATACTCTCGAACGCGCAAACGGCGGCTGAGATGGCCTCGGGCTGGCCGCGCAGCCGCAGGGTCAGTTCGGTGATCAGCCCGAGGGTGCCTTCCGAGCCGACCATCAGCCCGGTCAGGTCATAACCGGCGGCCGATTTGCGCGCGCGCGTGCCGGTGCGGATGATCCGGCCATCGGCCAGCACCACCTGCAGGCCCAGCACATTGTCGCGCATGGTGCCATAACGCACCGCCGTGGTGCCGCTGGCCCGCGTCGCCGCCATCCCGCCGAGCGAGGCATTGGCCCCCGGATCGACCGGAAAGAACAACCCCGTGGCGCGCAGTTCGGTATTGAGCGCCTCACGCGTCAAGCCCGGCTGCACCTGTGCATCCATATCCTCGGCATTTACCGCCAGCACCCGGTTCATCCGGCTGAAATCGACGCTGACCCCGCCGTGCAGCGCCAGCGCATGTCCTTCGAGTGCTGTGCCGGTGCCCCATGCGGTCACCGGACAGCGATGGGTGGCGCAGATCCGGATCAGCCCTGCCACCTCTTGGGTGGTTTCAGGATAGGCCACGGCATCGGGCAGGGTCAGGGGAAAGTGGCTCTCTGAGCGGCCATGCAGGTCGCGGTCCGAGGGCGAGTGGCTGAGCCGCGCGCCCAAGAGCCCGCCGAGTTCCTCCAATGCCGCCGCGATGTCCATGTTCTGTTTTCCTCTGTCACCCGCGGACCCGTCGCGCGACCGGCCTCGCCCCTGACCTCAGACCTCAGACCTGTTCGAGTTCGACCTTGTTGCGATAGAATGCCAGATAACCGGCAATCGGCTCGACACCGGCTTTCGGTGTCTCATAGCTCCAGATCGCGTCGCGGATCGTGCCGGTCGGCGCCGCGATGGAGTAATAGGTGGCCTCGCCCTTGTAGGGGCAGGATGAACGGGTGGCCGAAGGCTCCAGAAACGCCGTTGCGAAATCGGCGCGCGGGAAATAGATCATCGGGGGATAATCGCCCTCGATCATTTCCAGCGCATCGTCGCTCTCGCCCAGCACGGCGCCACCGGCGCGCACCACCCATGTGCCCTGCGCAGGACGTATCTTGATATGGTCGGCCATCTTTGGTCCCCTTTGGATGCTGCTCACAGGTTTGGACGTATCAGCACAGCATTGCAGAGCGATGTCAAAGGGGCACATCGGGCTGCGGCAGAATGACGGGGCCGGGGCATCGGCGCGACCATCGCCGCCTGCCGATATATCATGCTTGATTGGCACCGGGCCGGGTGCAACTATCGCCGCATTCATTTGTTGGAGATTTGCATGACCAGACGATACAAATTGCCGCTCGCGGCATGCGCCCTGATCGTTGCCGCCGCATCGCCGCTGGCCGCGCAGGACCGGTCGGCACCGCTGTTGCGGATGTTGCAGGCCTTGCCCGCCAGCTTTGTCACCAATACCATTAACGCAGACTACACCTTTGGCGACCCCGCCGCTGCCGCCGTGGTCATCCAGCAGGCGATAGCGCGGGGTTTGATGGCTGCTGCCATCGGCAACCCGGCCGAACCCATCCTGTCAGAGTTTGCCGAACCGATCGGCCCGATGCTGCGCACGGCCAGCCGCGATCTGGGCATGGCGATGTTTCAGGCCGGGCCGCAGGGTTGGGCACCGCTGCTGGGGTTCGGTGCCGATGATATCGACCAGTTTCTGACAGTCCTGAATCCGCCGCTGGCCGCATTGATGGTCACGCTCGACCCCGCCCTGATCGACGGGATCGGGCCGGTGCTGATCGGCAACGGCTATGCGCCGCTGGACTTTGGCGGTGTCCCGGCATTTCTGCGTGGCGAAAATGATTACCAGCTGAACCTTGAATTGCGTAACCCGGCCGACCCGTTCGGTGGCAATCTTGGCCGGTCGTCGCGTATCGCGCTTCTGGCTGGGGGCATGGTGCTGCAATCGAGCGGGCTGCCGGATTTGCAGGAGATGCTGGATCGGGAGGGGCCGAAACTGGGCGATGACCCGCTGGTGCAAAGCCTGCTCGCGGCGCTGGACGATTCTGCGGCAGGCACCGGCCCGATCCTGCGCGCCGTGCTTTTCCCCGCGCCCGACGTGCTGCGGGTCACCGACACCGCCGCCCCCGGCCTGCGCATGGCGCTGCTCGCGGATATCTCTGACGGGCGCAGCGTCCATGCCACGCTGGCGCTCGCCTATGACAGCCGGGCCGAGGCGACGGCGGCAGCACAGCAGATTGCCGCGCGCTGGTCAGGCGCGGTCTCACCGAGGCGGCTGGCCAGTTATGCCGAGGTTACGGGACAATCCCCGGTCATCACCGTTCTGGGCGATGCGCCCGCGCTGGTTCTGCTGACCCTGACCGCAGTGGCGAGTTTTGAGTCCTTTTCGGGCAATGACATGAACGCAGCCTATGACTGGCTGCTCTCTGCCGTCTACACCAGCGACATGGTGTTCCTCCCCGAGGGCTAGCAAAGGGCAGGTAGTGGCCCGGTCGGAATTTCGGACTGCAGTTGAGCCATTGAAAAAGGCGAGACAGAGGGCCACGCATAACCGCCGTGTGGGCGCAGCAACGATGAAAGCTGGTGCTTTATGCTGACAGGTATTCGAACGGTTCGACCCGCGCAAAGTTGCAGGAGCGCCCGCCCGTCGTGCCATAGGGACGCCTTCGGCGTAACGGGGCGGTCGGGCGCTGCCCGGCGGCGCTACGCGCCTCGATTCCGGTCAAAAATCGCGCCGCGTCAAACCGCCCCAAGCGGCGCGCAGGCCACCACTAGCCAGTCAAGCGCCGCCCCCTCGACCCTTGGGCCGATCCTGTCCAGCACATTGGCGTGATAGGCGTCGATCCAGTTCCGCTCTGCCAGTGACAGCAGGGTGGCGTCGATCAGTCGCCGGTCAAAGGGCACCCATGTCAGCGTCTCGAAATCGAGCATGGCGCGCGCGTCGCCGCCGGGCAGCGGGGCGGCCTCCTGCACCACGATCAGGTTTTCGATGCGGATGCCGAATGCGCCCTCGCGGTAATAGCCCGGTTCGTTGGACAGGATCATGCCGGGTTCCAGCGCCACATCGGACGTGCGCGAGATCCGCTGCGGCCCCTCATGAACCGACAGATACACCCCCACGCCATGCCCGGTGCCATGGTCATAATCCATGCCCGCGGTCCAGAGCGGGAACCGCGCCAGCGCATCCAGATGCTGCCCGCCGACCCCGCGCGGAAACCGGGCGCGGCTGATCGCGATCATGCCTTGCAACACGCGGGCATAGCAGGCGGCGGCATCCTTGGGCGGCGTGCCAACCGTGACAGTGCGGGTGATGTCGGTGGTCCCGTCGAAGTATTGCCCGCCCGAATCCACCAGCAGCAATTCGCCCGATCTGACCGGCCGGTCAGTATCCTCGGTCACCCGGTAATGCACGATGGCGCCATGCGCACCGGCACCGCAGATCGTCTCGAAACTGATGTCCTGCAACATGTTGGTGGCGCGGCGGAACCCCTCGAGCGCGCGCACGACGCTGATCTCGGTCAGCCCGCCCTTGGGCGCGGCCTCATCGAGCCATGCGAGGAATTGCACCATCGCCGCGCCGTCGCGCAGATGTGCGGCACGGGTGCCCGCGATTTCCACAGGGTTCTTGCGCGCCTTGGGCAGCAGGCAGGGGTCGGCGCCCTGCGCGATGCTGACACCCGCTCCGGACAGCACATCGGACAGAAGTTGCGGCGCGGTCTTGGGGTCGATCCGCACCGGCCCGGTCAGCGCCGCCAGCGCCGGTGCAAAGCCTTCCTGCGGGTGCAGCCGCACATCCGGCCCCAGATGTTCGAGGATCGCAGCAGCCTTGCCGGGATGGGCAAACAGGTCGCAACTTGCGTCGTCATGCAGGATCGCAAAGGCGAGCGGCACCGGGTTGCAGGTCACATCGCTGCCCCGGATATTCAGGAGCCAGGCGATACTGTCGGGCAGGGTCAGCGCCACCGCCGTTTGCCCAGCCTCACGCAGCATGGCGGCAATGCGGGCGCGTTTATCGGCGTGGCTTTCGCCCGCGCGTTCCAGCGGATAGGCGGTAAAGGGGGCGGCAGGCGGGGCGGGGCGGTCGGTCCAGATCCGGTCCACCGGGTTGGGGATCGCGCGCAGGGTGATCCCGGCAGGCTCCAGCTTGGCGCGCAGGCCCGCGACTTCGTCCAGCGTATGCAGCCAGGGGTCATAGCCCAGCACACCACCGCCCGGCATCTGTTCGATCAGCCAATCGGCCAGTTTCACCTCGGGCCAATGCACCGGGGTAAACGCGCGCGCCACCTCGGCGCGCACCTGCACGCGGTAGCGTCCGTCGATGAACACGCCGGCCACGTCCTGGGTCACGGCAGCAAAGCCCGCCGACCCGGTAAACCCGGTCAGCCATGCCAGCCGGGCGTCGCAATCGGCGACATATTCGCCCTGATGCGCATCCGCGCGCGGCACCAGCACGGCATCCACGCCCTCTGCCGCCATCAGCGCGCGCAGTTGTGCCAGCCGGGGCGGTCCCTGTTCGGGACGGCTGCTCACCTCGAATGTCTGAAACATCTGGCCCCCTTGGCGCTATTCGCACCGCTCAGGCAGAGCGGCGCAGCCTGTTCATCCCCAGCACCCGGGCGCGTTTGCGCGGGTCGGTATCGAATAGCTCCGCCAACTGTTCGGTCATGGCACCCGCCAGTTGCTCTACATCCGTAATGGTCACGGCGCGGTCATAGTAACGGGTCACGTCATGGCCGATGCCAATGGCCAGCAGTTCCACCGCCTTGCGCCGCTCGACCATGGCGATCACGTCGCGCAGGTGTTTTTCCAGATAATTCGCGGGGTTGACCGACAATGTGCTGTCATCGACCGGGGCTCCGTCGGAAATCACCATCAGGATCTTGCGGGCTTCGCGCCGGTTCACCATCCGGCGATGCGCCCATTCCAGCGCCTCACCGTCGATGTTTTCCTTCAGGAGACCCTCTTTCATCATCAGACCCAGATTCTCGCGCGCGCGCCGCCAGGGCGCATCGGCGGATTTATAGACGATATGGCGCAGATCGTTCAGACGGCCCGGTGCGGCGGGGCGACCATCGGCGAGCCATTTTTCGCGGGAGAGGCCGCCTTTCCACGCCCTTGTGGTAAATCCCAGAATCTCGACCTTGACCGCACAACGCTCCAGCGTGCGGGCCAGCACATCGGCACAGATCGCGGCAATGGAAATCGGGCGGCCGCGCATGGAGCCGGAATTGTCGAGCAGCAATGTCACCATCGTATCGCGAAACTCGGTATCCTTTTCCACCTTGAACGACAGCGGCGTGGTCGGGTTTGCCACCACCCGCGCCAGACGGCCCGCGTCCAGAATGCCTTCTTCGCGATCAAATTCCCAACTGCGGTTCTGCTGCGCCTGCAACCGGCGCTGAAGTTTGTTTGCCAGACGCGACACCGCCCCCTTGAGCGGCTCCAACTGCTGATCGAGATAGGCGCGCAGGCGCTCAAGCTCCGCCGGTTCGGCAAGGTCCTCGGCCCCGATCTCCTCGTCAAAATCGGTGCGGTAAACCTGATAGTTCGGATCGGCATCAGACCACGGGGCGGGCGTGGGCGGCTCCAGCGGGGCCTCGCCTTCGGGCATTTCCGCCTCTTCGGCGTTTTCGGTGTCAGCCATGTCATCCATGCTGACCTGCGCCTGACTGGGGTCCTGCTGGTCGTCCTGCGTCTGGTCGGGGCTGGCCTCGGCCTCGTCGCTTTCGCTTTCGTCCTCGCCGGCGCTGTCCTCATCGCCCTCGTCCTCGGCGCCGTCCTCGGCCTCGTCCTCCTGATCGTCGTCGCGGTCGGGATCCTCGCCCAACTGATCGCCATAGCCCAGATCGCGGATCAGGCTGCGGGCGAATCTGGCGAATGTCTTTTGATCGGACAGCATGTCCTGCAGATCGCCCAGCCGCTCGCCACACTGTTCCTCGATGAACCCGCGCCACAGGTTCATCACATTATCCGCCCCGGCAGGCAGGTCGCGGCCGGTGGCAAGATGGCGGATCAGGTAGCCGGCAGCAGTGGCCAGCGGCGCATCGGCAGAGCTGCGGATCTGTTCATAGCCTTTGCGACGGGCCTCGTTGCCGATCTTGGCGTCAATATTGCCGGCGGTGCCGGGCATGTGGCGGGCACCCACGGCCTCGATACGGGCGGTCTCCATCGCGTCATAGATGTCGCGGGCCATCTGGCCGGTCGGCATGTAGCGGCTGGCCACGGCGGCATCGTGATACTTGTGGCGCAAGGCAAAGGCATCGGCGGTGCCACGGGCGAGCAGAACCTCGTCGCGGGTCATGCGGCGGCTGATCTGGGGCAGACGCACGGTGTCGGCGGTCAGGCCCGGCGGATCGACCGAATAGCTGATCGTCAGGTCCGGGTCATCGGCCAGGACCCTGGTGGCCTCGGCGAGGGCCTTTTTGAACGGATCGGCGGGGTTGTCGTAAGGTTTCATCATGGCACAGATAAATCACCGGGGCAGCGCAGGGGCAAGTCCCCCGGCACACACAAGAACGACGGTGCGCGCCGACAGGGAATATGTGCATCGGTGCACGCTTTGTGCACTTGTCGGCTGCGGCGTGCAGGCCATGTAGAATGCACAAGCAAAATCCCTGTTGACCCTTCAAGGAGGCCACAATGTCCGCCACTCCCAAGATTGCCATGATCATCGGCTCGACCCGCGCCGCCCGCTTTGCGGATATTCCCGCCAAATGGATGCTGGAGCTGGCGCAGGCCCGCTCCGACATGACGGTAGACCTGCTCGACCTGCGCGACTATCACCTGCCGATGTTCGACGAAATGGCAACTAACGGCTTTGTCCCCTCGCAGGACAGCAATGCCGTGGCATGGCAAAAGAAACTGGCCGAATATGACGGCTATATCTTTGTGGTGGCGGAATATAACCACTCGATCACAGGCGTGCTGAAGAACGCGCTGGATCAGGCCTATGTTGAATGGGCGAAAAAGCCGATGGGCTCGATTGCCTATGGCTCGATGGGTGGTGCGCGCGCGCTCGAACACCTGCGCGCCATCGCGGTCGAGTTGCAGATGGTGCCGGTTCGCAATGCCGTGCATATCGGCGGCGCCGATTTCTGGAAAGTGCACCCCGGCATGGGTGGTTCGGGAAATATGGCGGACATCGAAGACACGCTGCTGCCCTCGGCTGCCCTGATGCTCGACGATATCGCATGGTGGGCCAAAGCGACGATGGCGGCCAAGGCCGCCTGAGACCGGCAGAATTGCCGAAACGACAAAGGCCGGGCATCACGCCCGGCCCTTTGCTTTTGATCGGCATCGCGATAACGCGAATCTGTGTCTTTCGCCTACTTCATCGCCATGCTCGCCGCACTCTCCGGCAGTTCTTCGGCAAAGCAGCGCTGGTAGAACTCGGCCACGGTTGAGCGTTCAAGCTCGTCGCATTTGTTCAGGAACGACAGGCGGAAGGCATAGCCCACGTTGCGGAAGATCTGGGCATTCTGGGCCCAGTTGATCACGGTGCGCGGCGACATGACGGTGGAGAGGTCGCCGTTCATGAAGGCGGTCCGGGTCAGGTCGGCGACGGTGACCATCTGGCTGATCGTCTTGCGGCCCTTTTCGGTGTTGTAATGCGGCGCCTTGGACAGCACGATGGCGACCTCGGCATCGTGGCGCAGATAATTGAGCGTGGCCACCAGCGACCAGCGGTCCATCTGGGCCTGATTGATCTGCTGCGTGCCGTGGTAAAGGCCGGTCGTATCGCCCAGACCCACGGTATTGGCAGTGGCGAAGAGGCGGAAATAGGGGTTCGGCGTGATGATCTCGTTCTGATCCATCAGCGTGAGTTTGCCATCATGCTCCAGCACCCGCTGAATGACGAACATCACATCGGCGCGGCCCGCGTCATATTCGTCAAAACAGATCGCCACCGGATTGCGCAGCGCCCAGGGCAGGATGCCCTCGTGAAACTCGGTCACCTGCTTGCCATCGCGCAGCTTGATCGCATCCTTGCCGATCAGGTCGATCCGGCTGATGTGGCTGTCGAGGTTGACGCGCACGGTGGGCCAGTTCAGCCGCGCACCGACCTGTTCGATATGGGTGGATTTGCCGGTGCCGTGATAGCCCTGTACCATGACGCGGCGGTTATGGGCATAGCCCGCCAGAATCGCCAGCGTGGTATCGGGATCGAACTTGTAGGTCGGGTCGATATCCGGCACCCGGTCCATCCGTTCGGCAAAGCCGCGCACCTTCATATCGGTGTCGATGCCAAACACGTCGCGCACCGAAATATCCTCGGTCGGCTTTGCCTTGATGTCGATGGTGCCGTCGGCCATGTCAGTCCCTTTCGCGCGCGCAGGCTTTTTGATCGCCGACACTACTGTAGCATAAGCCGGGCGGGTTCAAGGGCAAGGACAGCGGGGTTTTCCCCCACGCCGTCCGTCACTTTGCCGGCGATGGGGCAGGTGCCGACTTGCCTTTTCGGGCGATTGCCGCATTCTGCCTGCTGTAGCGATCAGGACGGACAATGACAGCGACGACAGACATCGAAGCCATGATCGGGCGTATGGCGCTTGGCGACAGGCAAGCCTTCTCCACACTTTATTCTGCAACATCAGCGAAACTCTTCGGCATCTGCCTGCGTGTATTGGACAATCGGGCAGAAGCAGAAGATGCGTTGCAAGAGGTGTTTGTGAAGGTCTGGCACGCGGCCAGCCAATATCAGGTCAACGGGCTCTGCCCGATGACATGGCTGATCACCATCACCCGCAACCACGCGATTGACCGGCTGCGTCAAAGACGCGCTGCCGCTGGCGATATGGACGAGTTGGCCGAACTGGCCGATCTGTCGCCCGGGCCGGAAGCGCTCGCGGTGGCCTCGTCCGAGAGAAGACGGATCGCCGGCTGTCTGGCGCAGCTTGAACCGGACAGGGCCGACGCGGTGCGCCGGGCTTACGTGGAGGGGGAGACTTATGAGGAACTGGCCCACCGTTACGGTGTGCCGCTCAACACCATACGCACATGGCTGCGCCGCAGCCTGTTGAAACTGAAAGAGTGTTTGTCGTGATGCCCGAGGATAGTGACAAAGAGGACGACATCGCATTCAGCGCCGAATATGCGCTCGGTCTGTTGACCCCGGTCGAGGCCCGCGCCTTTGAGGCGCGCATGGCGGTCGATCCCGAGCTGCGGGTGCAATATGCGCTCTGGGCCGAAGATTTCGCCAGCATCACCGACGACATCACCCCGGTCGATCCGCCGAAAGCGGTATATGACGCGCTGACGACCCGGCTCTTTCCCGAAGAAAAGCAGAGCTGGTTGCAAAAGCTGGGCCTGATTCCTGCCATTCTGGGCGGGCTTGTCGCGGCGCTGATCCTGCTGGTGGCGACCAATCAGGGCCTGCTCAACGGTCCCGGCGTCACTGGCCCGGTCTATTCCGCCGAAATCGCCGCCGAGGACCAGAGCCTGCTGGTGCTGGCCACCTATGTCCCGGCAGAGGCGGTGTTGCGCATCGAGCGCACTGCCGGTGCCGCCCGCGAAGGGCGCGCCCTGCAACTCTGGCTGATTGCCGGCGAGAATCCCCCGGTCTCGCTCGGGGTACTGGCCGAGGGCGAGGTCAGCGCCGTGCCGATCCCCGAGACGCTGCTCGCTGCCCTCGAAGGCGGCGTCCTCGCCATCAGTGACGAGCCACCGGGCGGATCGCCTACCGGGCTGCCCACAGGAGATGTGTTGGCGGTCGGACCGGTCGTAACGCTTTAGCACCTGCCAGCAAAAGCGGGCTCATCCCCGGTTTTCTGCTATCCGGTGTTCCGCTGCGCGATTTCTCAATTCGCTGTGACATCTGAAACTAAACCCCGCGCCCTTGCGTGGTTTCTGACATGACAGGGGCAGGAAGTTGCCCGGCAACAGCAAGGGAATTCAGATCATGAACCGTCGTCACCTCCTTTTCGCGAGCGCCGCCGCAGCCCTGCTGCCCGTCCGCGCCCTGCGTGCCCAAAGCTATGAAATCACCCGGACCGAGGCCGAATGGCGCGCCATGCTGTCGGAAACCGAATATGCGGTGCTGCGCGCGGAATCGACCGAACGCGCCGGCAGCAGCCCGCTCGACGCGCTCTATGATGCCGGCACCTATCATTGCCGGGGCTGCGACCTGCCGCTTTATCCGAGCGAAACCAAATTCGACTCAGGCACAGGCTGGCCCAGTTTTTATGACAGTCTGCCGGGGGCGATCGGCACCAAAGAGGATAACACCTTTTTCACCACCCGCACCGAATGCCACTGCATCCGCTGCGGCAGCCATCTGGGACATATTTTCGAGGATGGCCCCGCGCCAACCGGCCTGCGCCATTGTCTGAACGGGGTGTCACTGGTGTTTCGGGCGGCCTGAACCGGCCTGAACCATCCTGAACCGGCCATAACGGTGGCTGACCGGAAACTGACTGTTTCCCCCCGACCCGCCGCGCTGCCACAGCCGTGCCACGGTTTGGCGTCATCAGACCCGCAGGAGAACCCGATGCGCGCCAAGAAGAAGCGACCGATATTTCTGAGCGAAGGAGAGCGGAGCCTGTTCATGGCCCTGCTTGCCACCGCGCTCTTTGGTGCGGGTGTCGCGCTGGCCATCGTCATGCGGTTTGACGATGCGGCGCTGATGGGGCGGCAGCTTTCGCCTTATGAACTCTGGATCGTACTGTCAGGTGCTATCGGTGCGGCCAGCGCGCTCTATCTGCTGCGCAGCCGGATCGGACAGCCGCATCAGGACAATCCGGTGCGCGCCGCGCTGCGCTTTCTCACAACCACGGTGCTGACCAGTGCGCTGGGGGCTGTCATCGGCGGCACCATGGCGCTGCCGCTCTACGGCACGATGTTCGGGCCCTTCACCCTGATCGTCATTCTGGCCGGATCACCGTTTCTGCTGCTGCTGTGGTGCGCCAATCAATTCGCGGCGCATAAACTGCTGCGGACCTGGCACAGCGAGCGCGACAGCATCTTTGCCCAATCCGCGCCGATTGCACCGCTGATGCGGCGGGCGGACCGGGCCGGGCTCATTCCTCGTCCCTGAAATTGCGGCTCGCCTTGATCTGATCCCAGGCCCAGACCACCTCGGCCAGTTGCTCTTCCTGACTGCGGTCGCCACCGTTCATGTCAGGATGCAGCACCTTTATCAGCGATTTATAGGCCTTGCGGAATTCGGCCTTTGACCAGTGATCGCGTGCTTCGAGGATATCGACAGCGCGGCGTTCCGTGGGTGGCAGCTTGCGGGTGCCGGTGACGGCCTTGCCCGGATTGCGCGTCGCATTCTCGCCCAGCACCTGATGCGGATCGTCCACACCCAGACGGGCCCAGGCGCGCTGTTCCTCGGATTTCTTGCCAAAGGGTTTGGTTTCACGTTCCCACACCCGGTCTTTCTCGACCTGATCGAGATAATCCTGTTCCGTGGCGCCGTCGAAAAAGTTCCACTTCAGGTTATACTCGCGCACATGATCCTTGCAGAACCAATAGTAATCATCGAGCACATCGGGCGATTTCGGCGCGCGATATTTGCCCGATTCCTGACAGCCCGGATGGTCGCAGGCCCGCGTAGACGTCTCGAACGCCCCCGACATGCCGCGCCGTCCGCGCGGATTTTTCTTCTTGGAACCCGACACTGACATGTCGAACCCAAAGGGATCACCTTTTGACATTATTGCTGGCCTCACCTTTCCGACTCGGACGAGGGAGTTTAAGCCGGGCAGCGGCAGATAGAAGGGGTTACGGAAAAATAATGGGACTTGCGCAGGAAATACATGACGCTTTGAAGGGTGCTTTTGCGCCGACTGAACTGAATGTGATCAACGAAAGCCACAAACACGCCGGTCACGCCGGGGACGACGGCTCGGGCGAGAGCCATTGGCAGGTGGTGATTGCCGCCCCCGCCCTCGCACCGATGACCCGCGTGGCCCGGCACCGCGCGATTCATGCGGCGCTGGGGCCGGACATCATCGGCCGGCTGCATGCGTTGTCACTGACGATCCGCTAGCAGCCCCCCGGCACCGAACAGACCTCTCTCCGGTGGAGAGAGGACCGGTGCTTTGCCAAAAGTGTCGGCAAAGGTCGGGACGCCTACTCCGCCGCCACCCGTGCCCCGTCATTGGCGGGCGGTGGCGTGGCGGGGCCGACGCTCGGGACGGGACGGATCAGCGTATCGGTACGGACTTCGGGCGAAGCTTCGACCGGCGCTGCCAGCATCGGCAGGCGCGGCCGCTCTTCTGCCACCACTTTCTCGCGGCGAAACACCAGCATGGTCTGGAATACGGTCTGCCGCCCGGTCAGGCCGACACGCTCCTCGCAGGGCAGGGTTTCGCTGCGCAGAAACTCCCACCCCTGCGCGCCCATATCATTCATCTGTACCTCGACCGCATGGGCAAAGCGGTCCCCGGTCGAGCGTAATCCCTTGGCCTTGAGGCCCTGTTTCGGTGCCGGAATGACCCGGAATTCATAGTGGGGCATCAAACCCTCCGCCTTTGGTTCAGGGCGCAGTTTATCAAGATCGTCCTGCAAGGCCAAGAAATTACTCGAAACTCCTGATGCCACCACGGCTTGTGGGAGAGGGTCGCCGGGTTTCTACATCTGCGCGTCACAACCCCAGCCGCGTCATGACCAGCGCATTGACCGCCGCCGGATTGGCCTTGCCACCGGTCGATTTCATCACCTGGCCCACAAACCAGCCCGCGAGATTCGGGTTGGCCTGCGCCTTGGCCACCTGATCGGGGTTGGCGGCAATCACCGCAGCCACCGCCGCTTCGATGGTGCCGGTATCGGTGACCTGCCGCATCCCGCGTGCCTCGACGATGGCCAAAGGGTCGCCGCCCTCGGTATAGACGATCTCGAACAGGTCCTTGGCGATCTTGCCGGAGATATCGCCACTGGCGATCAGGTCGATGATCCCGCCCAGCTGCGCCGGGCTGACCGGGCTGTCGGCCATGGCGCGGTCATCCTTTTTCAACCGGCCGAAAAGCTCGTTGATCACCCAGTTCGCCGCCATCTTGCCATCGCGGCCCCCCGTCCCACTCGAAATCACCGCCTCGAAGTATAGCGCATCCTCGCCCTCTGCAGTCAGGACCGAGGCATCGTAATCCGACAGGCCGAAATCCGCGATATAGCGGGCTTTGCGCGCATCGGGCAGTTCCGGCAGGCTGGCCGCAATCTCATCGACCCAGGCCTGCTCGATCTCCAGCGGCAGCAGATCGGGATCGGGGAAGTAGCGGTAATCATGCGCCTCTTCCTTGGAGCGCATCGACCGGGTTTCGCCCTTGTCCACGTCATAGAGGCGGGTTTCCTGCACCACCTTGCCGCCATCCTCCAGCATCGCGATCTGGCGACGGGCCTCGTAGTCGATCGCAAGCTGGATGAACCGCATCGAGTTCATGTTCTTGATCTCGCAACGCGTGCCCAGATGCGAAAAATCCTGGCTTTCCTGATACCGTTCGTAATCACCGGGCCGGCAGACCGACACATTCACATCGGCGCGCAGATTGCCGTTCTGCATGTTGCCATCACAAGTGCCAAGGTAGCGCAGGATCTGGCGCAGCTTCAGCACATAGGCCGCCGCCTCCTCCGGCCCGCGGATATCCGGGCGGCTCACGATCTCCATCAGGGCCACGCCGGTGCGGTTCAGATCGACGAAACTCATCGCCGGGTCCATGTCGTGGATCGACTTGCCGGCATCCTGTTCCAGATGGATGCGCTCGATTCGCACGCGCCGGGCGACACCGGGGGCCATTTCGACGATCACTTCGCCTTCACCAACGATCGGATGGTAAAGCTGGCTGATCTGATAGCCTTGCGGCAGATCGGGGTAGAAATAGTTCTTGCGGTCAAAAGCCGAGACCAGATTGATCTGCGCCTTGAGCCCCAGCCCGGTGCGCACCACCTGCGCCACGCAACCCTCGTTGATCACCGGCAACATGCCCGGCATCCCCGCATCGACAAAGGCGACGTTGGAATTGGGTTCCGCCCCAAAGAGCGTTGATGCGCCAGAGAAAAGTTTTGCCGCTGTCGCCACCTGCGCATGCACCTCCAGCCCGATGACCAGTTCCCAATCATGCTTTGCCCCGGCGATGACGCGTGGTTTTGGCGCGGTATGAGCGAGGTCGAGCATGGCGGGATCCTTTGGCATTTGCGCCGTCTGTCTAAGCGGTCGCAGGGCGCGCTTCAAGTCTGGCGCGGGCCCCGGGTGCCTGATGCTGCACTGCAGCGATGCGCGCAAACCTGCCGATTTGGCGCGGTCCGGCAGGGGGGGTTCTGGACGCATTCCGAATTTGCGCGCACATCCTCGCGTTATCTGCTCACAATATAGCGAAAATCTGCATGAATGCCACGACAACGACCCGCCCCGGATTGCGGCCCATGATCGCTGCGCTGGGGCTCGGCCTCGTTACGGCCTGCACCCCGGTTCCCGAAGATGTGCTGCCGGAGGCGATGCCCGCGATGGGCTGGGATCACCGGCCCGAGGCCAGCGAATGGACCGAATCCACCCTTGCCGCCCTGCTCGACGAAGGTGCAGCACTGCTGGATGAAGTGCCCGCTGATATCGGCACCTGGTGCCCGGACTATCTGAGCGGCACCGAAACCGACCGCGCGGCATTCTGGTCCGGCATGTTCTCGGCGCTGGCCCGGCATGAAAGCACCTGGAACCCACAGGCCGTCGGCGGCGGTGGCCGCTGGTTCGGTCTGGTCCAGATCGCCCCCGCAACCGCGCGCGGCTATGGCTGCGAGGCGGACTCGGGCAGCGAACTTCAGGATGGCGCGGCCAACCTTTCCTGCGCCGTGCGCATCGCCACCAGCACCGTGCTGCGCGACGGTGTCGTGGCGGCGGGCGGCGGCGGGCTTGCAGCCGACTGGGGTCCGTTTTCCTCGTCCAGCAAACGCGAAGAGATGGCCTCATGGCTGCGCCAACAAAGCTATTGCACCGCTGACGCCACCAGCCACTCTTAATCCATAGGTTGAGGATCGGCAGATAACCGCTTGTCCTGATACAACTATCTTGATCCGGGGCAGTCTGCTGATGCAGTCTGCCCCTCATGCTGCCGGCTCGGTTCATCCTGGGGGGGATATGTGCCGTCATGCTGGGTGTCGTGGTTCACGCCGAACCGATCATCCCGAATGACAGGATTTCACCCCCGATTGATTCGCATATCTTGCGGGTCGCTGGTGAGCGTTCACCATCCATAGCGTTGCGCCCGCAAATCCGGCCCGATCACGTGATCGCCTATGATCTGCAGGTGATGGTCGGCGGCGCGCCGCTGCGCCCGCAGTTGCGCCCGCCTTTTGTGCCCGATGCCGCATGGGATCACCGCGCCGATGGCGAGGAATGGACCCTCAGCCTCATGCAGGCACTGGAAGACGAGGGTGCAGCACTCGACGATGTGGTGCCGCGCGACATCGCGCAATGGTGCCCGGCCTATCCGGGTAATTCGCCAATGCTGCGCCGCGCCTTCTGGGCCGGGATGATGTCGGCGCTGGCCGAACATGAAAGCACCTGGAACCCGCGCGCCGTTGGGGGCGGGGGTCAATGGTTCGGCCTGTTGCAGATCTATCCGCCCACCGCCCGGCTTTATGGTTGCGAGGCCCGCACAGGCGAGGCATTGCGCGATGCCGAGGATAACCTGACCTGCGCTGCCCGGATCATGGCGGTCACGGTGGCGCGCGACGGGGCAGTGGCGCTGCAT